>Ga0194132_10013039_pt1 | contig 10196 bp, 10 predicted proteins | sample TA2KigOf80mmetaG_FD_148612 | JGI IMG/M metagenome (GOLD analysis project Ga0194132, IMG submission 148612) | Freshwater microbial communities from Lake Tanganyika, Tanzania - TA2015054 Kigoma Offshore 80m | ecosystem: Environmental > Aquatic > Freshwater > Lake | place: Tanzania: Lake... | reverse complement strand
CGCCCGGCGCACCGACCGCCACCGACCTGCAGACGCAGCGCCTGGCATCGATCGGCTTCATGGTCGCCGGCGTCTGCCACGAGGTATCCAACCCGCTCGCCGCGGTCCACTCGATGGTGCAGATCCTGCGCTCGGGCCGCGGCGTGACCGCCGAAACGGTGGAAAATGGACTCGACTCGATCGCCACGAACGTCTCCCGTGTGCTCGAGATCACGCGCAAGCTCGGCGATTTCTCGCGCACCAGCGGCGAAGCGCTGGTCGACGCCTCCATCGACGACGCGATGCAGGAGGCGATCGCCCTGCTCCGGCAGCGAACGGCGGATGTGCGGGTGGTCTATCGTGGCGGGCCAGGCGCGATCGTGCTGGCGCGGCCGGGCGAATTACAGCAGGTGTTCTTCAATCTGCTTCTGAACGCCGCCCAGGCGATGCAGGGCGCCGGCACCATCGACGCCGGATTGCAGCCCTCGGGCGATGAACGTATCTGTATCTACGTGCGCGACCATGGCCCCGGGATACCCGAAGCGCACCTTGCGCGGGTATTCGACCCGTTCTTCACCACCAAGTCGCCGGGTCAAGGCACCGGACTCGGGCTCGCTCTCTGCTACGAGATTATTCACGCCCTCGACGGCACGATCCAGGCGGAGAATCATCCCGGCGGCGGCGCCTGCTTGAGCGTCTGGCTTCCCCGCCGCCGCCCCGGCTGACCATGCCCAACCGCGAGTCAGTCCTGCTGGTCGAAGACGACCCCGGCATGTCGGAAGTGGTGCAGATCCTGCTCGCGCGCGAAAATTTTCGGGTCGAGAGCGCGGGCTCGGTGGCGCGTGCGAGGGAACTTGCCGCCGCGCGCCTGCCCGACCTCGTCGTCACCGACCTGAAGCTGCCGGACGGCACCGGCCTGGACGTGGTGCGCGCCATCCGCGAGTCCGACCGCGAACTCCCCGTGATCATGATCACCAGCTATTCGTCGATGGAAAGCGCGATCGCCGCGCTGCGCTCAGGGGCGGTCGACTACCTGGTGAAACCGTTCGACAACGAGGATTTCCTGCACGCCATCCGGCGAGCGCTGCGCGAACGCAGAACGCGGCGCGAGAACGCAGCCCTGCGGCGCAACCTGCGCAGCGCGTACGCGCCGCCGCGCATCGTTGGCGAATGCGCCGGCATGCGCAGGGTGCTGGATCTGGTGCGTCGCGTCGGCAGCGCCGACGCCAATGTGCTGATCACCGGAGAGTCCGGTACCGGAAAGGAGGCTATCGCGCTGCACCTGCATCACCTCGGGCCACGCGCCGGCGCGCCTTTGGTGCAGGTAAGCTGCGGCGCGTTCACGTCGGCAAAGCTGGAAACGGAGCTGTTCGGCGCTGCGTCGCGTGGCCCCGGTTCGGGCGATGGCCTCGTGCGCGAGGCGCACGGCGGCACGCTGCTGCTCGACGAGGTGTCGGAACTTCCGCCCGCGCTGCAGGCGCGGTTGCTGCGGGCGATCCAGGAATTGCCGCCGCAGCCCGGCGGCGGGTCCGGCGTGCGCGTCCTCGCGATGAGCACGCGCGACCTCGCCGATCCGGTCAAGCAGGGCCAGTTCCGCAAGGATCTCTACTACAACCTGAACGTGATTTCGGTGGAGATCCCGCCGCTGCGCGAGCGTGGCGAGGACATCGAACTGCTGGCGAAATATTTCCTGCAGGTCTACAACGGCCGGCTGGGCCGCCGCGTCGCCGGCTTCGATGCGGAGTTCACCGGTTTCATGCGCAGCTACCAGTGGCCGGGCAACGTGCGGGAGCTGGAGAACTTCATCGAGCGCTCGGTGCTTCTCGCCGGGGACGCGCAACTCACCGGGCGCGACCTTGCCGAGGTCGCGCCGGCGCTGCCCATGGTACGCGCCAGCGAGCCGTTGCCTGGAGGCAAGCGGCCGCTGGCGATCGAGGAGTACGTGCGGGAGGTGATCGAACGCTACCAGGACACCCACACCGACAGCGCGCTGGCGCGCATGCTCGGCATCGGGCGCAAAGCGCTGTGGGTGCGGCGGCGGCAGTGGGGCCTGAAGCGCAATCCCAAGACGGAACGCTGATCGCGCCGCGTTGTTTCGCTATGACATAGGACGTTTCCCCGCGAAACAGGGCCGCGCGAAAGTAGGATATACCCCTTGCGCACCGGCCCCGGGCTTGCTATTCATGACGCAGGCAGCAACCCACCGACTGGAGAGGAAACATGGACGAGAAAAAGCCCGCGCCGGCGCGCAAGAAAGTCACCATCCCGATGCTCGTGGAAAAGATGAAGAAAGGCGAATCCATCGTCCAGCTCGCCGTGTACGACTACGAGACCGCGATCGTCGCGGACCGCGTCGGCATCGACATCCTGTGCGTGTCCGACACCGGCGGCATGGTGCTGTTCGGGCACGAGGACACGACTTCGGTGTCGTTCGAGGAGGTGATGTTCATGTCGCAGGCGGTAAAGCGCGGCTCGAAGTACGGCCTGCGCATGGTCGACATGCCGTACATGAGCTTCCACCTCTCCGAGATGCAGGCCGTCGAGAACGCCGCCAAGTACGTGTCGCAGGGCGGCGCGGAGGTAATGAAGTGCGAGGGCAACCAGCACCACGCGAAGAACATCGGCGCCATCGTCCGCGCCGGAATCCCGGTGCAGGGCCACATCGGCATTACGCCGATGCGCATGCCGCAGCTCGGAGGTTTCTTCGCCCAGGGCAAGACCGCGGACCGCGCCAAGGAGCTGATCGACGATGCCTGGGCGATGGTCGATGCGGGTTGCTTCTCCATCATGTGCGAAGTCACCACGTCGGAGGTCTGCGAGTACCTCGCCGAGACCCTGCCGGTGCCGGTCATCAGCCTCGGCGCGGGCAACCGTGCGCACGGCGTGCACATCATCGGTTCGGATCTCTTTCACCTGTACGAAAAGCACACGCCGCGGCATTCGAAGATGTACGCCGACCTCGTGCCGATCCTCGAAAAGGGCCTGTCGGATTACCGCGACGATGTGCGTTCGCGCGCCTATCCGGGACCGGAGCACACGGTGTTCATGAAGCCCGACGAGCTGGCGAAGTTCAAGGAACTGGTGGGGTGGAAAAAGAAGTAACGCGGTGAACCTGGCCTCCAGCGCCACCAGCCGCGCCGGGCGCGAACTGCTGTCCCAGGCGCCGTTCTTCGGCGGCATGGACGCGCTGCGGCTGGAGCGCGTGGCGGCGATCGGGCGGATCGAGACGTTTCCGGCCGACACCCGCATCTACACCGTGGGCGACCCGGTGGACGATTTCTATGTGTTGTCGGAGGGTACCGTCCGGTTCACGCTCGGCCTGGGCAAGCGCGAGACCTCGGCGGGCGAGCTGATCCGGCCGGGGCAGGTATTCGGCTGGGCCGCGCTGATGGAAAGCTACGCGCGGCGCATCGCCACCGCCTACTGCCTCACGCCCTGCGCGGTGATCGCGCTCGACGGCGGCAGGCTTCGCGCGCTGATGGAGCGCGACCATACCACCGGCTTCCTGCTGATGAAGCAACTCGCCGCGCTCCTCACGAGCGAGCTCACCGCGTTCGCGGCGGGCTGAGCGCGCCGACAACCTTTGCCGGACGCGGCTTCCGCGGCGTTGCTCGCAGCGATCGCGCTGGCGGTCGGCGCCTTCATCGGCGCGGTAGGCGTCGGCGGCGTGCTGCTGATTCCCTTTCTGGTCCTGGTCGGCGGGCTGGGCATCCATGCGGCGACGTCGACGGCGCTGTTCTCGTTCCTGTTTACCGGACTTCTCGGCACCTACCTGTTCCAGAGGCGCGGTTCGATCGCATGGCGCCTCGCCTGGCCGGTGTGCACAGGCGCCCTGCCCTTCGGCTACCTCGGCACGCGCACCGCGTCGTTGTTCGATCCGCAGCAGTTGACGCTGCTGATCGCGGCGATCGTCGTGTTCGCCGGCATTCACGTGTTCCGGCCGGGGACGGTCGCGATTCCCGCCGGCCCGGTCGCTGCCCGCGGCACCACGCTGACCCTTCTCGCGGTGGGCGCCGCGTCGGGGTTCGGCGCGGGTCTGTCGGGCGCCGGCGGTCCACTGTTTTCCGTGCCGCTGATGGTGATCCTCGGCTTCGCGCCGCTCGCCGCTGTCGGCGTCGGCCAGGTGCTGCAGATCCTCGCTTCGGGCTCGGGATCGCTCGCCGCGCTCGGCGAGGACAGGATCGACTTCGCGATCGCGGCCTGGGTGACGCTGTTCGAACTTGCGGGCGTCGTCGCCGGCGTTGCGCTGGCGCATCGCGTCGGCGCCGCTACGCTGCGCCGCCTTGCGGGCGGCCTGTGCGTGCTGGTCGGAGCCTTCATGCTGCTGCGCTCGCTGTGAATCCGCTGGAGCAAGGATTCCGCATGCGCGGACTCACGCTGGACGCGTTGACGCCCGGCGTCAGCGTCCCGCGCGCCTTCCGTGATGCCGAGGAAGAGCATCTCGCCACCCGGCGCGCGGCAGGCCTGTTCGACTTTTCCTTCATCGCGCACTTCGAGATCCGCGGCCCCGGCGCCGCCGCGTATCTGGACGCGATCCAGTCGCGCAACGTGCGCCGCCTGCCCGTCGGCCGGATCGCCTACACCCTGCTCCTCGCCGCGGACGGCGCGGTATTCATCGACGCGACGCTGTGGCGGCTGGGCGAGGACCTGTGGTGGCTGTTCACCGGCAGGCGCGGCGATCGCCGCTGGCTGGCCGAGCGCGCGAGCGGCCTGGACGTCGCGCTCCGTGACCGCTCAGGGGAGCACGCGGTGATCGCACTGCAGGGCCCGCAGAGCGGCCGCGTCCTGGCCCGCACCATCGGCGCGGGCGCAACGGCCGAGTTGGCGTATTTCCGCTTCGCAGAGGCCAGCCTGGGAGGCATCCGGGCCTGCGTCGGCCGCCTCGGATACAGCGGCGAGCTGGGCTACGAGATCCTGGTCCCGGCGGCGCAGGGCGCGCAGGCCTGGGTCCGGCTGCTGGACGACGGCGCCTCGATCGGCATCCGGGAATGCGGCTTCGCCGCGGCCAACAGCCTGCGCATCGAGTCCGGGTTCGTGCTCTTCGGCAGCGAGATCACCGGCCGGGAAAGTGCTGCGGAACTCGGTCTGCAACGCCTCGTCGAGGGAACTCATCGCCGACCCGAATCGGCAACGCGGCGGCTGGCAGGCCTGATTCCCGGCGTCCGGCCGACGCTCGCGCGCACTGGCGCGACGGTGCCCGCAGCACGACTGACGAGCGAATGCGACTCACCGCTCCTGCGGCGCAGGATCGCACTGGGCTATGTGCCTGCGGCGGTACTGCCCGGCGCGACGGTGCGTCTCGCCGATGGCCGGCTCGCCGGCGTCGCGCGACTGCCGTTCTACGACCCCGGACGCCGCTTGCCGCGCGCTACGCCGCTTTGAGCTGCGCATACGAACGCTCGGCCGCCGCCACCGTGTTACAGAGCAGCATGGTGACCGTCATCGGACCGACGCCGCCCGGCACCGGCGTGATGTACGACGCCTTGCGGGAAACACTGTCAAAATCCACGTCGCCGATCAAACTGCCGTCGGGCAATCGATTGATACCGACGTCGATCACCACGGCGCCGGTACGCACCATCGGCCCGGTGACGAGGTTGGGCTGACCGGCAGCTACCACCAGGATATCCGCGGCTATCGTGTACTGGGTCAGGTCGCGCGTCTTGACGTGGCAGATCGCCACCGTCGCCTCGCGCTGCAGGAACATCAGGCCCATCGGCTTGCCGACGATGTTCGAGGCGCCGACGATGGTGACGTTCTGCCCGGTGACCGGGATACCGGTGCGATCGAGCAGCATCATTACCCCATACGGCGTGCAGGGCGGAAACACCGTCTCGCCGGTGATCAGCCCGCCGACGTTGTACAGGTGGAATCCATCGACATCCTTGTCCGGGGAAATCGCTTCCAGCGCGTGCCGCACCGAAATCTGCGGCGGCAGCGGCAGCTGCACCAGGATGCCGTGGCAAGTCGGATCGGCGTTCAGCGCGCGGATCGATTCGAGGACCGTCTGCTCCGGCGTGTCGGCGGGGTACAGGCGCAGTTCGGAGCGGATCCCCATCTCCTCGCATGCCCGCAGCTTGTTGCGCACGTACAGACCGGAGGCGGGATTCTCGCCGACCATGATCACCGTCAGCCCCGGCGTCGCGACGAGCGCGCACAGCCGGTCTGCGCGCACTTTCCACTCCGCCCGCACCTCGCTGGAGATGCGTTTGCCGTCGATCAGTTTCGCGGCCGGCCGGGTGTCACTCACGCGTTACCTGCGCGCAGACCGGCGGCAAGAAAGAGCAGCATGCTCGCCCCCATGCAGCCGTACCCGGCCGCGCCGAGCGCACGCGCGGTGCGCGCCCCGATCGCGCCGCGCAGCCGCAGCGCACTCGCCAGCATGGACAGCACAGCGCCCGCCACGGCGAAGCCGATCACCACCGAGCGGTCGAGCAGCGCTTCGATCATGAGCCGCGGCTCTCGCGCTTGAGATAGGCTTCGACGAAGTCCGCCGCCGCCTTGGAGCCGCGCGAAAACGAGCGCATCGCTTCGGCGTGCAGGATCGACAACGCCTGCTTCTTGATGTCATTGGCGCGGTCGCTCTCGACCAGATCCGCGAGCCGGCGCGGGCGCGGCAGGTCGACCTCGATCTCGGCCCTCACCTGCGTCGGGATGTTCGACATTACGAGTATCCTGTCGGCGAGGAACACCGCCTCGTCGATGTCGGTGGTCACGAAGAAGTTGGTGCGCCGGTTCTCCTCGAACAGGCGCGAGTAGTACTCCCACATCAGTTCCTTGGTCATCGCGTCCAGGCCGCGGAACGGCTCGTCGAGGATCATCACCTTGGGATTGTTGATCATCGCCCGCGCCAGCTCGGCGCGCCGCTGCATGCCGCCCGATAGCTGACCGGGATACTTGTTGCGGAACTCCGTCAGCCCGACCTTCTGCAGCAGAAACTCGGCGAACTCGACCGTCTCGGGACCTGCCTCGCCGCGCGCTCGCGGGCCGTACATCACGTTGTTCCACGTCGTCATCCACGGGAAAAGCGCCGATTCCTGGAACAGCACCAGCCGGTCCCGACTCGGCGACCTGATTTCCTCGCCGTCCAGCGCAATGCGGCCGGCGCTGGGCGACTCGAAACCCGCGAGCAGCCGGATCAGCGTGCTCTTGCCGCAGCCGGAAGGACCGATCATCACGGTGAGCTTGCCGCGCTCGATGGTGAAGGTGCATCCGCGCACGACTTCCTTCTGCATCTTCGCCATGCCGTAGGACTTCGAGACGCCCTCGACGGCGATCTCGCCGGCCTGGACGCGGTTCGCGCTATCGTCGGCCATCAGCGCACCTTCAGCCAGGGCGTGAGCAGCGAGCCGAACCCGCGCAGCAGTTCGCTGGAGAAGAAGCCGGCGATGCCGATCGAGATCATGCCGACGACGATCTGCTCATAGGAGCCGCCGACATAGGAGTTCCAGATGAAGAAGCCCAGCCCGCCTCCCGAGCCACCCATCTGGCTGCCGCCGCCTGAGATCATCTCCGCGGCGACGACGACTTCCCAGGTGATTCCCATGCCGACCGCGGAACCGACGACGATCGAGGGCAGCGTACCGGGCAGCACGATGCGCCGGAAAATGTCCCAGCGCGAGGCACCCATCGACTGCGCGGCATGGAAATAGCGCACATCGATCGACTTGGCGCCGCCGACCACGTTGATCACAATCGTGTAGAACGCGCCGAGGAAAGTGATGAACATGATCGCCAGCTCCTGCGTCGGCCAGAAGATGATCGACGCGGGCACCCACGCGAGCGGCGGGATCGGCCGCAGCACCTCGAAGGTCGGGAAACCGATGCCGTGGGCGACGCGATTCACCGCCAGCATCAGCCCGAACGGAATGCCGATCAGCATCGCCGCCGCAAAGCCGCCGATGACGCGCAGAAAGCTCATGTACCAGCTCTGCCAGTATCCGGCGTGCCCGAGAACGTCCACCCAGGCCATGACCACGCCGGAAGGCGCGGGCACGGCGCCCACCCAGGGCAGGTAGTTCTTCTTGAATCCCATCGCCCCGAGCGCTTCGCGCAACGGTGAAAAGACCTCGTACGCCATCCACATCTTCGAGCGCGAGCCGATCTCCCACAGCACCAGGAACACCACGATGGCGACGATTCCCCGCCAGAATGCCTGACTGCCCAGCACCTTCATCACTTTCGTGCGCACGCTCAGCCTTCCTTCTCGCCGGCATCGAAGGCCTTGCGGGCTTCTTCGTGCACCGCCTCGCTGGTCTCCTCGATCAGCTCGCGAAAGCGCTTCGAGGTCAGCACGCCGTAGTCGCGCGGGTGGGGAATGTCCACGGTCAGCACCTTCTTCGGCCGACACGGCCGCGTGGTCATGATGGCGACCCGATGGCCGAGGAAGATCGCCTCCTCCAGGTCGTGCGTGATGAAGAAGATCGTCACCCGGTTCTTGTAATAGATCTCGAGCAGCGACTCGTGCATCACGCTCTTGGTGAGCGAGTCGAGGGCGCGGTAGGGTTCGTCCAGCAGCAGGACATTCGGTTCGTTCATCAGCGCGCGCACGATCTCGACGCGCCGGCGCATGCCCGAGGACACCTCCCCCGGGAAATTGTGCTCGACGCCGGCCAGGCCGGCGTCCGCCATCATCGCGCGGCCCTTGTCCCTCGCGTCGGCAACCGTCAGCTTGCCCTGCATCACCGGACCGAAGATCACGTTCTCCAGGTTCGTGCGCCAGGGAAACAATGCGCCGTTCTGGAACACCACGATGCGGTCCGGTCCCGGCGCCGCCTTCGGCTTCTCCGCCGAACACAGCGTCTCGCCGTCCATCAGGATGCGGCCCGAGGTGATGTCGTGAAAGCCCGCGATCGCATTGAGCAGGGTGGTCTTGCCGCAGCCCGAGGGGCCGACGATCATGCAGATCTCGCCGGCCTCGATCTCCAGGTTGCAGTGATCGACCGCCATCACCGCGGCACCGCCCGGGTCGTAGACCTTGACGACGTCGTCAATGAGGATCTTCCCGCGGGTGGCCGGGGCTGCGTGCACGTCGTTCATGTCAGCGCTCCGCGAGCGCGAGTTCCCGGATGCGCCATTGCATCAGGTGATCGCCGGTGATGCGCACCAGCGCGCTGGTGGCATAGCCGACGATGCCGAGCGTGACCATGCCGATCACGATGGTCGGATAGCGCACCATCATGTACGAAGTGTTGATGACGTAGCCCAGGCCGAACTGCCCCGACACCATTTCCGCGGCGACCAGCGAAAACCAGCACACGCCGATCGAGATCTGCAGGCCGGTGAAGATGAACGGCATGGCGCCCGGGATCGTCACGTGGCGGAACACCTGCCAGCGGCTGGCGCCCAGGCAGTCCGCCGCGCGCACGTACGATTCGTCGATCGATTGCACGCCGAGCATCGTATTCAGCGCGGTGGCGAAGAACGACGCCAGGAAAGCGAGGAAGATCACCGCCGACTCGGTGGCGATGAACATCACGATCGCCAGCGGCACCCAGGCGAGGATCGGGATCGGCCTGAGCATCTCGAACACCGGAAACACGAACTCGCGAAACTTGCGCGACCAGCCGAGCAACAGGCCGATGGTGACGCCGGTCACGGTGGCGAGAAAGAACGCCTGCGTCACGCGCCAGATCGATACCCAGATGTGCTTGTAGTACTCCCCCGTATACACCGACAGGCCGTAGGTCGGATTGGGCGACAGCCACTCCTTCACGACCACCGTGAGTCCGGGCATTTCCTTGAAGCGCGGCAGGCGCCACACTTCGACGGTCAGGTACCACAAGCCGAGAAAGATCGCGAAGCCGACGAACATCAGGTAGGGCCGCGGGTTCTTCAGCCACACGAGTACCCGGTACAGGGCAAGGCTGAAGCGCGACATCTCCTCGACCATCGGCTCGCCCGACAGCCGCCGCACCTGCGCCAGCAGCGCAGGAACCGCGAATTCGCGCTGAATCATGGTCGCGAATTCGTCCATCACCGACTTTCCCGCAGGGTCCGACTCGAGCAGCCCTACCAGCTCCTCGGTGTCGATGCGCAGCAACACCGTGGGTTCGGCCGCCGTCACCGTGGCCAGCCGCCGCGTCTGGCCCAGCAGCAGGCCGGCCCAGCCGACGATGCCGCCGGGACCGACCCGCTTGAGCGGCTCGCGCGCGCCGACCTCGGGCTTGAATACGTGTTCCAGGCGACCGGCGGCGACGACAAAGAGGTCCTCCGCC
>Ga0194132_10013038_pt1 | contig 10197 bp, 8 predicted proteins | sample TA2KigOf80mmetaG_FD_148612 | JGI IMG/M metagenome (GOLD analysis project Ga0194132, IMG submission 148612) | Freshwater microbial communities from Lake Tanganyika, Tanzania - TA2015054 Kigoma Offshore 80m | ecosystem: Environmental > Aquatic > Freshwater > Lake | place: Tanzania: Lake Tanganyika... | reverse complement strand
CTCCTGGTTGTTTCGATCTGCAGTCACCTGGACGAGCCCAATCCGAGTGCAGGGATTCTCACGATCGTTTGGGCTGTCCTGACGATCGCCGTTTCCGTCGTCGTGCTGGCGCATCAGTTTCTGACCCGGAAACGGGTTAGGTCCCTTGTTTTAGGAGCGGTGGGCTTGGTGGCGATTGTGGCCGGCAGCCGACTCTGGCTAGAGCGCTTGGGATTGCCCCAACTCCCATCGCTTCGCGGTCCAGAATTCGAGCAGGTCAGAGCCTCGATGAAGCTGACCTCAAATCAAGATGAAGTTGCCTCGGGCGATTTCGAGATCGCCGGGATTCCTCCAGGCTACATCGCGCGGCCCGTCAAGCTTCGGCGGCGAGCGGTTGCCTCCTCTGAAAGCCAAGGCCCTTTTCAATATGGCTGGGCGGCATACTTCCTGAATCGATCGCCGCAGGGCCCGGCAGCACTCAAGCCAATCCTGGGTGATCTCAAGCTGCTGAACCCTCCCGTTATCCAGAGTCACAACCTGATCGTGAGGCGCGTAGCCGGCTCACACCTCATCTTCATCCAGTCTGCCGAGGCCAGCCCTGGAACCAATGGCGCCGCGTTCGTAAACCTGTTCTCGCCCCAGGGTTTTGGGATGACGGTGGAGTCGCCGCTTGACGAACGCATTCGCGCGAGTACCGGAGCGACGGATATGGAGGCGGTCTTGATGATCTCGAAGCTGCAAACCGGTGCAACGATCCCGGCACGGTTGGGAGCCCATGGGCAGGACATCGAGTTTACGCAGGTCGTCGTCTTGGAGACACGATTCTCTTCGAAAAGCGTGAAGCTTCATCTTCTGGTCTCTCGGCCCAAAGATCCTTTGACGTTCAGGCCGCGGGGACGGCGCGGGCTGTGGCTGCTGAGGAATTCGAAGAGGAACGAAGCCCTCGTTGGGGATGAAATACAGACGGGGACATTCGGCCTCGCTGGTTGGATGACTCCGCTAGCCCAGGCGTTCTCTATCGAGCGCACCGAGGTCGAGTTCTGGGGGGCTTCGAACGCGCTCAACCTTGACGCCGGCTGGCTTGACGGCGCAGAGCTGGTGTGGATTCGAGCCATACCAGCGGGCTACGTGGCCCGACCTGTCGATTCTGTACGGCCCTCTTCTTGAGCCCCGGTGCGAGCGCGGGCTGCGGGCTAAGGTTCGTCCGGCTGGCTGAAGCGAATCAAGCCGAGCTGCTGCCAGAGAGTGAGCGTGTCCCAATTGACCCAGGCTTCGGCAATCTTGCCATCCGCAAGCCGGTGAAGCGTGATGCCAGTGACACGAATGCTCTTGCGGGTTGGCGCATAGCCGCGAAACACGCCGAGATGACTTGCGGTCATCGTCCACCGTGTGGTGACGATGTCCGCTTCCGACCAGACGCCCTCGACTGCAATCTGCAGGTCAGGGAAGGCTGTGTGGTAGACCTGGATTCGATTCTTGACGCCTTCCGGTCCCTGCAAGAGCGGCACCGGACTGGCTGGATCGTGAATCGAGAACTCAGGCGCGAAAATCTCATCGGGGATCGAAAGATTGCGCGTGTTCCATGCTTCGTAGTAGCGCGCCGAAATGGCCTTGTTGGCAGCTTCGGACATGGCTTGCACTCCTCGGAACTCAGTGGGCGTCCATGCAAATTCGACTCACGAACCGCCAAGGCGCGAAGAGCGCCAAGGAATCGCGTGAAAGACCTCGGCTCACGGAGTAGGAAAGACCTTACAGATCCCCACGAGTGCTACTGAGCTTCGGGCCCACCTTGCGCGCTTCTTGAACGATTGGAGCGGATTGGATTCCCGCTTGCGCGGGAATGACGTTTGAGGGCCTGAAAGTGGTATCCGTCATTCCCGCGCAAGCGGGAATCCAGAGATTGCGAAAGACCTCAGGCTACCGAGAACGAAGCCATAGTGACTATACGCAAGCAAGCTCAGGAATCGGTCACAATCCATTTGGTATGCTTCGCCTCTTATGTTAACGGCGGCTTGTGGCCGACAGCGCTGGCGCTTGGCCGAGGGAATCACTTTTCTGGAGGAACTGGCGGGCTCGTTGTCACGTTGGTGCTTGCGAGGGCTGCGAACTCCTCAGGATTCGCAAGCAGGCACTCTCGAAACGTGAGCCCTTTTTCCAGCATGGCAAACAGGCGATGCTCCAGTGCGACGATCTTCTCGGCTTCGGTGAGGACCGCTTCGATTCGTTGGGGCTCAACTGCGATCAGGCCATCGTTATCGGCCACGACGATATCGCCGGGAGCGATCGAGATGCCGGCCACCTCGACAGGCTGGCCGATTTCGAAATGAATGCTTTGGCCGGGTGGGGTCTGGTCGACCCGAATCGACTCTGGACGCACGGCGGTACCATAAAGCGGGAATCCGATCTCGGGCAGCTCCTGGGTGTCGCGAATGGGCCCGGAGACGACACAGCCGGCATACCCGTGAGCCTGGGCTACCCTGGCGCCGCCCGATCCCATCGACGTAAAGCCCGGGACTTCGTTCCGCAGCACGAGCACCGCCCGGAGCACACTTCTGCCCAAATCGTACACCTGGGCCATTGCTTGGCTGTAATCGCACGGGCCAGCGGCCAGGTACTGCCGAACGGTTACGGCCGTTCCTGCCAGCCGCGAAAGAGGCGCCGCAGGGCGCAGCGCAGCATCGGCTACGCGGCCTGCGCCGCCGAGCTGCCGGCAGCCGTCAGCGAGATCGGCCACGGGCACTTTCAGCTTCTCGATCCTGGCAAAGATTTGCGCGTCGAGCACTCGGTCTCCTCCCGCCAATGGTTTGGCGACGCGAAGCAGCTACCAGCCGGGCCCGCCACCAAAGATTTTGTTGGTTCCCACCAGAGGCACCCCAGCGATCATCGATGCTTCTAAGGTCAAAGCTCTTAAGTCTTCGGGCTCCAGATCGTGAATGTCGGCTTTGCCGCAGGAGCGGGCCAGCATCTGTGTCTCAGCGGTCAGCGCGTTGAATAGATTGACCACCCGCTCGGCAGCCGCCTCAACTTCGAGCCGAGCCACCAACTCAGGATCCTGCGTTGTGATGCCCACCGGACAGAGACCGGTATGGCAATGGTGGCACGCGTAAGGCTCGGTTCCTAACTTGTGGTAGTCTTCCACGTAAATCGGCCGGTTGCAGTTCAGTGCTACCAGCGTGGCGGTTCCCAGGTACACCGCATCGGCTCCCAATGCCAGAGCTTTGGCGGCATCCGGGCCGCTGCGAATTCCGCCGGCGATGACCAGTTGAACCTTTCCGTAGAGCCCGATATCTTCCAGCGCGGCTCGGGCTTCGCAGACGGCGGCCAGCGTCGGGATGCCGGTATGGTCGATGAGAATGTCTGGCGAAGCGCCGGTGCCTCCTTCCATGCCATCGACGACAACCACGTCAGCTCCTGCTTTCGCAGCTAGTTTCACATCGTCGAACACGCGCGTGGCGCCCAACTTGACGAAAATGGGGACTTGCCAATCGGTGGCTTCGCGCAGCTCCTCGATCTTGGTGACCATGTCGTCTGGCCCCAAGAAATCCGGGTGGCGGCAGGGACTCCGCTGATCGACTCCAACGGGAAGGTCCCGGGCGTTGGCAATAGTTTCCGAAACCTTGGTTCCCAGCAGCACACCTCCCGTGCCCGGCTTGGCGCCTTGGCCGATCACGATCTCCAGGGCGTCGGCCACTTTCAGATGATGAATGTTGAAGCCGTAACGGCTGGGCAGCACTTGATAGACCAGCAGCTTGGAATTCTCGCGCTCGGCCAGGAGCATTCCGCCATCGCCGGTGGTCGAGGAAGTCCCAACCACTCTGGCAGCTCGGGCCAAAGCAACTTTGGCGTTCAAGGAAAGCGCTCCAAAACTCATGCCCGTGATCATCAACGGGATCTCCAGTTCCAGGGGCTTCTTCGCGAAGCGTGTTCCCAACACCGTTTTGGTCGAGCATTTTTCTCGGTAGCCTTCCAAGGGAACGCGAGTCAGCGAGGCGGGAATGAACGTAAGATCGTCGAACGAAGGCAGAGGACGAGGCAGCAGCGGAGCCAAGCCACGATAGCGATAGCGGCCCAGTTGCGCCTTTGTCTGGATGTCTTCGATGACGTCGGCCCGCCAAATATGGCTGTACCGCAGCACCTCTCTTCCCGCTACAGAACTTCCTTCCATAGCCCGAACTCCTGTTTTTCAAAGTTCCAAAGACGCCGGCCGGCCACAATCTTCTTGAAGGGACGATCTGCAGAGATTCCATGCCGGGCAAGCGTCCTTCTCAGAAAGCTCCAATCCTGCTCATCGGGTTCGCTAACGTTGGTGTCATTGCCCAGAGAGCGCGCTTCGCCTCCCAGGTAGACGGTTCCTTCGTACATGGAATCTGCCAAAGCATCGGCGCTGTTGCCGCAAACGATCAGAGTTCCTTTCTGCATCATAAAGCCGGCCATGTATCCACAGTCGCCCTCAATAACGAGCAACCCGCCTTTCATGGCAATTCCCGCGCGGGCGGCTGCGTTCCCATGCACAACGACCGTTCCTCCGCGAATCGAAGCGGCGACGCTGCTGCCTGCGTTTCCTTCCACCACGAAGGATCCGCTCATCATGCACTCTGCCAAGCCCCAGCCGGCGCTGCCCTGAATGCGGATCGAAGGGCCATCGACCATCCCGCCGCAGTAGGAACCGACGCTACCTTCGAAAGCGATCTCGACGGGCTCCACGATCCCGACTGCAAGGTTATGCAGAGCCCTGGGAGACAGCACCCGAATCTGCCGGCTGCCCTGTTCCATTAAGCGGCGGATCTCCCGGTTGATCTCCCGCGACGATTTCCCCTTTGCGTCGATGGTCTCCATTCGTTTCCCTCAGTCTGGATCCCGAGCCGCAGAATCGTAGGAACTTTCACCCTGCAGCTAGCAGAGAATTGAAATCTCAAGTTACTCGCTTTTGGTTGGCGCCGAAACCTCGTTCAAGTCCCAGATCGCAATCTCGTCGCTTCCAGCCTCTCGCGACACGTAGCCAGAATCGACCCAGGTGCGTGTGGCTACTTCCTCAGTCGCCAGCGCCACAAAATCGTCGCACTCGACGACGTGGAGCGGTTTAAACCCGAAGGGATCTTTGACATAGGCCAGGCTATTCGCCGTGGCGGCCAAGTAGGTGTAGGAACCATCAAAGTCTTGCAGGGAGGCTTTCAGAGCTTGTTCGAACGTCATGCCTTCGGACAACTTCAGAGCCAGGTACTTGCCGATGATCTCAGAGTCGTTCTCCGTGTAAAAGTGCATGCCGTGCTGTTCGTATTGCCTGCGGAGCTTGTGATAGTTGGTGATGTGGCCGTTGTGCGCTGTCGCCAAGTCGGCGATGCCGTGGGCCCAGAACGGCTGCGAATGACTCAAGTCGACCCTGCTCTCGGTAGACATTCGCGTATGTCCAATGCCGTGGGTGCCTGCGAAGGAGCGAAACGGATAGGTGGCGTTCAAATCCTCTGGCGAGCCAACCTGCTTGATAATGTCCAGCCTGCTGCCCAGGCTGATGACCTCGAAATGGCTGGACATACGTTCGATCTGCCGTTCCAGAACGATGGGGTCAACCGCGTCGACGGCCAACGTTTGATACTCGTTGATCGTCTTCGACGCGTGCACGTTGGTTATTTTCGAAATGGCTTCAACGAGCCGGACAGCCTCCTGCTGGAAATCCCCCTGTTCACCGAGCTTGACTCGCACTCTTAGCCGTCCCGGCTGCGGTTTTCCGTACAACGCAACCCCGGCCGAGTCCGGGCCACGTCGGCACAGTCCGGAAGTCATTTGGTAAAGGATTTCGCCCAAAGGTTCTGCGCGATTCCGCTTGTTGAGATAGCCTACAAGTCCGCACATAAGTTCGTTAACTCGGCTCCTCGCAAAAACGGCTCCCGGCGGCCGTCACGGCTTGCCAAACAAAGATCCTCTCAGCTTCGCGTCGAGCTGCGGCCAAGGGATCGTCGCGTCCACCCAGGACTGAATTCGGTCCACGGCGACCAGTGCCCGCTCGATCCCTGAGACGTACTCTTCGAAACTGTTCACGCGGTTGGCGAAGACATCAGCCAAGGATGCCAGGAAGGCACAACTGTCCTGCATGTCCCACTTCTCGAGCCGACCGGCGTGGCGTAACAGCAGCTCAGAAACCGTTTGCTTGAGACTGCTCAAGGGGATCGACTGGTTCACTGCAAGCTTCCGGCAAACCTGCAGTTCTTCTCCCAGCCAGAACAGATTGAAGCAGGCGTAGAACATGCACGGCAGGTTGCCCATCGGGGGACGGGAAGCCGCTTTCAACCGGACCAGATCTGCCGGCGAACTCTCCCAGACCGTTTGCCTGAATCGCTCGATGATTGCGACGCAGTCCTGGCTGAGCGGGGATTTGCCGGGAACGCTCGGCGAAGGAGAGCTTGCTGGGCTGCTGCCGTCCAGGCGGATTGACAACGGCAATAACCCCTTTGCTAACGCCTGGGCGCCCAGCGTTTGGAGTGCTTCCAGCGATTCCGTTACAGATGCGAAGACACTGACTTTTCCGAACGGAACGACCTTGCCATAGAAGATGCAGAAGGTCTGGCGGCCCGGATAGTAGCCGATGTCGCCTCTCTTGACGTCGAGGATCTCATTCTCAGGCTCGGCGTAGAACGGCACCATGGTAATGAGCTCTTCCCCAGCGAACTTGGCGTGGACTGCAAAACTTCGGGTGGGCAGATGCTCGACCACCTTGCGGCAAAGGCGAGGGGCAGCTTCTTCGAGCAGCTGCGCCCGAATCGTGATGGTTTCGAAGTCAAACGCAATCGATGTCGGCATCGTTGTGGCGTCGGCGCGGAAGTTCAGGACAATCTGTCGGGGAAATCAATCGTAGCCGCACCAGTCCATGGCGGCCAGAGCGAAAGTCTTCGTGGCCGTTATGAGCTCTTCGATATAAACGTACTCATCCACGGCGTGAGCTTGCAACAGACTTCCCGGTCCGTATATCACACTTGGAATCCCCGCCATATTGAGAAACGCGGCATCGCAAACGGCGCAGAAAGCTTGGAACAGCTCACGGTCATCGGCCAGTTGCGGGCTGATTGCTTGGCGATGCGCTTGAGCGCAGGTCTGGACAATGGGGTGCTCGATCGGGATCTGCGCGGGCGGCCAGTGCAGATTGAACTTGATCTCAGGCGGGTTTTGGCGAAGCCAGGGGTCCAACTGGCAAGCCCATGCGACATGTTCCGAGATCTCCTTCTTGATGTCTTCCTCCCGCTCCTGCGGCGGATACCACACCGAGTACTCGATCGTACAGAACTGGGAAATCAAGAACGGGATCATGACGCCGTAGGGACCTCCCGTAATCACGCCTGGGTGCAAGGTGAAATGTCCCGGGCGGAAGAGGGGATGTTTCTTGCTTTGTCCCCACTGTTCTTCCAACTGCCGCAGCGCCTCCAACAAATAGACGCCCTTTTCAATGGCGTTCACGGCGATCTCTGAGCCTTTACCGCCAGCTCGCACGATCTCGCTGCGTACCGAAGCGTGGCTGGCCTTGCCACGGCAAGTGATCGTGAACCAGATGAGCCCTGGAGTGACCGGAACCACTGCCAGTGGGATCGGGGGCGCCGTCGGTTCTGAGACAATGGCGGCATCGGCACGATACTTCTCGCAGACTGCTGAAACACCGACTTCGTGGCTCATCGTTTCTTCGCCCACAACACTCTCCAGCAGGACGTCGCCTTTCAGCTTCACACCCGCTCGCACCAGCGCTTCGATTCCCTTCAACTGGCAGACGACGCCGCCTTTCATATCGCAAGCGCCTCTCCCGTACAGCTTGCCGTCTTCGATTTTTCCGCTGAAGGGGTCTTGAAACTTCCAATCTGAAGGGTTGCCGATCGGAACGACATCAATGTGGCCGTTGTAGATGAGCGACCGTCCTCCGCCGCTCCCACGCAAGATGCCGACCACGTTCGCTCGCTGCTTTTCTTTTTCCACGAAGTCGACTTCACAGCCGATCGCGCGATAGGCACGCGCCAGCTGTTCGTTGCAAGCGGTTTCGCCTCCCACTTCCTTCTGGTAGTCCATTCCCGGATACCTGGGATTGACGCTTGGGATCCTGACCAGGGCAGCGACCTGCGAGACAATTTCATCCCGCATGGTTTCGACGGTGTTGAGGACTTGTTCTTTCTTGTTCATTGTCTTCCTTCCGATCACGCGCCAACGTTACAGGAATTCCATATACTCCCGCCGCTCGAAATCCGTCACCGCATCGTTAAACTTGCTGAGCTCGTACTGTTTGACGGCAGTGAATAGTTTGATGAACTCGCTCCCAAGAATTCCACAGATCTCCCTATCCGATGCCAGGCAATTCAGGCTGTCCGCCAGATGGCTCGGCAAAGGGGCTGCCTCGGTGAGGCTGTCAGCCATCTGCTGGGGGAGTGGAGTAGGTTCGATCTTGTTCACAATACCCAGCAAGCCCGCCGCCAGGGTCCCGGCTGCCGACAGATAGGGGTTGGACGAGCCCGAAGGGACCCGGTTTTCGATGTGGGCTGAGTCTCCCTTCCCCGCCTTGATCCGTATGGCTGCGGTCCGATCTTCGAAGCCCCAACTCACGTTGATCGGGGCGAAGGTGTGAGGCCGGTAGCGCTTGTAGCAGTTCAGTGTCGGAGCCAGAAGCGGCGTGACGCTCGGCAAGTGCCGCAGCAAGCCCCCAACGAAGTAGTGGCAAGCCGGTGATAAACCATCCCGGGAACTTTCACTGGAGAATGCATTCTTCCCTTCCTTGTCGAGCAGACTGCAGTGATAGTGGCATCCGCAGCCAGCCAGGTTGGCAAAGGGCTTGGACATGAAGGTGGCAAGCAAGCCCATCGACTGGGCGATCTCTTTGATCCCGTTCTTGATGGTGTAAGCTGCGTCAGAGCCGTGAATGCCCATTTGTGGCGCGTAGGTCAGCTCGATTTGGGCCGGAGCGTACTCGCAATTGACCGTCAGAACGTCGATGCCCATGGAAGGAAGAAACTCAAGGACCTTGCCTACGAGTGGAGAGCAGGTGTTGCGCAGATTGCTGAAGATGTGCTTGCCATCGAAAACCGGCTGATGGGTTGCCGGATCCAAGATGTAAAACTCCATCTCGAACGCGTTCTTCACTTCGAAGCCAAGCTGGCGGTAGCGCTCCAAGACCCGTTGGAGCACCACTCGAGGGGCTGCTTCGCAGGTTGTTCCATCCGCAAACCTCGGGTCGCAGATCACCCGGCCGGTCTCAGGCACCCATGGAACGGAGCAGAAAGTCTCGTAATCGGGAAAGAGGAAGTGGTCGGCGTAGTGGATCTCTTCCCCGTAGCCCGTTCCGGGCACGACGTCCGATTGAACGTCCAACCCTAAGGTCCCGCCATACATGTTGACGCCGCTGCGGCAATACTGGGCGGCCTTCTGGACAGGGATGATCTTGCTGCGGGCAATCCCATGCGTATCGGGCAGCTCAAAGCGCAACAGCGCGATCTTCTTTTCGGAGATTAGTCCAGTGAAACGGTCCAGGTCGGAGACCAGAGCATCCTTCGGTTCGTTTCGCAAGTTCGTCCTCGCCAGCTCCCATAGTGACATGGGAGTCCATACATAGGCCGAATTCCTGTTCTCGCCTCCGGACAAGGCGCGGCAGGGAAGTTGGAGACAAAAATCGGCGGGCGAGCTTGCCGCTGAGCTCGACCAGCTGATCCTTGCTCCAAGCGGCGTGCAGGAGCTTCGCACTTTGACCGGGGTCGATCTCGAGATCTTTCTCGGTTCCGCAGCGAGGCGCCTCGAGACATGTCAACCCTGCGTCGCCGAGTCGGCGAACGCACGGTCACATGAAGACATCCCTCGTCTGCAAGAAAGCTATCAGAGGCCGTCGCTACCGGCCTGCAAGCCAGTCGCTCGCCAGTCTTGCCTATCAACAAGATCCGGGCCGTGTTCCCGGTCAGCGCTGTCCGGATTTGCCGGAAGGGAGAACCAAAAAGTGGCGCCATTGCCGATGGAGCTCTCAGCCCAGGCGCGCCCACCGTGCCGCTGGATAATTCGCTGGACGCTGGCGAGTCCGATGCCGTTGCCTTCGAACTCGTTCTTGGCGTGCAACCGCTCGAACACGCCGAAGAGCTTGCCGGCCTGTTGCCTATCGAATCCAACTCCGTTGTCCCGAACGGACACGACGACTTCGTTGTTCCGGGTGATTCCCTGAACCTCAATCTGTGCTGGAGTGCGGCCGCGGCTGAACTTAATCGCGTTCGA
>Ga0194132_10013035_pt1 | contig 10199 bp, 9 predicted proteins | sample TA2KigOf80mmetaG_FD_148612 | JGI IMG/M metagenome (GOLD analysis project Ga0194132, IMG submission 148612) | Freshwater microbial communities from Lake Tanganyika, Tanzania - TA2015054 Kigoma Offshore 80m | ecosystem: Environmental > Aquatic > Freshwater > Lake | place: Tanzania: Lake Tanganyika... | reverse complement strand
GCGCGGCTCGCCGACGCCGACCGCGCGATCGCCCGCGCACTCGCGCCGCCGACCGTCATCGTCGACGAGAACAACCGCCCGGTCCACGTCAACGGCAACATCCGTCCCTATCTCTCGCTGCCGAACGGGCCGCTCGATCTCGACATCCTCGGGCTCGTCGATTCGTCGTCCAAGGGCGAGCTCCGCGCCATGCTGCTCCGCGCGAGGCGTGACCTCGTCGCGATCCGCAGCATGACGCAACGCGTCGAGTACGAGGGCGATCGGTGGTCCTACCGCATCGTCGTCACACCCTGCACCGAGGGGAGCGATGCCGACCCGCTCCTTCTGGTGTCGTTCGTCGCGGTCGCCGCGGAGGCGGAAACGGCCGCCGAAGCGCCGGCCGATGCCGGGCGCGTCGCCGAGCTCGAGCACGAGCTCGCCGTGCTGCGCGAGCATCTCCGCACCATGGTGAGCGAGATCGAGACGACCAACGAGGAGCTGCAGTCGACCAACGAGAAGCTGACGACGGTCAACGAGGAGCTCCTGGTCAAGTCGGAAGCGCTCAACGAGACGAACGCGAGCCTCGAGAGCATCATCGAAAGCGTCGCGGACCCGATCCTGGTCACCGATCGCGAGGGCCGGCTGCGGCGCTTCAACGCGGCGGCCTCGAGCCTCCTGCAGGTCGGCCGCGGCGATATCGGCAACCTCGTCGATACGCTGAAGCGCCGCCGCGGGCTTCCCGATCTCGAGCGCCTGGTGCGACGGGCGGTCACGGAGGAGAAGCGCCAGAGCCGCGCCATCCGCATCGCCGGGCGCCACTTCGCGCTACAGGTCGACCCCTGCATCGACGCCTCCAGCGAGCCGAGCGGGGCTGTCCTCCTGTTCAACGACGTATCGGCGCTCACGGTCTCCAGCGCGGCGCTCAAGCGGAGCGAGATCGAGCTGTCGCGCGCAGTCGCCCGCCAGCGCGCTATCATCGACACCATGCCGCCCCACATCGCGCTCCTCGATCGCGACGGGACCATCATCGCGGTCAACGAATCCTGGCGCCAGTTCGCGCGCGAGAACGGGATGGCCGACGCCGATGCCGCCGTCGGCACCAGCTATGTCGGCACCTGCGGGCGTTCGGCCGAGGATGGCTGCGCCGAGGCGACCGAGGCGGTCGAGGGCATCCACCGGCTACTCGCCGGCGAGGTCACGAGCTTCGAGATGAGCTATCCCTGCCACGCGCCCGATCGCGAGCGCTGGTTCAAGATGATCGGCGGCGCGATCGGCGAGGGTGACGACGTCGGCGGCACGGTGGTCGTCCACGTCGATGTCACCGACCGCATCCTCAACGAGCAACGCATGCGCGAGGCGATGGTGGCCGCGACGCGGGCCGACACGGCGAAGACCCGGTTCCTCGCCAATATGAGCCACGAGCTCCGGACCCCGCTCAACGCCATCATCGGCTTCTCCGAGATGATGACGCGCGAGAGCTACGGTCCGCACTCGAGCCCCAAATACATGGAGTACGCGCGCGACATCAACGACGCGTCGTGCCACCTCCTCACGATCATCAGCGAGATCCTCGACATCTCGAAGGTCGAATCGGGTACGCTTCAGCTCCGGACCGAGCTCGTCGACGTCGGCGCCTGCGCCGAGGCGGCACTCCGCATGGTCGGACCCGATGCCGCCGCCAAGGGGATCGCGCTCGAACGGCGGCTGGAGGCGCGCCTCCCCGCCGTCCGCGGCGATCCCGACGGTCTCAAGCAGATGATGACCAACGTCCTCGGCAACGCGATCAAGTTCACCCCGCCCGAAGGCCGCGTGACGCTCGCGATCGAGCGTGAGACGGGGGGCGCGCTCAAGGTTGCGATCAGCGACAATGGCGCCGGCATCGCGCCTGAGGATCTGCCCAACGTGACGCGGCCGTTCTACCAGGCCGAGCGCGACGACCAGGTCAGCGGTCCGTCGGGCGTCGGCCTCGGCCTCGCGCTCGTCCAGTCGCTCGCGCGCCTGCACGGCGCCGATCTCGCGATCGATTCGATCCTCGGCAACGGCACCACGGTGTCGGTGCGGTTCCCGCCGCAATGCCTCGACGAGGTCAACCCTTGAGGCAGTCCGCCATGAAGTTCCGCCGCGCGTCGCCCTGAAGGTTCTGGCGGCTCGCCTGGGCGTTGCAGGCGCGCATCCGGGCCTGCTGCGGTGAGGGCTGGGCGGCGGGCCTGCCGGCGAGACAGTCGCTCATGAATTTCTGCCGCGCGTCGCCCTCGAGGTTCTGGCGCCGTGCTTGGGCGTCGCAGCTCCGCATCCGGTCCTGCTGCGGGTTGTCGCCGCGCGCGGTGTCGCGCTCGTCCGGCTGACGCTCCATGTCGGTGCCGGCACGGAGGCAGGACCGCATGAAGCTCGTGCGCTCGTCGCCCTTTAGGCCCTGCTTCTTGGCGTCGGCGTTGCACTTCGCCATCCGCTCCTGCTGCGCCTTCTGTTGCGGTGTCGGCTGCTTGTCCTGGGCCGCGGCGGGACCGGCGGCGAGGATCGCGACGGCGAGCCCGAGGCGGAAGGCGGCGGAAATCCATCTCATCGGCTATGCTCCAGCGCTGGCACGACCGGCCGCAGGGTTCGCGGTCGCCACACGGCCCAGCGTTTAGCGCGACTCGGGGCGCCCGTCCCCGGCGGAACACGACCGCAAGAGGAGGAGCCGCACGATGTCGATGCGACCGGTGACGGACAAGGCCGAGGTGTCGATCGATTTTCCCGACAAGGCCTATATGGGCGCATTCGGGCGCGATTCGAAGTTCGACGCCCACGCCGACGACCAGGGCGTGATGCTCAGGCTTTCGCGGCCGGGCGAGGACAAGCGCGTGGTCGAGCTGCATCTGCACCACTACCTCTTCGCCGACGTGCTGCGCGCGCTCGCCGAATCGATCCGCGAGCGGCCACCGATCGACGCGGCGCATCTCGAGCACCGGGTCGACGGCGCCAAGGTGCTCCACGCCGCGCTCTCGCCCCGGCGCAGGAAATGACCGCCCCGCGGCGGGCGTGATCCGACCGCGGTCCGGGGCCGTATAACGGCTTGCGACCCGTGTCACTGGCCGAGGCCCGATGCCCCGCGACCCATTCCCAGCCCGCGCTCCGTCCGAGATCGCCGTGATCGGCACCGGCATCGCCGGCATGGCCGCGGCTTGGCTGCTCGCGCGGTCGCACCGCGTCACCGTCTACGAGAAGGCGCGCCGGATCGGCGGTCATTCCAACACCGTCGACGTGCCCGGGCCCGACGGTCCGGTCTCGGTCGATACCGGGTTCATCGTCTACAACGAGCCGAACTATCCCAATCTCGTCGCGTTGTTCGATCATCTCGGCGTCGCGACGCGGCCGTCCGACATGTCGTTCGCGGTCTCGCTCGACGACGGCCGCCTCGAATATTCCGGGACCGGCCTCGGCGGCCTGTTCGCGCAGCGGCGGAACCTCGTCCGGCCGCGCTTCTGGCGCATGATCCGGGGCATTACGCGCTTCTACCGCGAAGGCCCGGCGCTCCTCGCGCGCCCCGACGCCGAGGCCCTGACGCTCGGCGCCTATCTCCACCAGGCCGATTTCGGGCAGCCCTTCGTCGAGGATCATCTCCTGCCGATGGCGGCGGCGGTCTGGTCGACGCCGGTCGCCGACATGCGGCGCTATCCGGCGGCGTCCTTCGTGCGGTTCAACCTCAACCACGGCCTGATGCGGATCGGCGGCCGCCCCGAATGGCGGACCGTCGCAGGCGGCAGCCGCGCCTATGTCGAGCGCCTCACCGCGCCCTATCGCGACCGCATTCGGCTCGGGGCGCGGATCCGCGCGATCGCGCCCGCTGCGGACGGGCTCGCCGTCATCGAGCGCGACGGCAGGACGCAGCGCTACGACCACGTGGTGATCGCGACCCATGCCGACGAGGCGCTCGCCCTCCTCGACCGCCCGACGCCGGCCGAGCAGCGCATTCTCGGCGCGTTCTCCTATGCGCGGAACGAGGCGGTCCTCCATACCGATCCCGACCTCATGCCGCGGCGGCGGCGGGTGTGGGCGAGCTGGAACTATCTTCGCGCGCGCGGTGCCGAGGGCGCCGCCGCCGTCGCCGTCACCTACTGGATGAACCGGTTGCAGGGTCTCGATCCGCGCCGCGATATGTTCGTGACGCTCAACCCGCCGCGCGATCCGGCGCCGGAGAAAATCGTCGCGCGCTTCACCTATGACCATCCCGTGTTCGACCAGGCCGCGATCGCTGCCCAGGGTGCGCTCGGCGCCATCCAGGGCCCGCGCGGGCTCTGGTTCTGCGGCAGCTATTGCGGCCACGGCTTCCACGAGGACGCCTTCCAGGCCGGTCTCGCCGTCGCCGAGGCGATCGGCGGTGTGCGCCGGCCGTGGCAGGTCGCGGGCGAATCCGACCGGCTCGGCTGGGCCGTCGCGGCGCCGGCGGAGCTCGCGGCATGACGGTCTCGGCGATCTATCGCGGCGAGGTCGTCCACCTCCGCGTGCGACCGCGGCGCCACCGGCTCCGCTATCGCGTGTTCGCGCTCCTTCTCGACCTCGACGAGATCGACCGGCTCGCCGCCCGGCTCGCGATCTTCTCGCGCAACCGGTTCAACCTGTTCTCCTTCCACGATCGCGACCACGGCGCGGGCGACGGCGCGGCGCTCCGGCCGTGGATCGAGAGCCACCTCGCCGCCGCCGGCATCGCGCTCGGCGGCGGGCCGATCCGCCTCCTCTGCTATCCGCGCATCCTGGGCTACGTGTTCAACCCGCTGTCGGTCTATTTCTGTCACCGGTCCGACGGGACGCTCGCGGCGATCGTCTACGAGGTCAACAACACCTTCGGCGAGCGGCACTCTTATCTCATCCCGGTCGCCGAGCCTCAGGCGACGACGATCCGCCAGGCCTCGCCCAAGCGCTTCTACGTCTCGCCCTTCATCGAGACCGAGGGGCACTACGATTTCCGCATCCAAGCCCCGGGCGAGACCGTGCTCGTCACCGTCAATCACGGCGACGACGACGGCCTCCTTCTCCACGCCGCGTTTCGCGGCCATCGCGTCGCGCTCGGCGACCGCGCGCTCGCCGCCGCGTTCGTCGCCTTTCCGCTGATGACGCTCAAGATCATCGCCGGCATCCACTGGGAGGCGCTTCGGCTGTGGCGGAAGGGCATCGCGCTCCACCGCCGCCCGGCGCCGCCGGCCGAGCCCGTCACCCTCGTCGCCCCGGAGCCGCGCTGACATGTCGCTCACCGAACCCCGTCACCAGGGCGCGATCGCGCGTGCGCGGCGCCGCGTCGGCCGCGTCGATCCGTGGACGCCGATCCTCCTCCGTCTCGCGCGGCGGATCGCGGTCGGCACGATCACGCTGGTCCTTCCCGACGGCACGCAGCACGTCTATGCCGGCACGGCGCGGCCCGACTGTCGCGCGGTGATCGCGATCCGGCGGTCGCGCGCCGTGCGCCGCCTTCTCCTCGGCGGTCCGACCGAGTTCGCCGAGGCCTTCCTCGACGGCGACTGGGATTCGCCCGATCTCGTCCAGCTGTTCGCGCTCACGCTCGCCAACGAGCGGGTGCTGCGGAGCCGCCTCGGCGGCCTCGCGATCCCGCGCCTCCTCGACCGGCTGCGCCACCGCGGGCGCGCCAACACCCGCCGCGGCAGCCGGCGCAACATCGCGTTCCACTACGATCTCGGCAACGACTTCTATACGAGCTGGCTCGACGCCGGCATGACCTATTCGTCGGCGCTGTTCGCGACCGGCGCCGAGACGCTCGAGGCCGCCCAGGACGCCAAATATCGCCGCCTCGCCGGTCTCCTCGATTTCCGCCCCGGCATGCGCGTGCTCGAGATCGGCTGCGGCTGGGGCGGGTTCGCGACTCTCGCCGCGCGCGACTACGGCGTCGCGGTCACCGCGCTCACCGTCTCGTGCGCGCAGGCGGACTATGCGCGGGCGCGCATCGAGGCCGAAGGTCTCGCCGATCGCGTCGCGGTCCGGCTCGAGGACTATCGCGACGTCGCGGGCAGCTATGACCGGATCGTCTCGGTCGAGATGTTCGAGGCGGTGGGCGAGGCGTACTGGCCGGCCTATTTCGACGTCGTGCGCGACCGTCTCGCGCCGGGCGGCGTCGCCGCGCTCCAGATCATCACCATCGACGAGGCGCGGTTCGCCGACTATCGCCGGCGGGTCGACTTCATCCAGCGCTACATCTTCCCGGGCGGCATGCTGCCCTCGCCGCCCGCGCTCGAGGCGGCGATCGCGCGCGCCGGCCTCGCGGTCACCGACCGCTTCACGTTCGGGGCGAGCTATGCCGAGACGCTGGCGCTCTGGCGCGAGCGCTTCGCAGCCGCCTGGCCCACCATCCGCGCGCTCGGCTTCGACCCGCGCTTCCGGCGGCTCTGGACGTATTACCTCGCCTATTGCGAGGCCGGATTCCGCGCCGGCACGATCGACGTCACCCAGGTCCGTATCGAGCGTCCCTGACCGTGGCGGCGATGGCAGGCGATCGGATCGCGCCGCGGCGATTGCTCGCCTATGCCGCGCCGTCGCTCGCGCTCGCGATGCCGACGATCCCGGCCTATATGCTCCTGCCGACGTTCTACGCCGACACGCTCGGGCTCGGGCTCGCGGCGACCGGCGCGGCGCTGTTCGTCGCGCGGCTCACCGATGTCGTCACCGATCCGGTGATCGGCATCGCGAGCGATCGCATCGCCACCCGCTGGGGCCGGCGCAAGCCCTGGATCGCGATCGGCGCGCCGATCGCCGCGATCGCGCTGATCCAGCTCTTCACCCCGCCGGCGGCACCCGACGCCTTCCACCTCGCGCTGTGGGCGATCGTCCTCTATCTCGGCTGGACGCTGGTTGCGGTGCCCTATGCGGCATGGGGCGCCGAGATGTCGGGCGACTATCACGACCGGGCGCGCATCACGGCGGTGCGCGAGGGGTTCATGATCGCGGGCGTCGTCATCGCCCCGGCGACGTCCGCGATCGTCCTCGCCTCCGGCGGCGAGACGGCCGACGGCCTCGCCACGATCGCCTGGCTCGCGATCGCGATCGGCGCGCCGACGCTGTTCGTTCTCCTCCGCCGCGTCCCGGAGCCGGCACCACCGGCCGCCACCACCGCCACCACCCGGGCCGCGGGCGGCGGACGCGCCGCCATCGCGCTCGTCGCCGGCAACGGGCCGTTCCGCCGGCTTCTTGCCGCGTGGTTCGTCAACGGCCTCGCCAACGGCATCCCGGCGGCGCTCTTTCCGCTCTATGTCGAGTACGCGCTCGGCGGCGGCACGACGCTCAGCGGCGTCCTGATCCTTCTCTATTTCGCCGCCGGCATCGCGGCGATCCCGCTGTGGACCCGGATGAGCGCGCGCCGCGGCAAGCACGTCACCTGGTGCCGGGCCATGGCGCTCGCGATCGCGGCCTTCGTGTGGGTTCCGTTCCTCGGCCCGGACAGCGTCTGGCTGTTCGCGATCGTCTGCGTCCTGACAGGCATGGCGCTCGGCGCCGATCTCGCGCTGCCGCCGGCGATGCAGGCCGATGTCGTCGACTATGACACGCTCCGGAGCGGGCAGCCCCGCGCCGGGCTCTTCTTCGCGCTGTGGAGCATGGCGACCAAGCTCGCGCTCGCCGCCGCGGTCGGGATCGCCTTCCCGGCGCTCGCCTTGATCGGCTTCGAGCTCGGGCGCGACAATACCCCCGGCGCGATCCTCGCGCTCGCCCTGATCTACGCGGTCGTCCCCTGCATATTGAAGGCCGGCGCGATCGCGCTGGTCTGGCGCCACCCGATCACCGAGCGCCGCCAGCGCGCGATCCGTCGCCGGATCGAGGCCCGCGCGCGGCGAGCCGGCTGAGGCCGCGAACGAGGAGACGATGCAGCAGACCGCCGTCACGACCGAGGCCCCGACCCGTCTCCGTCTCGAGGAGTTCTTCCTCGGCCGCACGCGCGGCATCGGCATCGTCGAGGACCGCTTCGGCCGGCTGCGTCGGCGCTTCGTCTGCGACATGACGGGACGCTGGGAGAACGACCTCTTCGTTCTCGACGAGACCTTCGCCTATGCCGACGGCGCCCGCGACCACCGCGTCTGGCGCGTCCGCCCCGGCCCCGACGGCCGCTACGAGGGCCACGCCGACGACGTGATCGGCACCGCGACCGGCGCGGCGGTCGGGGATACGCTCGCCTGGGGCTATGTGCTGCGGCTCCCGATCGGCGGGCGGCACCACAACATCCGGTTCGACGACCGGATGTATCTTCTCGCCGACGGCCTCCTCCTCAACCGCGCGCGGATGTTCAAATGGGGCATCCGCATCGCCGAGGTGACGCTCGCCTTCCGGCGCCTCGAGCGCTGATCTCGCGCTCAGCGCCGCATAAGCCGGCGGGTGAGCGCAAAGAACAGCGGATAGGGCGCGGCGCGCAGGAGCTTCAGGAGGACGACGAAGCGGCGCGGGAAGGCGAGCTCGAAGGGGCGCCGCGCGAGCCCGGTGACGATCCGCCGTGCCGCGTCGTCCACCTCCATCAGGAACGGCATCGCGAAGTCATTGCGGTCGGTGAGCGGCGTCCGGACGAAGCCCGGATTGACCACCGTGATCGCGACGCCGGCCGCATCGAGCTCGGGCTTGAGCGCCTCGGCCATATTGATCAGCGCCGCCTTGGTCGCGCCGTAGGCGGCGGCCGAGGGCAGCCCGGCATAGCCCGCGACCGAGGCGACCACCGCGACGTGGCCGGCACGCCGCGCCACCATGCGCGGCAGGATCGCGGCGAGGCCGTGGACGACACCCATGTAGTTGGTCTCGACGAGAGTGCGGAAGGGTGCGATCTCGAACGCGGTCGCGTCGACCGGCATATGCGTGCCCGCGTTGAGGAAGGCGAGATCGATCGCGCCGAGGTCGCGCTCGATCGCAGCGACGGTGGCCGCGACCGCCGCGGCGTCGGTGACATCGAGCGGGAAGGCGACGATGCGGCCCGGCGCCGCCGCGGCCTCGGCGGCGAGGCTCGCGAGATCGGCCGCGGTCCGCGCGCTCGCCGCCACGATATGGCCGGCCTCGGCGTAGCGGCGTGCCACGGCGCGGCCGATCCCCTTGCCGGCGCCGGTGCACCAGACGATCACGACCGGCCGGGCCGGTCGGTGCCGCAGCGCTCGCAGCTATACTCGATCGTCGAGCCGTCGCGGCCGGCGAAGCGCATCTTCACCCAGCGCCCGGCCGCGTCGTACCAGACCTCGGTCTCGAGCTCGCCCGTGTAGACATGGCGGCGCGCCGGACGCTCGACGCCGCCGACCATGATCCGCTCCTCGCCGCGATCCTCGATCCGCACCCGGTTGACCCGTCCGCTGATCGTGTTGAGCACGCGATCGCGGCCCAAGACGCCGGCGTGCCAGTGATTGGTCGGGAACACGACGCCGCGCTCGCGCGTCATGCCCTCGTGCGTCGCGATGGTCAGCGTGTCGCCGTCGGCGCTCGCCTCGACACGGGCGATCCTGCCATTGTCGTCGGTGTCGGCGCGAAGCCGCCTCAGGCAGCCGTCCTGCCACACGTCCTCCGACGTATAGGTGAACCGGTAGGCGGTGAAGAAGAGGAACGGCACCGCGATCTCCGAGCGCGCGCGGACGACGATCGCAGGCCCCTGCCGCTCGAACTGCACCGTGTGGCTGCCGACCGGCGTGCCGTTCCGCACGATCGCAAAGCGCATCTCCGGACCATAGAGCGCGAGCGGATCGGGCATCGGCGGGCATGCGGTCTCGGCGCGCCCGGCGGCCGGCAATAGGCCGAGGACGAGTGCGGCGGCGAGGACGGTCGCGCGGCGCGAGACCATGCGCGCGCCCGCACGCTCAGAAGCGGATGAAGGGATTGGCGAACCGGCCGAGCATCCCGGTCAGCCGGATCGGCGCATCGAGCACGACAAGGCAGAGGCACTCGTCGTCGGGATCGACCACCGGCTGGTGGCGGTCGCTCGCATCGCGGCGGTCGAAATCGCCCGGTCCGAACGCCGCACCGCCGTCGCGGTAGCCGCCCGCCAGCACGAGCGTGAACTCCTGGCCGCGATGGGTATGCTCGGGCATCGCCGCCCCCGGCTTGAGCCGGAGCATCGCCGCGCGGAGACCGCCGCCCGAGACCGGCAGCCGCGCCTCCTCGATCGTGCGCGAGACGCGGCGCCAGCCGAGCGCGGCGAGCAGCCCGATCGCGCGCGCGAGCGCGGCCGGGAACCTCGGATCACGCGGCTCCGTCGACGCGCGCGCCGGCACCGCCGGCTC
>Ga0194132_10013033_pt1 | contig 10199 bp, 14 predicted proteins | sample TA2KigOf80mmetaG_FD_148612 | JGI IMG/M metagenome (GOLD analysis project Ga0194132, IMG submission 148612) | Freshwater microbial communities from Lake Tanganyika, Tanzania - TA2015054 Kigoma Offshore 80m | ecosystem: Environmental > Aquatic > Freshwater > Lake | place: Tanzania: Lake... | reverse complement strand
TATCACTAATCTGAGACGCTGTAATTGCAATCGCCGTGCTACCTGCGGCAGTCAAACGACCTTGAGCATCAACTGTAAATGTCGCAACAGAGCCAGCTGCGCCGTATGCAGCAGCCGAAACCGCCGTGTTGTCAAGGTTAATTGTAACTGTATCGGTTGCACTTGCAACCGATGTAAGACCCGTGCCTCCAGAAATTGTTAAGGTATCTGTACCGCTTGTAATTGTCTGGCTTCCAGTATCACCAGCAACTGTAAATGTTGTGGCAACACCTGAAATAGCACTATCAACATATGATTTAGTTGCGGCATGAGTTCCCGAAGACGGTGTAGGAACAATAACTGTTCCAGTAAAAGTTTTATTACCCGACAATGTTTGAGCACTGGTTAATGTTGTAAAAGCACCCGGACCCGCAATGGCCAAAGCAGTACCAGAGCCACCAGATCCAGCCGTGCCTTCGCCATAATAAAGAACATCGTCTACTTCATTAAACGCCAATTCTGCATTTTCTATGGTGCTTGGAGCACCAGCCGCGCCAGATGTTCTGCGTTTAATCCTTAGTGTATTTGCCATTAGTAATTACCTCCGTCTAACAATAAATCCGCAGCGCTATGTACATGATCAGCTCTAGCGGCTACATTACTGGAGCCAACACCTGCTGTTCTTGCAACATCAGCAGGAGCCGTATTGCTTAAACTTAAACTCGCTAAATTAATTGTACCACTACTTTGTGTTAAAACGGTAGTTTGTATAATTTGAGATACATTAGAAATAGAAGCTGGTTGTATTTGAATTGTGGTTAAATCAGCCATTATCTTGTCACCTCACCAGTAACCGTTACCGTCCCAGTTAATAAAGTTGTTACTACGGCGCCGTTTGTTTCTTGAAAGTCATATACATAACTCCCAGCTACAATATTAGATGTTGCTGCTGGTAGCAGAGAAAATACAACAACTCCGTTGGCGCCATCCGTTATTTGTGTTACAAATGTACTAGTAATAGCAGTAGATGTTCTTCTCTTTCTTATTTGTCCAGCATATGTGCGCGAAGTTATATTGATAACTGCATTTGCACTGTCTTTTAATGTCAACTGGTGAGAGTAATTATCACCTTGATAAATCTCGATATTTCTAGTTCCTGGCATAATTACTCCTGTCTAATTCTATATCAAATTATTTAAGAGAGCAATGCTACCCATGTTGGTTTATCAACTTCTCCAGTCTCAGGAAGAGATTTGGATTTTTGAAATTGTTTTACAATGTTTTGAGTTTTTGGACCAAAATCACCATCTTCTCTACAAGCAAAACCATGTTTAGTCAATAACCTTTGTGCCTCTTTAATTAATTTGCCCTTATACCCAATTTTTAAAATTTCTTTTTGATCTATAACAGATTGCTCTACAACAACAGGGGCGTTTTCTGCGGCAGCTTTTGCTTCGGCGGAGGCTTTCTGTTCCGCGTAAGTTCCAAACATACTTGCTGGCTTTGGATTAAGTACAAGCCAATCCTTAACCGCTTGTGGAACTTGATCACCCTCTGTATAGCGTATATGCCAGGGTTCGCTTGGAACCACTTCCCAGCTCCAGCCAAATTTACGAACATTGGCAATCAGCCATTTTATACGCTTGTTATCTCCTGCTGAATGAATATCTACAGCAATTCCGAGATTATGATTAGACTTGCCTGGTGTCGCCATCGCGGCCATACCCTTTTTAAGATACCAAGTTTTGCCTTCAAATGTTTTTGTACTTTGATTTGTAATTGGCTCTAATTGATATCTAGACAAAAAACCAATCTTTTGGCTATCATAACTTCTATAAGTATCGCCAGCACTTGTAGGTTTTAATTCAATACCGTCTGCTTTAGCAGCATCCACCATCGCATTCCATGCATCTGCCGCCAGATAGTGCAATTGACCACCTTGAGGAATTTTACGGAGGAGCGATGGGTGGAGCTTGCCGGGGTCTACATTTTTTAAACTAATTGGTAATTTAACTGGAACAACAATATCCCATTCGACTCTACCCATGTAGACCTCTTAATTAATATTATTTACTGCGACCAAAAGCTGAATCGTTTGGATTCAACCATCGCATAAGAACTGGAACAAGAGCTGCAAGGGCCGCTGTGCCAATATCCTTTGGATTTGTGTTTCCCGTCATATATACCGCAAGACCTGCACCAATGCAAGACCGAGCATAAGACGCTAACATCTTTTTATTACTTTCACTTAACAAACTAGACATGGATCATCCTCCTGACACCCATTAGTGCCAACTATCAGTATACTTCATATAGACTTAAAAGTAAATTAATTAGTGTCGTTTTTAAATATTTGGTGAATATAATGAACTATACAAGCAACTATTGTTGAAATTAAAGCAATTGTTTGTGTAATACCAGAAAGAGTGTAATACACAACTACGCTACCGGCAATAGTAAATGCAATACCGGCAGTAATATCCCATAGTTTTTTAACAAAATTTAACCAATCAAATTGTTTCATTTCTATACCCTGTATAATATAATACCTGTAAATGCTATTTTTAGCATAATCCGTATCGTCATCATTTCCGCCAGATATTTCACCAGCCATTTCTTCTTCCTCTTCTTTTCTTGCAGCATCGTTGGAATTACTGCTTGAACCGCCACCACCAGAACTACTTGGCGAAGTACTTCCAGACACAGTATTCGCTGCGACAGTTGCCACGGCAGCAGCTGCAGCAATAAGCAATCTACGATCACTAACATCCACTGCCGAACCCACTGGAATATAATTGTCAAAGACGCCTTCAAATACATTTATCTCTTCTTCAAATGCTTCTTTCACTTCTAACGGAGCTTCTTGAACGGCTTCCACAATTGCTATGCCGTCTTCTAGTGACACTTCTTCAACAACTATAGAGTCAAAAATTTGTTCTGCTTGTTCTTCATCAATACTTTCCAAAACTTTAGAGCTGGTTGCAAGATCTGTTGCTTGTTCACTATCAATTCCATCTTCTTGTTCAAGAATTAAATTAACAACTTCAGCAACTTGTTTTGTAGAAATTACATCAGATTCAAGTACATTTATAACTGTTTCAAATTTTTCTGGAGTTATTTCAGTTTTTAAAATAGCAGTAAATGTTTCAATTACAACTTTATCCGATACCGGCTCATCAAAAACTGCATTAATTACAGCTTCAAATTGCTCATCACCAATTTCATCTTCTAAAATGTTTTCTATTAATGTTATTATTTTTTCATCCGAAGCATTTTCAAAAACTTTATCCAAGGCCTTTTCAAGTTGTTCATCTGTAACATCAGTTTCAAAAAGAGAATCAACAACTTCTGCAATTTCTTTAACAGAAGCATCTTCTGGCAGGTTGTCAACATCATCCAAAGGGCTGGTATTATTAGGGTATGTGGTTGATGAACTTTCTTCTTCCTTTTTTTCGGGCTCTGTGGACTCTTCTTCAGTTTCTTTTGGAATTGTCGTGGATGTTGGTTTTGTTCCAGGTGATGTTTTTTCAGGAAGCGTCGTTGTGGTGGATTCTTTTGGAATTGTTGTTGTTGTCCCTGATTGCGTTGTGTTGTCTCCTGGCTCTAGATCGGGTACAGAAGGGTCTGTAGAAGCCTCAGGCTCATTTTCTACTGGGGGTTTGAGGGTAGACGGCGGAATTGTTGTATTTATAAAAACTGTCGTAGTTGGAGGCAGTGTATAGGTGGTTTCAGTCGTTGTGGTGGCTGGTGGAACTGTCGTGGTCGTGGTGGTCGTGGTTGTGGTGGTGGTAGTTGTAGTAGTGGTAGTAGTTGTAGTAGTAGTGGCAGTAGTGGTAGGGGCAGCAGTAGTGGCAGTGGTTTGAGGAACCGTAGTAGTAGTGGTTGTAGTCGTAGTGGTCGTAGTGGTAGTAGTAGTGGTTGTGGTGGTAGGAACCGTAATTACATCGTTTGTGGAAATGTACCCCGACCCCGAGAAATTGTTCGTGTTGAGCGTCGTCGCACCGAAGGTATTGCTTGACGAGGTGGAGAACGAGTTCGCACTCACACTATTGTAGGTGGTCGCTCCATTGTTCCACGAATTCGCAAACTGTATTGCGGTAGTGATTCCGTTGAAAGAGTTGCTGTAGATGTACTGGTTGTTTGCGCCGGGAACCCAAGTAGTAGGAATCCAAGAAAAGAAATAGAGACCCAGCGTTCCGCCCGAGAATGACGAATTCAGAACCTGTTGCCTGTTCAAGCCCCTCAGCGAAGCGGCGGTGGTGTTGTTGGTAAAAGTCGAGTTGCTTATCTTCACGAACCTCTCGGTGCTGATCCCCGTGGTGTTGTCCGTGAAAACACCGTCATTTATGTAGATTCGGTTCGTGTAGTCGGCGTCCGCCATGCTAAGCGACGACGGGGTGGAGCCGTAGTCCGAGCCGATGCCGACATAGTTGTTGGCGAACACGCAGTCCTCGAATGTCGTGACGGTCGCGTTCGACTGGTACCAGGCGGAGTTGCCCGTTTGCTCGCTGAATTTTACCGTGTCAACGGTGAAGGTTCCGCCGTTTGTGTTGACCAGACCACCCGCCGCGTTCTTCCCCCGCTTGAGGGTCATGTCCTCAATGATGATTGTCCTACTACCGCTGTTCGTGATAACCCTGTAAAGATCATTGCCGTTGATGATCGTGGTGCTGATTCCGGTCCCCGTAATCACCAAATCTTGTGTGACGGCAGGAAGGTCGCTCGTCAGCGTTATCGTTCCCTGAACGCCGAAAATAATTGAATCGTAAATACCACCAGAAGTTGCGTTGGCCTGGGTAATGGCCCAGCGCAAGGTTCCGTTCGAGCCGTCATCAAGCAGGCTGGTCACTTCAACCGAGGGAGCAGTCGCCGTCACGGCGAGAGTCATAGCCACCGAGGCACCATCCGCATCGACAGCGCCCACCGTCACGTTTGAGGTGCCCGCTGTCGCTGCCGTCAGAGTTATCGTTCCGGCAGTAGCACTGGACATAGAAACGGATATTGAGCCGAGCGGAACCACGGTTTGATTGGTGGATGCCTTCGTGAATGTCCACTGCGCCTGCGTAGTCGCGTCATCGGCCAAAACAAACGAGGCGGTCGTAGCGACATTGCGAATGATTGAAGCCGCAATGGTTGGTGCGGTAGTTACCGTCGGCGGCGTATTCACGCGGGCTACGGTTGTGTAGGTGATGTTCCTCACCTGCTGTAGGTTGTTCATCCCACCAGTCGCGGCGGTGAAGCCCCAGTAGACCTCCCCGCTGAAGTTGGCTTCAAGGTTCACCGAGACTGCATCAAACAACTTTTCGCCCGCGTCATCCATGTCGCCGTCATAATTTTTGTCAAGCCAGACCGAGATCTTGTCAGTCGTTGACTCCCACAGTATTTTCGTCTTGCGCCATTGACCGTCCTCGATGTTGCCAACATCAACCGGATTCTGACCCCACTGCGAGGCGGCGCTGTGGTAGGTACTTCCGTTCTTCATTAGCCCTACATGGTCGTTGTACAAGTCCGCAGCATCACTATTCCAGTAGGTGTCGTACTCCACGACGAAGGATGGGGTCACGTACTGGTAGCCGAGACCGCCACCAGAGCCCCCTGCCGCCGTTGAGTTCGGTTGCATCACGAAGGCGATACCATCAGCGCCAGGATCATAATTCCCCAAGTACACTTCCGCCGTAACGCAGAAATCGTTAGCGAGGTTGATGCGAGTCTTGTTCCAGATGGCGCCGAATTGGCTGTTCGTTGCCGGTGTCAAGCGAACAGTACCGGCGTTGTCTTGTGCGACCCCGCCGAACACGAAGTTGGACGCCGAGTAGGAGGTGTTGCAATTGCCCGTTGCGTTAACCGTAGTCGAAAAACCAAAAATAGATACTGGGGAGATTGCACTCGCAATAACTAATGCAATTGGCAGCCAAGCCATTTTGTTTTTAATGGCAAAACGAATTTTACTTTGAATGCCCACTTTCATCTTCCCAATACCACTTGTTAGTTAGTTCAGGATCGTAAACATATTCCTGTGGGTTTTCTGGGTCGTATGCGTTTGGTTCGGTCATTGTCTGAGCCTCGCCATACATTCCGCCTTCATGATGTTCAAATCAAGGTCGTTGGAGACCATCCCGTATCTTTGGCCACAGTTGTTGTGCCCAGCGGCGAACTGCCAAATGTCCCAATCCTTCCAACCCGTCAGCGGCTTGGGTTGCTCGAAAGACAGCGCCCAGGCGGCCCAGTCGGTGGGCTTCATCGGTACACCGTTCGCCTCGAACGCCTCGGGCGAGTACTGGACGTACTTTGCCACCCATAGCGGGCAATTGCCGTGTTTACGAGACTGGACCCTCGAATTCCAGAACCAGTCGCCACTATATATCGCCGGAGGCTTCCCCAATTCCGTGGTGGCGCGGGCGACGATGTGATCAACCGCTTGCTTGACCAGTTTTGGGGGCAGGTCGCCGTGGTGTTCGATGTCTATCTGCGGGACGAGATTCGCCCCGTATGTGCGGTGCGCCTTGAGAAGCATGGATATCTGCTCCTCGGCGTCAAGTTCCGGTTTCACGTAGACGTAGTAACCGAACGGTATCTCATTGTTCTTTGCGCGCTTTGAGTTGTATTCAAGCAGGGTATCCTGCTTTGTGCCGACATTGCTCCTGATGTAAGCGAAATCGAATCCGAACGAGGCGACCTTCTTCCAGTTTATTGTCCCCTGGTACTCGGACACATCTATGCCAGTGAGATATTTCTGATTCTGATTCATCGCCTTCTTCCCAATATTCTTTTTCTTCATAGTCACTGATTTACCTCCCAAAAACTTTCGGTTTCATTTAGAACGCTTTTTCAACAATGCATCAAAATCTTTTACTTTGGTTTCCCCCATGTATCCCCACGCATATCCTTCATCAATTAAAATTTGATTGATAGAAACTTTATTATTATCAAGATATACCCAGCCTAAAATCCGGCCATACTTCTCAGAACTGTCAGGTTTTTCTGTTCTAATTACAACATCTGTTGCGGCATCAATGGCTTTCTTTAATCTGTCTTTGACCTCAAGCCCTAATGCTTTTTCTTTTTTATCGGTAGTCCTAGATTCCGGAGTGTCAATACCAGCAAGACGAACTCGCTGATAGTAAGAAATATTAAACCCCAAATCAATATCAACATCAATCGTGTCTCCGTCTACAACTTTGAGAACTTTCTTTACTCGGTATTCGTACATCAGAAACCTTCCGTTGCGTCTGAGCCGGGTTCATTATTGACATCCCCTTCCGGTTTTTTTGATTTTATACCATTTGACATAACAAGACCGCCAAGAGAGCCGGTAAGAAATACGGTCAATGTTTTAAGCAAATCAATAAATGCAGAGTCATTTGGTGATTGGTGTCCAATTGGTTGAGTTACAAACATTAACGCATACACAAAACCAATTACAGTAATAGCAAACACAACAGCCAAGACTATGGCTACCGTAAAGATCATTCTTGCGTGAATTTCTTCTTCTGTATAACGCGGTTTCTTGTTTCCCATCATGGATTCTCCTTAATTAAATCTTGTGTGCATATACCATCTGGCACACATATTGGCGGGTTGCATTCTGGATTTTGCCAATTCTTGTATTCTTGACATTCATAGCGGTAACGAGCACACCCGCTAAGAACAAATATTGTAACAAATACTGCTATAAATATAAAGACCCTGGTTTGCATATTCATAATAATATTATAACTTAATAATATTTTTTTGGAAACTTACTTAAGTATCTAATTATAAATTCACATTATTTTTGATTAATGAATAAAGTTTATTTGCATCTTCATATTTATCAGAATCTAATATTTGTGAATATAAGCATGGCGGAATAACAACTTGAGGTCTCGGAAAATTATTAGAAAAATTGCTTTGAATTTCTGAATCAATATTGTTTTTAGACACTTCTAGAGGTGTTTGTAAATTAAATTTTTCAGCATATTTTTTAAAAACATAATTGTGGTCGTTAATCAACAAATCAAAAGTGGTTATAAAAACTTTTTCCGAGTACTCAAGCGCTGTTTTCGCAAAAACAACCCACCATTTAATCAATGCATCTAATGTTACGGTTTGTTGCATATTGTCGCTGAAGTTCGCCCAAGAAGCAATTGAATCTAGGGGATTTCTAAATATTACAAAAGTATTATCGCCATTTTTGATAATTTTTGGTGAATATGAAGGGGTGTTAACAACACAGTTTGGAAAACACAAAGACAAACCAACATAAAGCGTGTTTGTGCCAGACCTAGGAAATGCGCTTTGATCTATTTTTATCAAGGCGCAATACTGTTATCCCATGTCAGGGTCGCTTCATTCCAATGCCAGTCCCCAACCTCTGTCGGAATCGGCGTCGGTGCCTCCCAAATACAAGTGTCTTCGTTAAGAGTCCAAGAAGGATATGGTCTTTGGAAATAAAAAGCATCCAAAACTGGATCATAGATACCGCCCAGCGAGGCGGCATTTTTCCTAAACGGAACGCCACCCTCTCTTTGGTTGACATTTCCATAAGTATTAATTGAGTACCTTTTGCAAACCAAGCCTCTCATTTGGGCATAACGGTATTCCCAATCATGGGTCAAGTCTGTTTCATCCCTTCCCGCAATGCATTCCACGACAATGTTGTTGTGGTCGATAAAAGCGTAATTAGCCATCTCAGAACCTTATGACACCAGTGCCGGCAGTAAAAGTATAAACATGGTTAGTACCAGCCGTAGTCAAGGAGTAGACCAACCCTTCGTCAATAAATGCCAATTGGTCAAAACTATTAGAATATCTGATAATGACTACCCCGGTACCGCCAGGAAAGCCTGCAGCACCGCCACCGCCTGAATTGGCTCTAGCGTATCCCTGACCGGTTTGTGAACCCTCAGTAGCCCCCGGTTGCCCGTTTGCAAAACCCGTAGTTCTTCCGCCACCCCCATGCGAGGCATTGAATAAACCGTTGGTTGCGTTTTGACCATAGACGTAATGGTTGCCTGCGCCGCCTCCCGCAAAACCCGTTGCAGTTCCAGTTATTGTGGAATTGCGTCCTGCGCCACCATCATTGCCTCCAACCGCCGATGCACCACCACCGCCGACACCATACCAGGGTCCATGAATAATGTTGCCCGTGTAAGCACCCGAACCGCCATTACGACCCTGCGCTGTTGTGCCAGCACCAGCAGTGTTGCCACCACCACCCGAACCACCTGTTTGACCAGCAACGTTGTGATTACCTCCACCACCTCCGCCCAAAGAAGTTATCGAACCAAATGTGGTTGGGCCGCCATTGTTGCCTGGACCGTTTCCGCTTCCTACTGTTCCACCGGCACCAATGGTGATTGTGTAATTTGTTCCGCCTGTTACCGGAAGTGGGGCAGTTTCCAAAGTGCCGGGTGTTCCACCAGATAATTCACCCAACGCCGCACCATAGTTTGTTCTGTAGCCACCGGCTCCGCCGCCACTTCGTGCCTCGTGACCGGAACCACCACCAGCACCGCCACCTACAACAACATAATATACTTCAGTTGCCGAATTTTGATAATCTAATGTAACTGGCATCCAGTTCATGGCGTTGGAAAGACCTGTTCCGCTCCTCGTGCGTTCACCAAATCTTGCCACGAATTAAAACCTATACTGTAATTCGGTTAACATAACCAAATATTGAAATTTTGCTTGCAGTTGCAGCAAACGCTCTAACAATTTTTGGAGTTGCGTTACCCTGAATGACTAGACCAGGAACCATTAGTACTAAACCAGAAGCAGCGGCTATTGACCCAGTTATTACATCCTTTGGCGACGTGACTCCACCGTATTCAATCGTTAAAAGAACACTCCCAGAGTGGTGGTTATACGCATACAACCAAAGTTCATCAATCGTTGTGGGGGTTGACGAGGCTGTGTGAATTGTTGTACCAGGAGTTCCGGTTGCTGACAAGAGCAGTCCTAACCCATCTCCTGTCGTACCTGCTGGCTGTAGTGCTAATTTTGTAAATGTTGCCATTTGTTATCTCCTATATTATTATATCACCCAAAAATTAAATTTGCCAAAATGTTTTGATCGCTATCGGTGGGTTGTGCCGCAACGCCCGTAGAGGCAGCCGTAATTCGTCCCTGAGCATCAACGGTTATATCAGCCGTGGTGTAGGAACCAGCCGTTACTGCTGTACTGGCAAGTTTTGTGGCAGTAACAGCACCAGCAGTGATATCCCCAGCCACAATAG
>Ga0194132_10013031_pt1 | contig 10201 bp, 10 predicted proteins | sample TA2KigOf80mmetaG_FD_148612 | JGI IMG/M metagenome (GOLD analysis project Ga0194132, IMG submission 148612) | Freshwater microbial communities from Lake Tanganyika, Tanzania - TA2015054 Kigoma Offshore 80m | ecosystem: Environmental > Aquatic > Freshwater > Lake | place: Tanzania: Lake... | reverse complement strand
AGTCGCAAAAAAAAGGGCTGCAAGCTGTAAGGTCAAATAGATCTTGCAAGTCAGTTGATGATGCATGTAGAGATTATATCAAAAAGTATGGTTATGGAAAATACTTTATCCACTCTACAGGTCATGGCATTGGACTTGAGGTACATGAGCAGCCAAACATCAGCAGTATGAGTACTGCAACCCTGAAAAAAAATATGGCAGTAACTGTAGAGCCTGGAATTTACATTCCAGAAAAGTTTGGTGTAAGAATCGAGGATTCTGTTATTGTTAGTGACAAGCCAGTTTTGTTGCACAGGTTTACAAAAGAACTAGTTGTGATCTAAGAAATTAGCTTGAATTAATTCCATTTATTTTCTTAAAGTTTGTTCGTAAATAAATGGTAAAAAATGGATGTTTGGAAAAAATTTCTTTGTTATGATGCAAAAGTAATACTGGCGTAATACTCACTTTTTTTCCTTTAAATACAATGGATACGAAATTTTTCTTAGGATGGGGAAAAAAGGAAGGCCATCAAAAAATCAGCAAGTAGAGTTGCAAAAAGCACTTCGTACGTGTTACGAACGAAATCTTAGTGCAAGTTACGCAGCACAAAATACTGGAGCAAACATCAAAACCGTGGCAAAATATTATGAGATATGGTCTGAGCAGATTGCAAAGGCAAGCGAGACTGACTTTATTACACGACAACGACAAGACCGTAACCGAATCCGTTGCCTTTTTTTCTGCTGCTTGCAGCATGCCGCTTCAGAGCCTTCCACACGCCGTCTGTCAGCATAATATTTTAGGTATGACTTATGCCTTACTCAAGCTCTTCTCAATTTCAATTCTTATGATTTTAGCGATCTGACTTTTTTTCTTCCATCCTGTTTGGACTACGTTCTTTAAATCAACTATTATCACATTATTATTCTCAGGATTTTTTCTATACTCTAAACCAACATCATTTGCAACTATCAAATCTGCCTTTGACTCTCGAAGTTTTTTTCGAGCTTGAGACAAAAGACTTTGTTTTGAAACATTAGCTTCTGCCTTAAAGCCAACCAAAAACACATCTTTTTGCCATTTTTTTATTTGATCAATTATCTTTGGCGCCTGTTTTAATTTAATCAAAACCTGCTTTTTCGTACTTTTTATCTTTGATTTCTCTACATTTTCTGGAATAAAATCAGATACTGCAGCAGCCAAAATCACAATATCAAATTTCTTTTTCAGCTCATTTTTCACAGCATCAAACATCGCTTTTGCCGTATCAACATGAATGACTTTGGCACCTTTTGGCGGCTCTTCTCTTCCAGGTCCATACACCAAAGTCACTTTAGCTCCTGCAGATACAAGCTCAGCTGCTAGCAAAACACCAGTTTTGCCAGTACTCTGATTCGTAATCACACGCACAGGATCAATATACTCTATCGTTGGCCCCGCAGTCATCAGTACCTTTTTGTTATGTAAAACAGATGAAAACCCAAACTTTTGCAAAACATACTGCAAAACATCTTCAGGCTCTGCAGCCTTTGCCTTTCCCTCAATCATCTGAGGCGAAATAAAATCAACTTTACCTTTTAGAAATGCAATATTTTTTTTCACAGCCACATTCTCATACATTGACTGGTGCATTGCAAGTGCAATTAGTATTGGAATTTTAGAGCCAAACCCAACAGTCAATATAGTTGCAATTGGTGTATCATCAATTCCTGCAGCTAGTTTTCCAAGCGTATTTGCAGTTGCAGGATACACAATTATCAGATCCGATCTCCCATAGTCAGCTACCTGGATGTGCTCTAGTTTTCCTGTAAGCTTTGTAATTACCTCATTTCCTGTTGCCCACCTAAAATAATCAGGTTTTACAAGCTTTGCAGCTGCATCACTTACAACACATGTAACATCGGCCCCATGTCTCATCAAAAGACGGGCAAGCTCAATTGACTTGTATGCTGCAACGCTTCCTGCAACACACAAAATAATTTTTTTTCCTGAAAGCTCGACACCATGTGAGCTTACTATATCAAGTGATGGATGTTTTTTCTTTTTAGCCAATTTCCTTTCTTAATTTTTCAAGCTCTTGTCTTTCCATTGAAAACAGGTGTTCTTTAGTTGGAAACTTGCCTGTCTCCACATCTTCTTTGTAGGATTCTAATGCATCCTGAATTTCTTTTGATAGAGAAAGATACCTTTTGACAAATTTTGGCTTTAGCTTGTCATACATTCCAAGTAAATCATGAATTACAAGAACCTGCCCGTCACAGCTTGGCCCAGATCCTATCCCTATAGTTGGAACATGTACAGCTTCTGAAATTATCTTTGCAACCTCGTTTGTTACCATCTCAAGTGTGATACTAAACACGCCTGCCTCTTCAAGTGCCTTTGCATCCTCAACTAGTCTTAGTGCAGCATCTGCTGTCTTTCCCTGTACCTTGTAGCCTTGAGATAGCATCGTAGTTTGTGGCTGCAATCCAATGTGACCCATTACAGGAATTCCTGTCCCAACGATTGCTCGAATAGTTTCTGCAATTTCCTTTCCGCCCTCTAGCTTTACTGCATCAGCTCCTGCCTTGATTAGTCTGCCAGAGTTTGCAATCGCATCTGAGATACTTGCCTGGTATGACATAAACGGCATATCAGCTACAATCATAGAATTTTGTCGAGCCCTTGCTACAGCTTCTGTGAAAAGACACATCTGCTCCATTGTAACAGGAATCGTGTTTTCATATCCAAGCATCACCATTCCAGCGCTGTCGCCAACAAGCAAAATGTCAATTCCAGCCCTATCACATAGTGTTGCCATAGAATAGTCATAGGCTGTAATTACTGAGATCTTTTTTCCAGAATTTTTCTTTGAGATAATATCTGCTACAGTCTTATGCACGTCTTGCCCTCCTTGCAAGATTTTTTCTAATCTCGCTTATTGCTTCTGAAAGATTTTTTTTGTTGTCAAATTGTATTTTTTCAGGATTTTTTGATTTTTTGCATTCTTTGATTAGTTCTTTCAGTCCACGGACAACATTATCCACTATGGTAATGTCTGCAGTTTGTGCAGTTCGAGACAGTGGATTAAGATCAAACGTAATTACTTTTTTTCCTGTTTTTTTTAGTGCTAGAGTCCTGTCGCCATCTTCTAGTGGAACCAAAACCACATCTGCTGCATAGATTCCGTCTTTATCTACAACTCTCCTTGGACTATCAAGACCTGAGATGCGCCTTGATTTTTTTGGCTCAAGACCAAAAATTTTTTTTGCACCGTTTTTTCCAAACAATTTTGCTATACTCTGCCTTCTTTGTGTGGTCGAATAAAACAGATTTACCTCGATTTTTGCATTAGAAATTTTTGCAAGCTGCACTATCTCTTTTGCACATAAAGCTGCAATGTTGCCATTGACAGAAATTACAGGCGATTTTGCCAAAATTAGTGCCTGCGAAGCAGCCTTTATTGCCTTTTTTGCATTTTTTGTTGTTTTTTCGCCAAGTAAATAATCAAAGGTCTCACCTCTTCCGTGCGCAATAAGACCCTCTTTTGCAACAAGGCCTGAATCAAAACCAGAAACTAGTTTTTCCCGAATTAATAACGATACAGCTCGTGGGTGACTTTTAGGAATCAAAATAGATCTTTTATTACTGGGCTAGTCTTGCCCCAGATCCATCAATTTTTGATTTTATAATAATTCCATCGTATTTTTGTAAGATATTCAATACTTTATCTTCTAATTTTGGTGTGGATAAAACAAAAATTGTCTCGCCAAATAATGCAACGCCACATTTTATGTCATTTTGTTTTAGCTCATCAATTACTTTTTGCATCTTTGGTGTTACTACCTTGATGTAATTTGCAAATTCTAATGACATGTCCTGAAACTCGTTTGTATCTTTTGACTCTAACAGCTTGTGTACCATTTTGCCACCAAGACCATTAATCGATGATAGTCTATCACGCAAAAATTCAGGAGTAGAAATTGGTGCAAAGCATACCATTATGACAGAATTGTATTGTGTATCAATTTTTTCAACGGTACCAATCCCTGGAGCTCCACTTTTTGTTCTAATCTCAAAGCCACCATAAAATGCAGCAAGCACATCGCCAAGTCCTGTCTTGCAGCTAATCTCTGCATTGTGTGCAATTTGTCCAATTTCTGTTCTTGATAGTTTGGTACCAAGTGCTTCATTTAGTGCAAGTGATAGCGATAATGCAACTGCAGCACTACAACCTAGACCATATCCAACAGGAACTGAAATAGAATGATGTACATCAACAAAATAATTCTCATCTATTAAATCAAGAAATTTTTTTACAATATATTCAGAAACTAAAGTGTTATCTGGTTTGTATCCAGAAATTGTCAGCTGAAAATTTTTCTTGTCTGATTTTGTAACTTGGACTCTAGTTGTAACGCCATCCTGTATTGAAAAGCCGGCACCAAGCGATCCTTTTGATTCAGGGCTTGCGCTCTCAAGATCGGCCTTGAAAAAGCCCGTAATGTGTGCAGGACAAAACGCAGCCCCTTGCATCTGAACCGATTTAAATTCTGCTCGAAATATAAAAATGCGGCTTAAACTAATTAAATTGATATAAATTGACTAAATTCATCCGACGCCTGCAAAAGATAGGAAGCAGCATCCTAGTATCTTTACCAAAAGAATGGATTGATGCAAACAAGCTTGGCAAAAGCACGCCAGTTGAGCTAGAAACTGGCCAGAACAGCATCTCAATTACTCTAACAAAAGGAACAGAGCCATCAAAGGAAATCATAATCTCTTATCCACTTTCAAAAGAAGAAAATATTGTAGCAAACATTACTGGCGCATATTTACTTGGCTATGACGTGATTAACATAAAATCAAAATCAACAATTCCTGTTGGGGACAGAGAAAAAATTCGTGGTTCTTTGCGAAGACTGGTCGGCATGGAAATATTTGAGGAAGACGCATCAAATATTCGAGTACAGTTTCTCCTAGACGAGTCAACGCTTAGTCCTGAAAAAATTCTAAGACGCATGAGCTCAATTGCCTTTGGTATGTTCAATGATATACTGCTTGGATTACTTTCAGATGACAAGTCAAATCTCCAGACTCTAGCTAATCGTGACGATGAGATAGACAGACAATATTTCTTGCTTGTTAGACTAATTCGAAGCACGATGGTTGATAAAAGACTTGCCAGTTTGTTCAACCTAGAAAACATCGACATCCTAGACTATAGAATTGCAGCAAACCTGCTAGAGACAGCAGGGGACACCATAGTCGAGCTTGCAAACTCGCTTGCAAATACCTCGCTATCAAAAACTGATCTTAAAAAAATCTATAATATAACAAAAGACATTGAAACAATTCACAAAAAATCAATTGATGCATTTATTGACAATGACAGGTCACTTGCAATCGAGGCAATAAACTTACACAGAAAGTACCAGCACAAGTCAGCTGATCTGAGATCAGAGCAAAAAATGCACGCACCAATTGACTTTTTAGATCTTGTCCATCTATTTGAGCGGGTGGAGCGCTGCTGGGCAGATATTGCAGATTTGGTAAAGCCAGTTTACAAATAATTATAGTAATTTCTTTTTTGCAGCATATGTCAGTGCTGCACAGATTGTTTTAGAGTCTATAATTCTTCCAGCTTTAATCATTGAGATTAGTTTTGAAAAATTCATCTTTACTACAGACATTACCTCATCATAGTCTAGCTTCAGGTCGCCAACTTTGCTCAGTTCTGTAGCCACAAAGCAGTGAATTGCCTCTGTGTTATAGCCAACAGAAGGATAGTAGGTAAGAAAGTGCGTCATCTTTTTTGCCCTGTAGCCAGTCTCTTCTTGAATCTCACGAAACGCACAGGTTCGTGGTCTTTCACCTTTTTCTAGTGTTCCTGCAGGAATCTCAAGTACGTATCCAAGCGGGAATCTGTGCTGTTTTACTAGGAGGACCTTTTTTCCCTCAAAGGCAAGTATTGCAGCAGCTTCTCTGTGCTCAACTACCTCGCGTTTTACCTTACGGCCGTTTATTGTAATATCATAAAGGCTTAGAGAAAGAATTTTTCCCTCAAAAATTTTTCTCTTCTTCATGTCTTTATTTTGGTTATTTGATGGCCAACTAAAACCTTAATTTTATCAATTATCTTGAAAATTTTTGTGCTTTTATACTGATTTTGTAATAATGCGTTATGCAGACAAAGCATGATTTTAACAAGCCAGAATGTTCCGGCATGGATCTTGAAAAGCTAGCTACGCACTCAAACGGGACCGTTTTTTATATATGCCGTAACTGTAGATATGCAGGAAAAGCTGAATCATTTACAAAGCCTTTTCATGTTTCTCAAATATCACAACAGCTTCAATGATAACATCTTGTGCCTTCTCAAGAATCGAGATTATCTTGTCTAGATCTTGGACCTTTTTGGGATCCGCAGTCAATTTTTGAGTTCTTGCCTCAGTTATAGCCTCTTCCAAATCATTGATAGTATCAAGTGTTTTATCAAATGCTTTTGTCACAACAAGCAGTAACTATGACATGCTTTTTAATTTGTTTGATACATCAAGTGCAGCTTCTTTGATATTCGTGCAGTCTTGATAGTATCAGCAACCCATTTTTGTGGCAGAGTAATTTTTTTTGGAATAAATAGATCAGCTAGTGCAATTCCAGAAATCTTTCTCACCTTTTGTATCACATCATCAATTTTGAATATATTATCGCTATACAAAAACAAAACAATCTGGTTTTTTGCAATAAATGGTTTTTGTAAAAACGACTCTGAAAACTCTTCTTTTAATATTCTTAATGTCTTATTTAGATTGCCATTAATCCATGTCAAAATAGCATATGGGACAAATTGTTCAAGCTTCATAGGATCATAAATCAATGTAAACAAAATAGCCTCATCGTTTTGCAGCTTGTCAAGTGATCTTGTTATTGTCTTAGTGGATAGTTCTGTAGCTCTTGCAATCTCATCTATTCTTGCTCGTGGATTCTCAAGCAGAACATTAATTATCTCAAGGTCAGTTTTTGTCAGATCAGATCTAATTCCAGGATTCTGTGCTTCAAATATACTAAGCACACGTACGTCTTTCATAATTTTTTTTGCAAGTAAAATTTTTTCCTCAACATTTTCTTTTATCACAATGCTACACACTGTAATATCACCAACGCAAGGCACAACAAAAAACGGCTCGCCAACTAGTCTTACTTGTTTTAGAATATGGTTTAGGTCCTGTCCTGATACCACAATGTACAAGACGTTGTAGCCCAAAACTGGCGGCTCTATCTTTAGTGTAAATTTCTCAATTACTTTACCTTGAATCATCTTTTGTATTCTAGAATTTACAGCATTGCCAGAGATTCCAATTTTTTTTCCAATCTGCCTGTCAGACTCTCTACAGTTATCAAGAAGTATGCTTAGTATCTGAATGTCTAGCTCATCCATTCTGTAAACTCATACATTTACTGGTATAAAAATGTCTTATTTGCTAAGTTATTTCAGTTTATACATTATATATGCGACTAAATTATCTGTATCATTGGACTATAGAGCACAGCTTGCAAAGCGAATGCTGATGAATAAAAAAGGAAGCCTTGTTGGCGCAGTTCTGGCAGTATCTATTGGAATTTTGGTAATCCATGTTAATTTTGTAATTTTCCAGGGTTTGTTTGATGCAATAGTGCGTGACATGTCAGATTACAGATTTGGCGACATCTATGTAACTGATGAGGAAGACTTTATAGAAAAATCTGATCAGGTTCTTGTAAACTGGTTTGAGCGAATACCATATGTCGAGGCTGCAACACCACGTATGTCATCTACTGCATCAATTAATGTCACAAAGTTTGGACAAAGAATCGAAGAGTTTCGGGTACCACTGGTAGGTGTTGACCCTGTCACAGATGTTGAAGCATCAACCATATACACTACAGTAGATGGAGAATATGTCTCAACAAGAAATACTGCAGTTGTTGGTTCAAATGTAGCACGTGATCTTGGCGGTGTCATTGTAGGTGATAATCTAAAACTTAAAGTGACTGACAGATATGGCATAGAGCAAACAAAGCGATTCATTGTTACAGGAATTGCAAGCTCCCCTGGTGGTCAGGGACTGGATACAAGTGTAATAATTCACATTGATACCTTACGTGATATGCTAGATAGAGGCGATGATACTGATGCGATTTTAGTCAAATTAAATGACAGAAAAAAAGCAGCAGAGGTGCGTGATCTCTTTTTGTTATCATTTCCAAATGACGACTTTAAGGCAGAAACTATAGAAGAGTCAGCTGAAGAAGCACTAAGTGGTTTTAGATCAGGCATTGCAATGATAAATATGATAGGTTTGTTTGGCATGATGTCTTCTGCCTTTGCAATAGTTACTATTCAAATGATGCTAGTAAACAGCAAAACAAAAGAGATTGGAATTATGCGTGCAATTGGAGCTAGAAGAAAAGACATCCTAATTTTATTCATGTTTCAAGGAATCATAATTGGTGCAATAGGTGCCGCAACAGGCACTGCAATTGGTCTAGCATATACCACATATGCCAAAGAGACCAAGATGACATTTAACAACTCTATTCCGCTTGAGGTAAGCTATGACTGGGCAAAAATTGCACAAACTGCCTTGATGGCATTTGGTCTTGCAATTGCCGCCTCGATATATCCGGCATTCAAGGCAACAAGACTACAACCTGTGGAGGCGATGAGAACTGTCTGATTATGCCCTAGTTGTAGAGAATGTAACAAAGACCTACGGCGAAGGCGACACCAAAGTAACTGCACTAAGCAACGCAACTTTTTCTGTCAAAAAAGGAGAGTTTCTATTAATTGTTGGAAGCTCTGGCTCTGGAAAAACTACAATACTTAACATGATTGGATTGCTTGACAAGCCAACATCAGGAAAAATCATCATTGACGGCGTAGATACGTCAAAGCTCAACGATGATCAAATATCCTCATTTAGAAACTCAAAGCTTGGATTTGTTTTCCAGTTTGCCAACCTATTGTCAGATCTTACAGTACTAGAAAATGTAACCATGCCACGTGACATACACAGAGTAAAGCAAGCTACAATTGATGATGCAACAAAATTACTAAAAACGGTAGGTCTTGAGAGCCAGCTATACAAGCGTGCAAACAAGATCTCAGGTGGTCAGGCACAAAGAGCAGCTATTGCTAGGGCACTGATTAACAGACCGTCTTTTGTGCTGGCAGATGAGCCAACAGGCAATCTAGACTCAGTATCTGCAGAAACAATTGTACAACTTATGAAGTCAATGGCAAAAAAACTGAATCAAACATTTGTGATTGTCACACATGAGCGAGCACAGTTTGGTGATGTTGATAGAGTATTGCGTGTTAGGGATGGACGAGTTTTCGAAGAAGAAAACAAAATGGAGATGATGGCATGAAGACAATCATAGCTGTCATTTTGCTGAGCCAAATTTCGATTTTATCTGCTTTTGCACAAAGTGCTGATTCTCCATTTGAGCGAGGTTTTGGAGATGTCAAGTTTCTTGATGCCTACTTTGGAACAGAAGATGAAAAAATGGAAATAGAGCCAGGAGACAAAAACGTCCCATTTACCGTTATCTTGGCTAATGTGGGTACGCAAGATATTAGCGGAATTCGAGGCCAATTATCATTACCAATTGGATTTACCTCAGCTGCTGGTGCTGGTTCAATAATTTATGCAGACAATGATAGCAATGCACTTGCAGGAAAAAACTTTGCACTAACATTTTTTGTAAATGTAGGCCAAGATATTCAAATCAGACAGTATCCAGCTACTATCAAGGTAGATTTTTCTAGATTACGAGAAAGTGGAACAAGAAATGCTTTCTTTGATTTTGAGTTTAAGGTAACCGGATTTAGCCTACTAAACATGCGTGCAATTGATCCATTTCTTGTTTCACTAAAAAATAATGAAGTTATAGTCGAGCTTTCAAATGCCGGCACTGCACCACTGTCAGGAGTCGAAGTTATCCTAGATAATACAGCAAGCACAATCTCTTCAACATCGCAATCAATCTCAAATGTAGAAAATGTAGTCTTTGATCAAAATAACTGGAAGGTTGGAAACATAGAGCCGAAGTCATCCAAATTAATAGCGTTTAACGTCTATGTCCCAGACAATCTAAAAAATGCAGTGCTTCATGCACCAATGGATATTACATTTTTTGATGCACACGGGGAAAGAAAAACAGTTTCAAGAAGTGTTGATTTCTATGTAAGCGG
>Ga0194132_10013028_pt1 | contig 10203 bp, 11 predicted proteins | sample TA2KigOf80mmetaG_FD_148612 | JGI IMG/M metagenome (GOLD analysis project Ga0194132, IMG submission 148612) | Freshwater microbial communities from Lake Tanganyika, Tanzania - TA2015054 Kigoma Offshore 80m | ecosystem: Environmental > Aquatic > Freshwater > Lake | place: Tanzania: Lake... | reverse complement strand
GAAGAGCAGGCCGCGAAGTTGTCGACCAAGATGCTGTTTCCGCTCGTCGTTTGTATTTTTCCGGCGATCAGCATGGTGATATTAGCTCCTGCAGGCGTGAGGATGGCACGGGTACTCATGCCCATGCTCAGTGGACAATAAATAACAATGGCCCCTTGGACTCGTGTCATGAAGACAGAACACTCAGTGCCGAAAAGTCGCCCGATAGCGGCCTTACTATTGTTGTCCGCGCTGCTCCCCGCCTGCGGCACCAAGGCGCTATCGCCTCAACTGAAGCTCACCGTGAAACCCCATGAGGTGGCGCAAAACACCCCCGGCGCCCAGGTCGACCATTATCTGTTAGGGCGTCACTACCAGACTTCCGGCAGGATAGCCCTTGCCATGGCGGCTTATTCGCAGGCAATTCGGTTGCAACACCGCGAGGTCGAAGTGCGCAGCGCGCTGGCTGAATTGTATTCAAACGAAGGCCGCCTTTCAGAGGCCGAACGTCTGCTGCGCGAGGTGATTGCACAAGCTCCCCCGTCCGCTTACCTGCATAACAATCTGGGCTATGTTTATTTTCTACAAGGCAATATTGTCGCCGCAATTCGCGAACTGCGCACGGCGTTGGCCGTGGATTCGCGTCACGAGTGGGCGCGCAACAACCTGCGGCTCGCCGAAGCAGCATTGACGCGGCGCATGACGACCAACGTCGAACCCGCGACACGACGTGCTGATACCACGGTCAAGGCATTTGAAGCGTGGGGTGAGGTTAGTAAAGGTAATGGGCATGAGGTCAACGCGGAATCGGCGGTGGCCACGACGCCGCGCGCTCCCGCCACCGCCGTGAAACTGGCCACGCCTGATGCGGCGCCAGCGGCCGGCGTGGTCGCACAATTGCCGGACGAACGAAACGCCCGCCAGAGCGTGGGGGTGTTTGACCGAGCCACGCCACTGCAGCCTCGCCCGGCTGCGGGGCTTGCTCAATTGGACCGGGGCCTCGGTGCGCCCGTGGCGAATCCGGTCGTTAAGTCCCCTAAAAAATATCGGCTTGAAGTTTCTAACGGCAACGGTATTACCAACTTGGCCCGGCGCGTAAGCCAGCACTTGATGCGGGATGGGATTACCGTGCACAACTTGACCAATCAATTACCTTATCAACAAGCCACAACAGAGATCCAATACGCCGCGGGCTTCGAGCGGGAGGCCGAACAGATTAGGCAGAGCTTGCGCGGCCATGTTATCGTTACCCGGACAAGTGCCACCCTTATTCGCACTGAGCTGCGTGTTGTGCTCGGCAAAGACTTTTCGGCCCGCATGGTCGAAATCGAGGCTGAAAAGCCATCGAAGGTTGCCACTAGCCAAATTGGCACCGGACGGCTCTGAACTGGTTTTACGGCGCCACGATATCTGGCGGACACCAGTTTTCTTTTACTGTAACGAAACTTCGATTAAGTGTTTTGCAACTAGCGCGAAGGTTGCCTACAATGACCGTATGTCATCCACCCCGCGCGCCTGCTACATCGTCGACTGCGCCACGGCGCCGTGGAAACGTGCGTCCAGCGAAGGCATCCACTACGAATGCCAGTTACTGCTGGACGGCGAGGACGGCGGCCCGGAGGCGTTGCGCTTTCGCTTTGACGATTGCCCCTCGGTGTATGCGCACATGCATCTCACCGCGCAGTTTCAGTTGCTGCTCGCGGGCGCGATGGATTTTCCGCGCGGGGTGAAGCACCTCGAAGCGCTGGCGATCCACTACACCGATCACAACATGCCCTATGGGCCGTTCGCGGTGTCAAACAAACACGACATGCTGGTGCTGCACCCGAAGGCGGGCGGCATTATCTCAATGGCCTATCACGATGCGCGGCGGCAAATCAATTTAAATGGCCGGCTCTACGCCGCGCTCGCCGCGGATGCCGAGTGGAAACCGCTGCCGAACGTCGAGGGCGCCGAATATAAATTTTTGATGCCGCCAAGCATCGGCCCCGCCGCGGTGGTGTGCAAAGCACCCGCACACGCGGCGCTCGGCATGCCGGCGCCGGCATTCGGACGTTACGAAGTAGTGCTCAAGGGCAGCGTGATCACCGGCGGCAAAGAAATCGGCCCGCCGGGCTTTCGCTACGTGCGCAATGACAATATCGTGCAGCCGTTGCTGACCGGCGAGCACGGCGCGACGGTGGCGTTTTTGACCTTCGACAAAGACTCGCTCGAAGGCGGCATCGAAAGCGGCAATCTCGCGCGTGAAGCCGCAGAAGCGATGGCGAGGGCAATTTAGCTGGCAAAGGATATAACGTAAGTATCTGATTTTATTGGGTTTTTTGTTGAGCTAAATTTCAGTGAAATCAAACACTTAGGTGCGTTAAAGTAACAACGTAACGAATTCGCGAGGCCACCATGACCACAGCCAACGCAACGCATCAACCACCCGAAAAATTCCGCGTCGCGGTGTTCGCGGATTTTGTGTGCCCGTACAGCTATCTCGCGGTGGAGCAAATCGACCGCCTCGCCAAAGAGTACGATGTGCAACCGCTGTGGCGCCCACACTGGCTGCACCCCGATACGCCTCCCGAAGGCTGCGAACGCGAAGCCGGCCCCGAAGCCGCCGCCAAGGCCGAGCGCCGCAACGCCTGGATCAAGGAAATGGCGCCCGAGCACTACGCACGCATGCGAATCCCCGAGCGGCGGCAATATAGCTTCCGCGCGTTCGAAGCTTTGGAATACGCGTACGACCACGGCGCCGACTTCGCCTACAAAACCGCGCTCTACGAATTGATGTGGGAGCAAGAGCGCGACATCGGCGAAGTCGATACGCTGGTCGATGCCGGTAAACGCATCGGCCTAGATGCCACCGACATGCGCGGCGCGTTGACCGACCACACCTATGCACAGCGCGCGCTCGACGCGGTTGAGCAATCGTTCAAAATCGGCATCCACAACACGCCGACGATTTTTTTAGGCCGCACGCGCATCAACGGCTGGCACTACTACGAAGTGCTGCAGTCGGTGATGGAAAAGCAGGGCATGCGGCCGGTGGCGGCGGCTATTTCGTAAGCAAACAGCGACTTCAAAACCGCCGTGTCGTTCCCGACTTGCACGCAAATGAGGCGGGAACCCATAAATCTGTGCCCAAGGCTGATGTGTTATGGATTCCCGCCTGCGCGGGAATGACAAAGTGATTTTTTCGCGCTACCTCGATATCGGCAGTAGCCGATCGCATCGCGCAAGCGGCTACACCGACACGGCGTGCGCGGCGCGCACCCTACCGCCTAACGTTTTTGCAACGCCCGCTCCCGCGCCAGCAACGCGAGGCCACTGCCCACCGACACAAACTCGTCGCCGGCAACAATTTTTTCCACACCAAAGCGCGCCTCGAAGCGCCGCCGGATCGCCGGCACAAACGAGGTGCCGCCGGTCATAAACACCACGGAAATATCCGCTCCGGTCACTCGCGCATCGGCGAGCGCCTCGCTGCACGCCGCTTCGATCGCGGCCACATCGCGCGCGATCCACTGCTCGAAGTCGGCGCGTTGTACGGTACAGGCGATGTCGATCGGCGGATGTTTGAACGTAAGCGCCGCGCTATCCGCCACCGACAACTCGGCCTTGCAGCGGTTGACCGCTTGATACAAATGAAAGCCCAGTTCTTGCTCGAGAAACAACCGCAAGCGCGCGATGGTTTGCGGGCTGTCGCTCGATAACTCGATTTGCTGCAACTCGCGCAACACCGCCGGACGTTTCAAGAAAGACAGCCGGTGCCAGTGCTCGAACTCGAAATAAATCCACTTCGGCACTTCCAGCATTTTGTCCGCCGGGCGAAAGTGGCTGCCCTTGCCAAACAGCGGCGCGATCACGTGGTCGATGATGCGGAAGTCGAGCGTATCGCCCGCGATGCCCACGCCCGCGTGGCCGAGCGCTTGCGTTGCACCCGTGCGCGGATCGAAGCGCACCACGGAAAAGTCGCTGGTGCCGCCGCCGAAATCGGCCACCAGCACGGTGGCCGGCGCCTTCAACCGCCGCACAAAAAAGTAGGCAGCGGCTTGCGGCTCCAGCGCGAAATCGATGCGCCCCTTGCTCAGCGCCGCAAACCCGCTGCGCAAGCGTTTTTCGGCGAGCGCCTCATCGCCGCCGCCGGCGAACTTCACCGGCCGGCCCACGGTGATCGGCGCGTTAGCCGGGAGCCACTCGCCGGCGGCACCCGCGTTCCACAGGCCGCGCAAAAAGTCGGCGAGAATTTCTTCCAGCGTGTAGTCGCGGCCGTGGATGGTGGATTTGGAAAACGACTTGCTGGACAAAAACGTTTTCACCGACTGGATCAGGCGCGCTTGCTCGCCATGGCGAAAAAACGCCTCGATCGCCGCCGGGCCGCAGTACACCGTGGTTTGGGGATTGAATCCATCCGCATCTTCGGCCACGTAACACAGGATCGACCGAAACGCCGATTGCAGACCTCCGGCCGAGGGAAACTGCAACGTGCGCACGTTGCCGGCGTCATCACTCAATGCAACGACGGTGTTGGTGGTGCCGAAATCGACGCCGATGTGCAAAAGGCCGTTCCCTAGAAGCATCAATACTCTTGTAGCGCAGCGGAGGAAATCCGTTCGCCCTGAGCCTGTCGAAGGGCTCAGCCCGAACGGGTGTTGATCAGTGGCAGCGCATCAAGCGGGCAACGGCAATTGCGTATCCGTCAATTCGTGCAACCGACCCTGCTCCTCCAGCGCCTTTAGCAACTGCCGCGTGGCACGCAGGCTCCTCGGCATGCCCCAATATTGCGTCGATTGCAGCGTCACCTCCATCACCTCGCGCGGGGTCGCGCCTACCATCAGCGCGTTGCGAATGTGGTTTTCGTTTTGCGGCATTTCATCGAGCGCGGCGCACACGCCCACCACGCACAATAGCCGCGTTTTGTCGTCGAGCACGCCGCGCACATACAGCCCACCGTAAATATAGTCGAGCCAGAATTTCAGAAAGTTTTGATCCATGCGGTCCATCAGCAACACCGTGTGCGCGTGGTGCGTGGGCTGCAAACGAATACCCGCGCTCAAGCCGTACCAGCCGTATTTTTTCATCAAGCCATCAATGCCGGGGAAATCCTTGTCGGCGACCGTCCAGGTCTTGCGCTCCGCTTCGAGCGAGCGCTCGGCGTTGCGGCCCGCCATCGGCGGCTGCGACTTTTTGATCGCCGCGAGGTGCTTGGTACCCTTGATCATTTTGTAGAACACTTTCGCCGCGCGATTGATGCGCGGCATGCCGACGTACACCGTGGTTTGAATCAACACTTCGAGGATGTCGCGCGCGGCCACGCCTTCGTTTAGGGCCGCGCGCATGGCGCTTTCCATGTATTCTAGCTCCCCGGCCGCCGCGCACTGCGCGATCACCACCAATAGCCGCGTGCGCTCATCCAGCACGCCGCGCGCCATTAACCCGCCATAGGTGAATTCCAGCAACAGCCGCGCCGCTTGCGGATCGCACTCATCGCGCCAGGTGATGACCTCATCGAAATCCTTGGGGTGCAGCCGCGCCAAGTTGTCGATGGCTTTGGCGCCATACTTGGCTTTGAGTTTTTTCATTGCCGCTGCGGATTTCGCCATGATGGTTCCTTTCGTTGGTTGAGTTTGCGGGATAATTTTACCTTTCGTTACGGACGAGGGAGAAATACATGAACACACACGACACCGACAACGAGGACATGAGCGCCGAAGCCGTGATCGCGCGCGCCGTCGCGCGGCGCGGCGAGATTTTCGACGAATTCCGGCTGCTGGCGCAGGAGTCGCCGCGCACCTACGATCTGATTTCCAAAACCGCCGGCTACATGCATCATTACACGGGCTCCGCCGGCGCCGAGCAAAAACTCTCCGGCACCATGCGCGAGTTGATCGCGTTGTGCCAGTTATGCGCCAAGGGCGACGACCGTTTCGCCGCCAACCACGTGCGGCGCTTGTGGAGCCACGGCGTCACCAACAAGGTAATGGTCGAAGCCGCCACCGCCATCGCGCCGATTGTCGGCTGGTCGACGATTGCGCATGTGACGCTGGCGATTTTGACCGCCAACGATCCGAAGTACCCGTTCGGCAAAATTCCCGAAGGCGGCGCGCCCAAAATGCTGACGCCCTTCGCCGAACTCGCCATCGGCCGCGCCAAAACCACGTTGACCAACGAAAGCCTATTGGAAGCGCCGGAGTGGAAATACATCGCCGCGTTGGAACCGGAACTCGCCAAACGCGCCGCGCAGTGGGTCGATCACTGTTTGCTGCCCAACGGCGCCGCGGACGAACTACTCGGCCCCGGCCCGCGCGAGTTGATCGCGATTGCCGCGTTATGCGCGCGCGGCGAGGTGGAGTTCGCGGCGCAACACATCCGCCGCGCGTATCGCTATGGCCTGAGCAAGCTGCAAGTGCTGGAAGCGATTTCGTGCGTGCTGCCGATGACCGGCGCGCTCACCGTGCAGATCGGCGCGCGCGCGCTGCAGTTGGCGGAATCCGCTTCGGCTTAAGTAATGCCCGCGCAGATCGAAACGCGCAATCTGCTGCGGCGCTACAGCGCCAACGGATGCGTTTTCGCGCGCGCGATTTTTTCTTGATGCTCGCCGGGTAACAACGGTTCGACTTCAAACGTCGCGGGCACCAGTTCATTCCACTGATTGACGAGCTTGTGCAGCGTATGCGGCGAGTCGACATCAAAAATCACCACCGCGCCGCGGCCCAGCTTGGTGTAGATGTGTTGGGCAACGCCGCCCGACTTCAGCGCATTGATCCAATCCCACCACTTCACTTGCGTGTCGCGCATCAGCGACGGTTGTTCGGCTTTGGGCGTGCTGATCACCAGGTAGTGCATGCGAGCCTCGCGGGATTGTTACGTAAGTATTTGATTTAATTAAATATTTTATTTTTCGTCAGATTGCGCGTTATTGGCTGTGGGCGCGCGTCAGGCGCTGCAAAACAGCTTCCGCCACCTGCTCGCACAGCACCTCGAGCTTTTCAGCGGAAATAAACTCAGGGTTGCCTTGCACCATCACACAAATCGATTCCGGCACGTTTTGCGAACGTATGATCACCTTGGCCAATTTCTCGAATTGCTCGGTCGCCACCACCACCGCGGGCATGCCGCGTTTTACCAGTTGCGCGGTGTCGTGGACACTCCACGACGTGCACGAGCCTCAATTCGCCATGCCCACAATCGCCGCGTCGCACTCGGCGGCAACTTGTTCGAGCAAGCCCTCCGGCGGCGCGCACGAGGTGGGAATTTTGTAAGTGCGCATCTCCTTCATGCCGTGATGCTCGCGGAACACTTGTTCGATTTTCGCGCCCATCGCGTTGTAGCTCGCCCAGCCGTTGCTGAGAAAGCCGATACGTTTGTCTTTTAGCGCGCCCACCGCCGGCACGTAGAGCTTTTCGTCGGTGTTGGGGCTGACCGGATCGAGGTATTCAATGGTGCGTGTGCGCATAAGCCAAGTCTCCTGCTAAATTGCCGCCATGCTATAGACCGTAGTGCCGAAGTTCGGCACATAAGTGATGTGATACGCCTCCGGCCCGCCGGCCACCACGATGAGAATGTCCTCGGCCTTTTGGCAAATCAGGCACAACTCGTCGTCGGCGTAGTTATCGTACACCGGTACCGATAACTGCCGCGCGCGCGGAATGCGCTTGCGCGGGATTTTGGTTTGCTCGAACAGCGCTTGTTTGATGCGCGGCTTGCCCCAACCCGCGTCGGCAAAAATTTTGGCATGCCCCGGGCTCAGAATCACCAGCGGATTGCCCAGCGCGCGCAAATAGCCGTTATTGCCCGCCACCGCCATGCCGTGCGCAAGCATCGTCACGATATCCGCCGGGTCGTGAAACGCGGCGTAGATATTTTGCGTGCCCTGCCCCGCCACCGCGGTCACCGTGCTTTGCTCGCGCGCAAAACCATTGTCGGCGTGAAACGGCGGCCACGGGCTTTGCTCCTCGAACTCGCCAAAGCAAAACGAAAACTTTCCCGGCATGCCGTGGATCGCTTTGTCCACCTCGCCCGGCGGGCAGCCGCCGATGTTGAGCAAACACAGGCGCAACGCGCGGCCGATGGTCGCGTTCGCACGCGTACCCGGCCCCAGACAGCCGCGGCCGCAATTGATATCGAGCGCCTTGCGGATGGGCCCATTGACGATCAACACCGGCCCCACCGGGTTGGTCGTGGTCTGCACACCCAGCAGGTTGAACTTGGGCTCGCAAACCGCGCGCATCGCAGCCACCACCACCGGAAAATACTCGGGCAAACAACCCGCCATCACCGCGTTGATCGCTATCTTCTCCGCGCTCGCGGGCCCGCGCTCCGGCGGCACCACCGCGATCAATTCATCCGGCTTAAGTTGCGCCGCGTCAAGCATCGCGCGCACGGCGGTTTGCGTCGGCGGGATCACCGGCAAGCCATCGGTAAAGCCGCGCGCGTACATATCGGCAAACACCGCGCCGCAGTCATCGGCGACGGTGTAGCGCGCGGAGCTCAGTTTAGACATCGGCGAATGACGCTCGCGAGGAAGATGCCGCCATTTTAGACGCGGCACGGACGGCGCGATACCGGCATGAAGATTTTGCCCGCTCGCGTGGGCAGTTTGTAGGGTAGAGCCGCCGATAGCACCACCGCGCGCTGTGCGCGCAAGGCAAGCGGTCAATGCGCTTAAGACGATGCCAAGAGATCGCGCGGCCTTTTGCGATGTGCGCCAGCGTGCCGCGGATACGCATGCCTTGCTCCCGCGACCGCCGCTCAGAATGCGGTGATGCCGGCCCGCTCAAGCACTTTTTTCCACTTTTCGACCTCGCTGCGCAGATGCGCAACAAACTCGGCGCTGCTGCTGCCGACCGGATCGGAGCCGTCGCGCTTGAGCTGCTCGGCGAGTTCCGGCGACTTGACGATGTGCACCGCGCTATCGGCGATTTTCGCGATCACGTCCTTCGGCGTGCGTGCCGGCGCGGTGAGTCCGTTCCAAGCCACGGACTGGAAGCCCTTCAGCCCCTGCTCGTCTAACGTCGGCACGTCGGGCAGCGCGGCGGTGCGGCCGATGCTGGTGACACCGATCACGCGCAGGCGCCCGGACCGGATGAAGGGCACCACCGAGGTCAGGCCGTTAAAGGCCATGTCCACATGGCCGCCGACGAGGTCCACCAGCGCCGGCGCATTACCCTTGTAGGGCACGTGCACCATTTTTACGCCGGCCATCGCGTTGAGCAATTCGCCGGACAAATGTGGCACGCCGCCGTTGCCGGAGGAAGCAAAGTTGATCTGCCCCGGGCGGGCTTTGGCCAGCGCAACCAGTTGCTGGACATTTTTCGCGGGAACGCCGGGATGCACCACCAAGCCCATCGGCGTGGTGTTGATCAGCGTGATCGGCTCGAAATCCTTCACCGGGTCATAGGGCAGTTTTTTCATCACGCTGGGCACAATGGTGAAGGGTGCCGGGGTCATCAGCAGGGTGTGGCCGTCGGGTGCCGCCTTGGCGACCAGTTCGGTGGCGATCGTGGTGTTGCCGCCGGGCCGATTGTCGACGATGACCTGTTGGCCCCACGCTTGCGCCAGCCACGGTGCGATGGTTCGCGCAATGACGTCGGTGCTGCCGCCGGGGGCAAAGGGCACGATCAGGCGCACGGGCTTGCCCGGATAGACCTGCGCCGCCGCCCATGCCGGAATGAATGAACATAAAATCAAAAACAGCGGATTATTGGCTTTCATCGAGGCTCCTGCGGCGGGTCTTTCGGGTTTTGAAATCAGACTCAGTATGAATTTGCATGCCGTAATCGGCGCAGGGCCGCGCAATCGTCGCCCTCGCAGCGAACGATTAACGCTGTGTAAAGTGCACGCCGGGATTCTAGACGCGTAACCGGGCCGCCGATAGTTTCCCGTGACCATTCGGTGCGCCAGGCAATTTTTCCGCTGCGCCTCGATGCGATGAAATCCAACGCCACGCTGGGCGTGCGTTGGATATAGAACTTATTTCGCGGGAAACCAACTCAATCCAAGGACTCGCAAAACAACCGCTTTTAAACCCCCGCATCAGCATCTTTTATCCGGCCACTGCCGCGCTTTCGCGTTGCGCGGCGTGACTCGCCGCTCAACAAAGCCTCGGCATGACCGGCACGTTTGACCTGCGCTTAAAAACTGATCCAGTATGAGTGAGAGAAACTGAGTGTTTTTATCATTCGAAAGGATTAAGTTATGCCAAAAGGTGTTCGATTAAAGCCCGAGCAAATCGTG
>Ga0194132_10013027_pt1 | contig 10203 bp, 4 predicted proteins | sample TA2KigOf80mmetaG_FD_148612 | JGI IMG/M metagenome (GOLD analysis project Ga0194132, IMG submission 148612) | Freshwater microbial communities from Lake Tanganyika, Tanzania - TA2015054 Kigoma Offshore 80m | ecosystem: Environmental > Aquatic > Freshwater > Lake | place: Tanzania: Lake Tanganyika... | reverse complement strand
ATTCCCCGAAATGTCCAATCCCAACTGACTCCATGTCGTCCCGTAACTTATATCTCGGCTATCGGGTGGTGTCACTATCACGCTCGCCGTCGATGTAATTGTATTCACCGCGGATATAATGGATGAGACGGTGGATGTCGGCGCGGTCAGCGTGAAAGGTGCGTCGCTCACGACCTTCGCCGGCACGGTGAGTGTTCCAAGGGTGCTGTCGGCCCTGCTCACCACCAACGACCCCGTAATACTATCCGCCGGCCAACTACCACTCGCCGCTTGTGTCGCTGTTATTGTCGTTGTTCCCGAGCCTACAATCGTAACGGTCCCACCACTCGACGTCACCGTCGCAACGTTGGTGTCACTGCTCGTATAGGTAAAAGCACCGCTACTGTCTGTAACTGGCGCGGTGAGGTTGAACGAAGCATCCCCGAATGTTTTCGCTGGGACGGTGAAAGCACCAAAACGATAACGAAGCGCAATACCGCTTGAATTAATACCATCACCACCGTATAAATTATAGGTTAAACCGCCGATGGTCGCACTCGTCATTTTTGTAAATGTATTGTCGGCATTACGGCGATAGACAAACGCACCGTAGTTGATATAGGTTGTTCCCGAAATTGTAACAGGTTCGCCTTCATCACACGCGATGATGTAGTTTATCGAAGCACCGCCGGGGATACTCGCGGTGGATGTAATTGAATAGTTGGAATCGACATAGTCAGGAACGATAATGCGGAATGAACCCGCACCACTCGGAATCGTATAGTTGAAACGTTCGATATCACGCGCCGACGACAACGTAAATACATTATTGTTCAATGTGGTGAGATTCACGCGACGCCGGTTTTCTTTATTACGAAGAATATTGTATCGGTCATTATCTGTGTAATAGGACGCGGATAAATCGAATGTTGTCGCGGTGGTATTCTGGATGGCGGCTAGCGCAAATGGTGTATTATTTACGGTAATAATACCTGAATTGAGATTTCCACCGCTTACAGCTCTTGTGCCACCCGCAGCGATAGCAACATTAAATGCTCCTCCTCCTGTCGCACTCCCCCATATAACTGCTCGACCGTCTTTTCTAACTGCTGTAAAAGCACCTTGAGATGAATATACCGCGACTACGTTCATTGAAATATCATTAGTGACTGAACTTGAGTTGCCGCCGCTACTCGTATCTCCCCAGGTAATTACTTGTCCATTTTTCTTTAGAGCCGCAAATGCGTATGTAGTACTATATAGCGCAACCACATTTGAATCAGATAAAGCAGCAGATACAGAAGTTGAATTACCACCATAATTTCCAGATGTTGAACCACCCCATGTAATAACATTACCTGTTGATGTTAATGCAGCATACGCATAATCGTTATTACATATTGTAACAACTTTTGCTGTCGATAATGACGTAGTTGAAGGAAAGTTTGAATCTCCCCCATTTTGGCCGTGACCCCATGTAACAACACTTCCATCTAGTTTCAACATAGCATATGAAAACCTACTAGCATATAGCGATACCACATTTGTCAAATTTACTGAGGTGGGTAATATCCCCATACCTGTTGTGTTACCCCATGTAACAACACTATTATTATTTTTTAGTACCGCGAATGTATTTTCAAAATCAGCATATAATGCTACTACTCCAGAAGATATACTAGACGATACAGATGTAGAATTACCACCATATCCTGAATTTGTAGGCCATGTAACAATACTACCATTATTTTTTAATGCTGCGCCCGAGTGTCTACTAATATTTGCTGTTACTACACCAGAAGACAACGAACTTGAAACAGAACTTGAGTCATTTGAGCCTCCGTTGTACCATGTTCCCCATGTAACTAGACTACCATTACTTTTTAGCGCAGCATAAGTTGTATGTCCAGTATAAATATCAACTACATTTGTTAATGTTACTGAACTTGAATTTCCACCAGCTGAATTTATTCCCCAAGTGATTACTGTTGCATCATTTTTTAAGGCAACCATCGAAATTGAGTTCATGTATATTTGTATAACTCCTGATGTTAAGCTTCCGGCGACACTACCTGTTCCACCACCTGCCCATTTTTCTTGTGCGGCGCCAGATGAGTTATCACCCCATGTAACAACACTTCCATTGGTTCTTAACGCTGCCATAGCATAAGTATTACCATAAACCGCTATGATGTTGGAAGATAAACTACCACCGGTTATATTAATAGATGTATCTCCACCATAATATTCATACCCCCACGCAAATGCGTTTCCTGGTACAAAACTTTTTGTATTATATGAACGAACATCATATTTATTTGTATAAAAAAGAACCCCCCTGAATTCTTCAATCGCCTCCGTGAAATACACGTCTTTCAGATTCACCCCCGTATGCGATTCCAAGAACCAGTCGCCGCCCAAAGCAGCCGCGCCTGTATCATCTGTCGATGCGCGGAACGTAAGCCCCGTTTGTGCGGCAAGTGTGTCGATGATATACTTCCAGTTAAGGTCGGAATAAAGCGCACACGCCATCAAATCCACATTTTGGACGCCGTAGGTGTTTTTAAGGGTGCTCACAAAGCCGGCAAAACCCACCCATGTTTGAAGTGTCGGGTCGGCGGTTTCAACCCCCACAACCGTGCTCATCTCTCCATGCGTCATCGCGAAAAACCGGTGGAATGGTGCGCGTGTATTATGTTGGACGATACCGATATTTGAAAATGACCCGACGCCGAGTGCGGCGATTTTATCGAGTATATGTTGAAATGCGGACGCGGACGACGACGACGCCGACGCTAGTGTGTCAATCTCAGCGACATCAAATACAATCGCCCGAACACCGTCTGTTTTTATAGCCCCGACAATCGTTTCATGGTCTTGTATTCGTTTGTCCACAAGAACTACACTTGTGATTGTTGTCATTTTTTATAATGAATACAATACAATCGTGTATATATAATGATACGGTTTTTTCTTTCTCTAAAAAATCGTAATACAACGACTGACAACCGACGTATTCTAAATCAAATATGAACATCAAATGAATATACCGAGTCGTTTTTTTTCGCGTCCCAAAATTCCGTCCGTAACACCGTCCCGTTACTCATAAATGTATGCGATGTAAATCCTGTTACGACCTTACTCCATAGACTTCGAACGGTGCGTGTTCTCTTCGTGTGATTACCATGGTGGTCAGGCCGGAATCTCTCGACGCCCTCGCCCCCGATAATCACCATTCCTCCCGCCCCCGTCGTCATATACTTCGCCTGTTCATTTACAGCATAATGCTCCAGGTTATGCGTATGCCCGTTCAAATACACATGAATCCGGGGGTCGTCCAGAATCGTGGTCTGAAAATCCGCAGCGTCGATTTCTTCGGCTTTATGATGCCCGACAACAAAGACCCATTCGGTATGGTCGGCGGGAATACCGGCAAGCACGCCTTTCGCCCATTCGAGTTGCGCATCACAATCCTGCGCGATAATATTTTCATGAAAACGGCATGGTTCCGCAATAGGCGAGCAGTCCGGGTATTGTGTGCCACATGGGTCCCAACGCCGGCGGTCATCCCCGCGATAATCACTCACGCATGGATTGGTATCAAGCACAATAATATTGGCGATAATAGTTGGTGATATCGACACGCGCCGATGATAATACCGCGCATCCATAATCCACCCCGGAATCGTCGCATTCAGCGCGAGTTGTGCCTCCGGCGAGAATCCGTAATCATGGTTGCCGAGAGAATGATACCACGGCAGCCCCATTCCACCAAATAACGCAGTATAATCCTCGCTGATTTGCGGGTCGCTCGTATTCTGGATTCCGCAATAATAGAAATTGTCGCCTGTATTCAGGACAAATCTTGGGTGGTCTTGTCCAACCCCCGCTTTTCCGGCAATATACGCCTTCATCGCACTCGATGTGAGCTGTGCGTTGTGAAGATGATAGCCGCCGAGTGCGGCCGACCCCCAATCACCTACCGAGAGAAAATTCGGGGCGACGGATTCGCCGATGCCGAGACTGAGACTGACACTGAGACCGAACCAAATGGACAACCATAAGAGATGTAAAGGCGGCATGCCCTGACCTCAACACCAACCCTAGAATTTATTTTATAATGCGTATAAAATAAATTTTCATTTGTTGTATTTCTAATGTATTAGACTTAAACGGCAGCGTGGTAAGGATACTGAGCAGCACTGTCAGACTCATCAGGAACCTCCTGACTGGGACTAGCAGTATCCTTCAAAACCAGCTTGATCCGGTAGGTACGAGTCTCGATGGCAGCTGGTCTGTCGGTAAGGAGGTGCTGGCTGGGGGCGGCAGTGATGTTGACCTTGAAGCTGATTGTATCGTCTTCCACAAGGGGAACTGACTGAATGCCAGAACTATTCTCCATGCCATGAAAACGAGCACGCCCAGCTAGTGTGTAGGAAAGCTGTTGCATCAACTCACGAGTGAAGTTAGTCTCACCTGTGAGGGCGTTCGTGGAATACTTGTGATTTTCAGGGCCGTTGGCAGCAGAAGCCTGATCGACAGCCTTGAGAGCAGTGATGATGTTGCCAGCGGCAGTGGCACCCTTGGTGACAAGGTCGGACAACAGCTGGGTCTCGTTGCTGAACAGATCGACACCGTGAGCGGTGTTGAAGAGACGAAGAGCCAAAAAACGAACAAAGTCGTGCTTGACAAAGTTCCTCTTCTCGAGAACATCAGCACTATTCGACAAAATGGGAGTAGTAGAGAGATGGTGGGCGTTGGCAGGGTTGAGGGACAAATCGGCGGGCCATGCGTTCATGTACACGTAGTACTTGATATCGGAGGCATCAACGTTGTTGACATCAAACGAATCGCTCTGGAACTTGAAGACATTCTTCATATCAGAAAGCTTGACATTGTAGATAGCCTCACAGCTAACATCGATAGCGGGGGGAGCAGCACCAGCAATCTCACCAGAAACACCGAGTGTGAAGACCTGGTTAAGACCAGTAAGGACGAAGTCGACGGGCATTATATTCTTGTTATAATATTAACCAATATTTTTTTATTGATATAATTCTTTATTTTAAATATTCCGCCGCCGCCGCTGCTCGCGATTCCCGCTACTCTGCCGCTCGCGATTCCGCTCCATTTCATTCCACTCCATTCCATTAATACGTCGTCGTCAATTCAATCGCCACTGAATAATCATTATTTTGGATGTCTAAGGTATCTCCATATCGATCCACCAATCGTAGATGTAATTTCTCGATTTTCACCGGACCAAAATAATCCCTTTGCTTAAATATCAAGTCGCTCGGACTCGTATAATTCGTGTTTAACGCCGGCGCTGTCATCGGAATTCTCGCTATTACATTATTTCCTAAATGTGTTCCACCCCCCGTTTCCGCAATAATCGTATTCGACGTAAAATTCCGATTATAATCATCTAATTCTAAAAAGAAATATTGTGTGACGGCACTACCGTAAGACGACTCGCTTTCAACATATCGATTAAACACCAGCGGTTGATAGGTCGCATTCGGGTCAAAACGTGTCTGAGATACGTAAGGTTTATCCACGATATAGATATCTTTATAAAACCCGATAGACCAGCCTGCGTTTTTATAGAGCGGTCGCATTTTCGTATTTGACCGCGTAACCTTACCTGTATGCGGATCCAATTTCGGCCGAAAGCACTGCAGCGTCTTCGACGTCATATGTGTGCGTGCCGACGACGAACTCGCGCATTCGTTGGAATTGGGGTCGGGATCCACCATCACCGTCATCGTTTGCCCATTGTATGAGATGTCTTGTGTCGTTATTTTACGCACATAAATACCGCCCTCCTTATAATAATCCGTAAATGATTTGTCGTCTTGAATATTGAAATCGAGCTTGAACCAGAAATTCGGCGAGTATTGATAATTTGTCGCATATGAACCGGAAAATGCGCGGTAGCTGGGGTCGTTCGGGCTTGTCGGTGTCGGCGGAATCGTGTCGCTAGTTTCTCTCGAACGAAAAATGGATCTTGTTGAAAGGTCGCTCACCTCTGCGACGATGTATTTTAGTCCATTATATACGAGTTGGTTCGATGTTGCGGCGGTATATGCCGAAGTAGCACGTGGAACATATGTAAGCACATTCGATATATCTACTAAATCCGCCACCACCGTCCCTGATACAGGAGGGAGTGCGTTGATTAAATGATTGCTCATCAGAATCTGAAAATCAGATGAAATGAGAAATCCCTCCGGAATGATAACCGTTTCGCTATGATTAATGAATACGGTTTTTGTTTGACCTCCCTGGATATAACGCTGCGGAACATTATAGAGATGAACCGTGAAAATATTATTTCTTCTGTCATTCGAAAACATCTTGATCATATTTGGAAACTCCATCGAGACGATTTTCATCGAAAGAATATTGTTAATAGGGGTCGGTAAATTCCAAATATAATCGGCGGATGATGTCGTTCCGTGATTCTCTCGAAACAGCGTATCAATACTTATAATACGCTTGATCGTTCGTCGCTCGAGAGGATTAATCACGCCCTTCGCATATTCATGAACGATAGAGGGCGTGGCGATGAGATTGGGGTTGATATTTTGAACACGCGCATCATCTTTTGGCATCATGACCAGCTTATCCGGGTCGCTTAGAATCGACGATGGAGCGAATTTTTGGATGAGTTGATTTTCGATGGTTTTTCCGGATGCCGACGAGAGATTCGCATCTGTGATGAAGCTCACGCCTGATTGAAGATACTGAAGAATCCGTTTTTGCGCCTCGTTGAAAAAGACTACGTATTCATCGTCTTCACTATAATTTTCCGAAAAAGGCATATCGCCGCCGATACCGCTGGCATTATAATTCTTATACTGCTGAACGATTTCCTTTGTCATATTTTTCACGTAGTCTTCGGTCACGTTGCCTTTCTGGTTTTTCGGGATTCGATATATTTCCATCAAGTCCTCTATCGAATAACTATTGATGTCGAGGTCAAACCCGTATTTGCCGCGTTTGGTTCCACTATCCTGTTTCGACATCGGCTCTTTTTCTCCTCTAATTCTTATTACAATACTATTATGTAATAAGAATGTATTTATCTTATTTTTTTACTCGTGATTACTCGTCATTCATCGCGATTTACACTGTTGTCGGACCAATACTCATGAGAATCGCACCCAGCAAATCTGGATCCCAAATACCGTTTTCGGGATAACCGTAAGTTTGAATATAAATGAGATATTCTGGTTTAATTTGAACAGGAATAACTGTGATGTGTTGATCCGGAAAGAGAGACATCGAACCACGCAACATATTCAATTGCGCGAGGAGTTCATTCGGGTCGTTGAATTTATCTGCGATGATTTTGTAAGCGTCTCTCTCGGTCGTGACCGTCGTATTTGTATTATGAAGGTTAATCGACTGAAGCAGACCTTCTAAATTCGTGTTGATAAACTTACGGACCTTTTCATAGGTTGCGTTCAGCGGTTTTCTTGCTGTGTATAATCCGAGCGAATAATTATTGTATAATGTTTGATTCAGCTGTGTTTTAATGATATTGAAGGCACCCGACGCATAATTTTTACTGATTTCGCTGATATCACTTACGACAGAGCTGGTCATGAGTGCTTCGATTTCGGCGCATCCACCGTCGCCTGTTCCTGTGCCTGTTCCGGTTCCTGATCCGCCTCCACTACCGCTGCCGATACTACTCGCAACCGTTATGATGGCGCCTCCACTTGATGCCGTCGTTATACCGCTATTTACACTACTATTCAGACTTAACATATTTGAACCGCCACCTCCGAATGCGGTGCTGCTTGTTACTTTTCTAAATACGCTATTTGTTCCTGCTGATTTTCTTACAAACGACATCGACCCCCGCCACGTGTGCTATGTCTCCTACTGTATTATCGTAAGAAGAAGTATTACTTAGATTGGGCGTGTTGTTATCGCGAAGGATGCGTTATCGAAACTTGCGTTTGACGCATTTCCAATACTGTTGGCACCGCCATTTCCTGCTGCGCCTAGGATATTCACCGCACCTGATGCGCCGATGCTCGATGCGGCGTTCGATACCGGTGGAAGCTCCGCGATGATGTCGATTTGTGCTACGCCTGTTCCGCTGCCGCCCATACCGCATGTCATACCGCCATAGTCGGCATTTGGTTCAGCGTCGCCGCCGTCCGAGATGATGATTTGACTGTTGATGAGTGGCGTTGGTCCGATACGCGGGTTGCTCGCGATGACCATGCCTTCGTTGAAATTTGGTGGTACCTGTGATGCGCTCACACTCTGCCATGTTATTCCGTCATCACTTGTCGCAACTGCGGATGTATTGTTATTGATTACGTCGGGGAGGGGTGTGGCGGTGGCGGTGGCGGCGCTTGATCCTGTATTGCGACCGGTGGCGACCCACCGCTTTCCAGACCACCGAACATCATTACCACCACCTAAGAATATTGTATCGTTGCCGACATACGCTACACTATTTCCACCCGTTGTGAAGAGGGGCTGGGTGGTCGCCGAAGGCGTGATCTTGAAATAGTCGCTTACCACGACGTAGCTGATGGTTCCTGAGAATGTTTCTCCATAAGAATTACCACCGATTTCAACCGGGCCGAGACCTAACGGATTAAGAAGCGTTATTGTATTTGTCGATACTGCCAACGTTGATAGATTTGTCAAACGAAAAGTAATGAGTGTTCCTACTTTGGTGACATTCAGGTTGAAGGGAACGTTGGTCGCAATTTGACTGATGAAACTATCGTATGTTGAAACAGAGTCGCAGAAATGAATTTGTTGCGAACTGCCTATATATATTCCCCAGCCACGTGCTGTATCTACGCTGTTATACATACTACCTATTACATGCCTCCATTGACCATCACCTCCTGTTTTTGTGAAACTAATATCCATGATCCAGTTCGGAAGTGAATTCAATACAGGAAATCCGACGGTTTGGGTTCGAGATGTAACCGGAGTATAATTCGCATACAACGTGGTTGTGCTGAACTGGACACTCGGTGATGACCAGCTTACACCACCATCGGTGCTGATACTTATCGCGTTTGTTGCCGACCTACCTGTTGCGATGACATATCCTGCGCCTCCTTCGATCGACGGCTCAAATGTCACGCTTGTTCCGCCACCTAATGCGTCGTTGAATCCAGGTCCGGGTGTCGCTGCGGCGGCGGTCCATACGCTTCCAGAGTTGTCCGTGGTATAGATGACACCGTTACTTGAACCACCGGAGCTCGAACCTGTTGCGACGAGACGGCGACCTGTATAAGCAATATCGGAAATACTGGTGAGTGCGGTGCCGTGAGTGATGGGCGTCCATGTCGAACCGACGGCAGAAGAGGTTGTTGTCGCGACAATCTGATTTGTCCCTTGTCCTGCTGCGAACCATCGGTCGCCTTTGAACGCGATACTCGTGCCTTCGCCTGAAAAACAGATGGAATTGGATTCACGCACACTACGCCATGTGCCTGGCGCGCCGTTGATGTCACGGGAATAAATTACGGATGAGAAGGATGCGTCGGCAGTGGAGCCCGTGTTTTCGCCGGTGACAATCCACATCTGCTGGTCCGCATTCCACGTCACCGACCGCGCAGCCGTATCGAACCCGCCAGTGCTCGCATTGGTCGCTGGGATACCTACCCATCCACTCGCGCCGGTGGGATCGGTCGTGGTTCGCATCAAGGTGCTCGTGCTGCCATTGTCCGTTGCCGGTGCGCCTGCCGCAATCCAGACGCTCCCGTTGAATGCGAGAGAATAAACTTGCGACAGGATAGCACCAGTGCCGGTGATGGGGGTCCAGGGTGTTGCTGCGCCACTCACGTCGGTGGAGATGTAGATACTGGCTGAATTGGCGATGGTGATGCTGCCGCCGTTATTTCGCGTTCCGCCGACAAGCCATCTCCCGGCTGAGGATACGGTGGCGGGGGTCGGTAGTTGATTCCATACACACGTATTCAATGTGATGACGGGAGTGAGGGCAGTCGCCACCGCGTTCGATGTCCAACTTGTGCCTGATGCGTCGCTGTAAAGAATATTCGTCCCAAGCGACCCTGGCGCAGCACCCGCACCTACTGCCAACCATCGTTGCGTAAATGGCGAGAATGCGATGGCGTTGATGCTGGCGAGATTGGCGATGTCGGGACTCGTGGCTTTCGTCCAACCTGTTGCACCACTGGGGTCGGTCGTGGAACCGATGGAGGCAACACCGGC
>Ga0194132_10013026_pt1 | contig 10203 bp, 10 predicted proteins | sample TA2KigOf80mmetaG_FD_148612 | JGI IMG/M metagenome (GOLD analysis project Ga0194132, IMG submission 148612) | Freshwater microbial communities from Lake Tanganyika, Tanzania - TA2015054 Kigoma Offshore 80m | ecosystem: Environmental > Aquatic > Freshwater > Lake | place: Tanzania: Lake... | reverse complement strand
CAGCCCCAACGACCTCACCCGCCAGCAGCTCGACGAACTCGACGCGCTGCTCCAGCGGATGCTCGCGGTCCCGCTCACCGACACCCCGCTCCCGCCATTGCCGCCGCCCGGCGCCCCGGGCGCGGCCCTCGCGGACTCGCCCCCGCTCCCCCCCAGTTGGCGCACGGACCCGCCGCTCCCGTCCAGCGGGTCGTCGATCCCGCACCTCGCGCTGGTCGATCCGCCGTCGTCGCCGGTACTGAAGTTCGAGCCGCCGCCCGCGCTCGCTCCGAAGCCGGCCCCCGCGCCGGTGCCAAAGCCCGCGCCCGTCGCCACCGTCGCGCCGCCCCCGAAGCCGGCCCCCGCGCCGCTGCCGCCCGCGCCGAAGCCGGTCGCGGCGGTCGCGCCCGCGCCGGACGCGCCCCCGGTCCCGTTCGCGCTCCTGCCGCTGGTGGCGGTGAACGCGGCGTTCGACACCGCGTGCGGCGTGTTCGGCCCGCTCGGGCGCGTCCTGCGGTCGGGGTTCTTCAAACAGCTCTACGGCCTCGCCGGGCTGGGCCTGATCGCGTACACCGCGGCCCGCGTCGCGCAGGTGCAGGGCTGGGTCACGCTGCCCGTCACCCTCCCGTGGCCCCGCTAGTCAGAGGACAAAGGACAGGAAGGCAACAAAGGCAGTTTCGACAGGATTGCAGGATCAGGCCGGATGAAGAGTTGAGCTTTCTTCTCATTCATCTCTGTTCATCCTGTGATCGTGTCGAAACTGCCTTTGTTGCCTTCCTGTCCTCTCTTCGCGCCCCACTGCCCACTACCCACTGCCCACCGTATAATCGCGGAATCGGCAATTTCGCGCGGCTGTCGGCGAAAGACCGAGAGGGCGCGCCGCGCCCGGCCCGGATTCGTCTCCGCTGAGGCCCGCTGATGGCGTCTTCGCCGACCCCAGAACCGCCGCTCCCGCCGGTCAAACTCGACCCGCTCGCCGCCCTGCTCAGCTACCTCATCCCCGGCCTCGGTCAGGTGTATCAGGGGCGCACGGGGAAGGGGCTGCTGTTCTTCGGCGGCCTGTACGTGCTGTTCTTCTACGGCATGTGGATGGGCCAGTGGCGCAACGTCTGGTTGCCGGACGTCAGCGGCCTGCCCGACGTGTCGGTCGCCGGCCAAACCCTCGGCGGGCCCGCGAAGGCCGCGTCGTACCGCCCACAGTTCCTCGGCCAGTTCTTCATCGGCACCGCCGCGTGGCCCGGCGTGTATCAGTACGCGGTGTTCGACGCCACCAAGGACACCGGCCCGGTCTTCGGCAAGTTCCAGCGCACGCCCGACGAGAAGGAACTGAACGAGCTCCAGCGGAACGGCAACAAGCGCTGGGACTTGGGCTGGGTGTACACCGTCATCGCCGGCGTGCTGAATCTGTTGGTGATCTACGACGCCTTCGCCGGGCCGATGTTCCGCGAGCCGCCCAAACCGAGCGACTGGGTGGACGACGCGGACGTGGAAGGCGCGAGGGCCGGCGCGCAGCCGCCGGCGAAGGCCGAGCCGCCGCCCGCGCCCGCCGCGCCGCCGTCACAGGTTCCGAACCCGCCCGACCAACAGGGGGGCGCGTGATGCTCCCGCTCCTCGCCGTCAGCATCTATTGGGACCTGCCGGTCCTACTCGTGGTGGTGAGCCTCGTGTACGCGGCCACGCGCCACGACAATTGGGACAAGATCGTTCACGAGGCGACCGGCTGGGGCCTGCGCATCACCGGGTTCCTCGTCGCCATCGGCCTCGTCCTTTACCTGCTCTCGACGTACCTGTAGGCTGCTTCTGTAGCCGGCCTCCGTGAGGCCGGAACTGTGCGAGCGGTTCGGCTTCCGGCCTCACGGAGGCCGGCTACAGACGAGGCTGTCCCCTCACTTCCGAGGCCCTTCCCATGAAGCACCTTCTCGCACTCGCGCCGCTGTTCGTGGCGCTGCCGGCGCGCGCGGCGGACGCGCCGAAGGCCGGCGCGCCGGTCGTCGGCGTCGGCGTCGTGTCGCCGGACCTAGCCGCCGTGTACCTGCCGGCAAAAGCCGGTGGCGTCGAGGCCGTCGATCTGGCGACCGGCAAGGCGCTGTGGGCGAACAAGGACGGGGCGAAGCTCGCGGGCGCGTCCGACAAACTGGTTCTGGTGTGGGCCGGCGACCCGAAGAAGGGGAACGCCTTCTCCGTCGTCGCCATCGACGCCGCGACCGGCAAGACGGTCGGCAAGTCGGACGCCGTTGCGCTGCCGGACTGGGCGACCACCGCGAAGACGTGGGGGCGCACGTTCCGCACCGCGGCCCGCGCCGACGGCGACGGGGTGATCGTGGCGTGGCAGGCCGGCGCGTTTTATGCCGGCGGCGCGCGGCCGACGCCGGAGATCGAAGAGGCGGCGCGCAAGAACGAAATGGGGCTGGCGAAGTTCGACCTCAAAACCGGCAAGGTGACGCCCGCCAACGGCAAGCCGAAGGACACCGACTTCGCGAGCGGCCCCGCGGGCGGCGGTACGAACAAGCTCGGTGATTACACGTTCGAGATGAACGAGGAGATTCCGGGGTTCAAGCCCGGCGCGCCGATGCTCACGAAGGTGACGTTCAAAGTGGCGAAGGGGGGCAAGGAGTTGTGGGCGCGCGAACTGGCGGGCAACCCGTGGTCGCCGCCCCCGCCGTGACGCGGGGAGTTCCAAGTTCCAGAAGTTCCAAGTTCCAAAGTGAGCGTATCCCGGTCATCGATTCACGGGTGCCACTGTTCACTTGGAACTTGTAACTTCTGGAACTGCGGATTCGCGAAACCGGCCGGCCGCGCGGCGGGTAGAATACGCCGTGGCCGGTAGCCCCCGGCCGGTGCCTTCCCTCCCGAAAGGAACGTCTCATGCCGCGCCTGTCCCGATTCGGCGCTGCGGCTCTGCTCGCCGCCGCCCTCACCGCCCCAACCGCCCGCGCCGTCGAACCGGATAAGCTCCTCCCGGCCGACTCCGACACCGTCACCTACGTCAACCTCAAGCAGCTCGTCGAGTCCGACGTCATCAAGAAGTTCGCGCTCGACCAGATCAAGCAGGCCCTCGCCGGCCAAGAGGCGAAGAAGCTGCTCGAAGAGATGGGCCTCGACCCGCTCAAGGACGTGGAGAAGGTGTGGATGGGGTCGTCCGGCAAGGACCAGAACGACACGAAGGTGCTCGTGGTGATCCACGGCAAGTTCGACCCGGACAAGCTGTTCAAGGCCGCGGAAGCCGCCACCAAGAAGGACGGCGACAAGTTCAGCATGGTCAAGGACGGCACGGCGACCATGTTCAAGTACCAGCCCGATCAGGGCAACCCGGTCTACGGTACCGTCGTGGACGACACCACCGTCGTCGCCGGCACCGACAAGAAGCTGATCGCCGACGCGCTGAAGCACAAGGAAGGCGGCAAGGCCGCGCCCATCAAGAAGGAACTGATCGACCTCGTGAAGACGATGGACGAGAAGGCCTCGCTGTTCGCGGTGTCGCTGGTGAAGGGCAAGTTCGAAAACGTCAAGATTCCGGCGCAGATCAGCGACACGCTCGGCCTCGCCGGGGTCGAGAAGGTGCTGCCGAAGACCGACACCATGACCTTCGTGCTGAAGGTCACGGGCGACATCGCGCTGGAGGTGGTGTTCGGCATGGCCGACGACGAGGCGGCGACCGACATGGACGCGGGCCTCGCCAAGACCATCGACAGCCTCAAGGCGCTGGTGCCGATCCTCGCCGCGGCCGACGCCAAGGCCAAGCCGCTGACCGACGTGGTCAAGACCCTCAAGGTCGCCACCAAGAAGAAGAACGTCACCCTCTCCGGCAAGATCACCGGCGAGAACCTCGGCAAGATGATTAACCCCGGCGACTGATGCCGTCGTCTGTGGCCGGCCCACTGAGGCCGGAGCTACCCCACAGGTTCAGCTACCGGCCTCACTGAGGCCGGCTACAGAACTCAGCGACACGGGCGGCGAAAGCCGCCCGTGTTTGCGTTTGCCGGCGCGCCGCGCGCGCGATACAAGAGTGCTGTTCGACTCGCGCCACGAGGGTTCGCCATGCCGCGCTCCGCCCGCTTCCTTCTCGTTGCTGCTGCCCTGTTCGGGTCCGCCGCGGCGCTGCCGGCCGCCGAGCCGAAGGCCGAGGTGCCCAAGCCGCTGCCGAAAGAGTTGGTCGCGGCGTGGGAGAAGGCCGGGGCCGAAGCGGGCTGGTGCGAGTTCGACGACTACGGGAACTTCGCCTTCCGCAAGGCGACCGTCGCGCCGAAGGCCGGCTGGCTGCCGGAGTTCCGCGCGAAGACTTGGAAGGACGGCATGTTGAAAGGGCTGCCGCACCCCGAAGCCCCCTTTGTGCTCGACCTCCGCGGTCTCGCGGTGACGGACGCGGGCGCGAAGGAACTGGCCGAACTGAAACACCTCGCCGCGCTCGACCTCAGCCTCACGAAGGTCACGGACGACGGGTTGAAGCACCTCGCCGACCTGAAGGCGCTCACCCGCCTCGACTTGCTCGGCACCAAGGTCACGGCCGCCGGGGTCAAGCACCTGACCGCGCTCAAGCACCTCACGCGCCTCGACCTCACCAGCACGAAACTGGCGGACGCCGGACTGAAGGACTTCGCCGACTTCAAGGCGCTGACCACGCTCAGCGTCGCTGACACGGCCGTCACCGACGCCGGGTTGAAGGAACTGGCTCAACTGAAGCAACTCACCAACCTGAACGTCTTCGGCACGAAGGTCACGGCCGACGGCCTCGCCGAGTTCCGCAAGGAACTGCCGAAGTGCAAGGTGTTCAAGTAACGTGTTGGCACAACCCCCTTGGGGGTTGTCGCTAAACGCCTCTGGTGTTGGTACGCGCCTCTTGTGGGCGTGAAACGCCCCTGCGCGCGCGTCGCGCGCTGTGGTATCCTGTCGCCTATGAAAACCGCACTCCTCGCGCTCGCGCTGCTGTCCCTCTGCGCCGCCCTCGCGCCGGCGGCCGAACCCAACACCCCGAAGCCCGTGGACACGTCGTTCCTCAAGCAGTTCGCCGAGACGCGGCGGTTCATGCTCGGTCGGCCCCAGAACCCCAAGCCCGCGCCCGACGGCAAAACTGTGCTGTTCCTGCGCGCCGATGCCGACAAGCCGCAACTCAAGCTGTTCGAGTTCGATTGCGCCAGCGGGAAGTCGGCGGAAGTGCTCTCCCCCGCGACGCTGCTCAAGGGCGGCGAGGAAAACCTGACGGCGGAAGAGAAGGCCCGGCGCGAGCGCATGCGCCTCAGCGCCGGCGGGTTCGCGGACTTCCACTTTGACAGCACCGGCAAGAACGTGCTGCTGCCGCTGTCGGGCAAGCTGTTCGTGTTCGAGCGCGCGACCGGCAAGGTCACGGAACTGAAAACCGGGGCCGGCGGCGCGGTCGTCGATCCGAAGTGGAGTCCGGACGGGAAGAAGGTCGCCTACGTTCGCGGGTTCGACGTGTACGTGATCGACCTCGCCACCAACACCGAGAGCGCGGTCACGAAGGGCGGCACTATCACCAAGACGCACGGCCTCGCGGAGTTCGTAGCGCAGGAAGAGATGGGCCGCTTCACCGGCTACTGGTGGTCGCCGGACGGCAAGCACATCGCTTACGAAGAGGCCGACCACACCGGCGTGGAGACGTGGTATGTGGCCGACCCGCTGAAGCCCGACCAGAAGCCCGCGGAGCAGTTCTACCCGCGACCCGGCAAGAAGAACGTCAGCGTGCGCCTCGGCGTCATTTCTGTTGAGGGTGGGGAGACGAAGTGGCTGGAGTGGGACCGCAAGGAGTACGAGTACCTCGCGGCCGTGCGCTGGGAGGAGTTCGCGGCGCTCACGCTTCAAGTGCAGGACCGCAAGCAGCAGAAGTTGCTGCTGCTGAGCGCGGACACCAAGACGGGGCAGACGAAGAAGATGCTGGAAGAGAAGGACGCGGCGTGGATCAACCTGTCGCCGGAGGTGCCGAAGTTCAACAGCGCGCTCGGCGGGTTCGTGTGGCTCGGCGCGGACAAGGACGGCGACAGCGAGATTCAGCTTCGCAATATGGAGGGCGTGATTCAGGACGTGCTCGTGCCCGCGAAGAACCGCCCGGAGAAGGTGCTGAGCGTGTACTCGACGCGGTTCGACACGTTCATCGTGTACGCCGGCGGCGCGGACCCGACGCAGCAGCACGTTTACCGGCACAAGACCCGCAGCTTGAACGTGAACCCCGGGTCCGAGAACGACGAAGCGCTGACATCTGAGCCGGGCGTTCACACCGCGGTCTTCGGCAAGTCCGGCGGGCCGTTCGTCATTACCTCGACCACGACGAAGGCGATGCCGAAGAGCGTCGTGTACAACCGCGAGGGCGTGAAGCTCGGCGAACTGCCGTCGGTCGCGAAGGAGCCGGAACTCGTGCCCAACATGACCGTGGCGAAGGTGGGCGACTACTACACGGCGATTGTGCGCCCCAAGAACTTCGACCCGAAGAAGAAGTACCCGGTGATCCTCGACGTGTACGGCGGGCCGAAGCACCTGCACGTGATTCAGGCGATGCGGAGCTGGCTCGTTCCGCAGTGGCTCGCGGAGCAGGGCTTCGTCGTGGTCGCGGTGGACAACCGCGGCACGCCCGGCCGCGGGCGCGAGTGGGAGCGCAGCGTGTACCAGAAGTTCGGCACGCTCCCCATCGAAGATCAGGTGAAGGGCTTGCTGTTGCTGTGCGACAAGTACCCGGAGCTGGACCGCGACCGCGTGGGCATCGTCGGCTGGTCGTTCGGCGGGTACATGGCGGCGAACGGCGTGCTGCGCAAGCCCGACGTGTTCAAGGCCGCGGTCGCCGGCGCGCCGGTCACGGACTGGGAGGACTACGACACGCACTACACCGAGCGCTACATGGGCCTGTTGCCCGAATCGAAGAAGGCCTACGACGACGCCAGCCTGCTGCCTTTGGCGAAAGACCTGAAGCGCCCGCTGTTGCTCGTCCACGGCACCGCGGACGACAACGTGTATTACCGCCACAGCCTCAAGTTGGCCGACGCGCTCTTCCGCGCCGGCAAGGACTTCGAGAGCCTGCCGCTCGCCGGCGTCACGCACATGTACACCAGCGACCCCGTCGTCATGGAGCGCCTCTGGGCGAAGAACGCCGGGTTCTTCAAGAAGCACTTGGGGGAACCGAAGTGAGGCGAAAGGAGGGAGGAAAGTGAAACGATCACCACACACGTTGTCGGAGCGAAAGCATCGACTTTTCATGTGCGGGTTGTGCCGCCAGATGCTGCCGTGGCTGGATTCGCCAGAGTTAATTGGCGTTCTTGAGGTGAGTGAGCGGTACGCCGACGGCCTCGCGACGGTGGCAGACTTGCACCGTGCGAACGAACTCGCGCGATACGTCATTCAAGACATTCCACGAGTCTCCGGTCGCTGGTGTATTGCGTGTGCCGTGGCCTATACGACGGTCTGGGAGGAGCCGTGCACAAGGAGCCAATACCGCGAGATTAATTACTTCGTCGATGGGCAACTCATCACGTTTCTTCACGGCGCTCTTCAACTTACGTGGGATGGGCGTACCGCGCCGTCAGTTGCGCCGGAGTACAACACGTTCTTCGATGAGGTCAAGCCGTGCCCGGTCGCCTTCTCCCCGGAGTGGCGCACGGACACCGCGATAGCCCTCGCGCGGACGATGTACGACGCGCGCGAGTTTAGCGCGATGCCGATTCTGGCCGACGCTTTGCAAGACGCGGGGTGCGACAGCGACGACATCCTCAACCACTGCCGCGACCCGAAGCAGGTTCATATCCGCGGCTGTTGGGTCTGCGATCTTGTGCTGGGGAAGGCGTAACCGTAGGCATCACGCTCCGCGTGATGACGCGATACCCGCGCGGTCAGTTTTTCGGAGGAACCGCATAACCTCAGCCCATGTCTACGCGGCATCACGCGGAGCGTGATGCCTACGATGAAGCGGCGCGCGCGGGCGCTCTGGTGTTCGCGGCGGCGCGGCGGTACGCTGGGCGCGTTCCTCACCGCGCCTCACGGACGGGCCAGCCATGAACGTGTTCGTTGGCACGAGCGGGTACTCGTACCCGGAGTGGAAGGGCACGTTCTACCCCGCGAAGATGCCGCCGAAGCAGATGCTCGGGTTCTACGCGGCGCGGCTCGGCACGGTCGAGATCAACAACACGTTCTACCGCGCGCCGACGGCGCAACTGCTCGAATCGTGGGCCGCGCAGGTGCCGGCCGGGTTCCGGTTCGTGCTGAAAGCCCCGCAGGAGATCACGCACGTCAAGCGCTTGCGCGACGCGGGCGCGGCGGTCGCGCTCTACGAGGTCGCGGGCGCGCTGGGCGACCGGCTCGGCGCGGTACTGTTCCAGTTGCCGCCGAACCTCGGGGCCGACGTGCCGCGGTTGGCGGCGTTCCTCGCGGCGCTGCCGGCGCGGTGCCGGGCGGCGTTCGAGTTCCGCCACCCGTCGTGGTTCCGCGACGACGTGTACGCGCTGCTCCGCGCGCGCAACGCGGCGCTGTGCCTCGCGGACGCCGGCGACGACTTGGACGTGCCGTTCGTGCCGACCGCCGATTGGGGCTACGTGCGGCTGCGGCGCGCGGACTACACCGGGCCGGGGCTGGCGGCGTGGGCCGCGCGGGTGAAGGCGCAGAAGTGGGACGAGGCGTTCGTGTTCTTCAAGCACGAGGACGCCGGCACCGGCCCGCGGTACGCGGCGCAACTGATCGAACTGCTGGACGGCACCGCGCAGAAGCGCGCGGCGTAAGTGGGGTCGCAAGTCCGAACGTCGCGAGTCGTAAGGTCGAAGACCTCAGCCGGTTGGCGGGATTCGACCTTACGACTCGCGACCCCGACTTACTTTTTCAGCTTCGCCGTGACCTTGAGTACGTTCACGTCCTTGTCGCACTTCACCTGCACGTCGGCCCCGACGGTGAGGAGCGCGAGGCCGGCCTTGCCGGTCGTGTTCGTGACCTTGCCGTCCGCGTCGGTGACGCTGAACTCGGTCGTCGCGGTGATGCTCAGTTGGCGGTCCACGGTCTCGCTTTTCAACTTCTGGTTGATGACCAGAACCAGTTCCTTCGAGTCGGCCGATTTCACGGTGCCCTTGACCATCTGGGTCTTCGGTTGGGCGGACACGTCGGCCGCGCCGACGAGGAGGGCCGCGACCGCGAGGGCACCGACGAACGCGAGTGAGCGAATCATGTGAGCCGTTCCCTTTGAGACGTGACGCGAAACCGGTCGCCCCGTGCGCCCGGCCCCGTTGAGGATTAGACCCCGCGAGGGAATGAAAGTTCCGTGAGGCGCCATATTTCTACGGCTTCTTCTTGCGCGCGCGGTCGAGGAGCGCCTCGAAGCGGTCCTTCGTGGCGCGCTCGATGTTGTCGCGGAGCTTGGTCAGTTCGTCGCGCGCGGTCGCGAGTTCGGTGCGCAGCACCTCGGCCCGGTGCTCCAGCGTTTGCACGTCCAGTTCCACCAACTCTTTCGCCAGTGCCTGAAGTTGGTCCTCGACGGCCTTGCGCGCGTCGCCGGTCGGGGCCGCGAGCTTCGCGACGAGCACCAGCGCCTTGTTCTCGGCCTTCCAGATTTTCAGCTCCAACTCGTACCGCTTCGGGTCGTCTTGCAGGTCCGCGAGCAGTTCCGTGACTTGGAACGTCTCCCGCACTTGCAGTTCGTAGGCGGCGCGGTTGGCCTTCTTGAGTTCGTTGAGGAGCGGTTCGAGGTCCGGGCAGTGCTTCTTGACGAAGTGGCGGGCGGCGGCCTCGCGCTCCTCGGTGAACCGGGGGAGCGGGTCCGCGGCGGGCGCGGCGCGGCAACCGAGCAGCACCGCGACCAGCGCGACGGCGCGAGCGAGCGAGCGAACCATGACGGAACCTCACCGACGGGAGCGGCAGCGCGGGTGTTCTTCTGTAGCCGGCCTCAGTGAGGCCGGAGCGACACGCATCGCAAAGCACCGGGGTAGCAGACCCCGGCTACAGTGTGGGATCACGGGTTCGGGGCGTCGGGCGCGGCGGCGCGCGTCACGTGCGGGTTCGCGAGGTCGCGGACGCGCTGCCGCCAGCGCATCTCGTCCTCGTGGGCCTTCTCGACCCTGTCGTGGCTGCTCATCTCGGCCCAGATTTCGGCGACGCTGCGCTCCTCGGCGGGCGCGCCAACGACCGGATCGGGCGCGGGCGGTTCGACCGCGCGCGGGACCGGGGCCACCTCGACCGCGGGCGGCGGGAGCGCGGCCCGCGCCGCCGGGGGCGCGGTTCGGTCCGCGAGCCACACGGCCCACAGCG
>Ga0194132_10013025_pt1 | contig 10203 bp, 10 predicted proteins | sample TA2KigOf80mmetaG_FD_148612 | JGI IMG/M metagenome (GOLD analysis project Ga0194132, IMG submission 148612) | Freshwater microbial communities from Lake Tanganyika, Tanzania - TA2015054 Kigoma Offshore 80m | ecosystem: Environmental > Aquatic > Freshwater > Lake | place: Tanzania: Lake... | reverse complement strand
CCCGCGCCCCTTCCACGCTTTCCCTTGCGCCGGCCGCCGAAGTAGCTCTCATCCACTTCGATCTCGCCGCCGAACATCGCCTCGCTCTCGGCTTCCAGCTCGCGGGCGATCAGTTCACGAAGGCGATGAAAGAAAAACGCCCCTGTCTTGCGGTTCACTCCGCAGAGACTCGATGCGGTACGCGCCGTCGTTCCTGCTACGAAATGTTCGATCAGGCGATCCTGCTTCGAGACCCCCAATCGGCTCCGTCGTATCCGTCCCATGATAACTCCATAACCGAGTTATCTGGGACAGCCCCCATATCATTTCGACGTTCGCTTCGAGGCCCCTCATGCCTGCCGCCGGCCCGACCGTTTCCGCCGCTTCCGCGCGCCTCCCGACAACCGTCCTGTCGGGCTTCCTCGGCGCCGGCAAGACGACGCTGCTGAACCACTTGCTCAACAACCGCGAAGGCCGCCGGGTCGCGGTCATCGTCAACGACATGAGCGAGGTCAACATCGACGCCGACCTCGTGCGTGCCGGCGGCGGGCTTTCCAGGACCGAGGAAAAGCTGGTCGAGATGTCGAACGGATGCATCTGCTGCACGCTGCGCGAAGATCTCCTGGCCGAGGTCCGGCGTCTCGCCGCCGAGGGTCGCTTCGACTATCTCCTGATCGAGGGAACCGGCGTGGCCGAGCCCTTGCCGATCGCGGCCACCTTCGATTTTCGCGACCAGGACGGGCGCTCGCTCGCCGATGTGTCCCGTATCGACACCATGGTCACGGTGGTCGATGCCATCAACCTCCTCAAGGACTACGGCTCGAGCGACTTTCTCCGCGACCGCGGCGAGGTCGCCGGCGACGCCGACGGCCGAACCCTCGTCGACCTCCTGGTTCAGCAGATCGAGTTCGCCGATGTCGTCGTCGTCAACAAGGCGTCCGAGGTGACGCCCGGCAATCTCGATCTCGTCCGCAAGATCGTCCGGGCGCTGAACCGCGATGCGCGCATCGTCGAGTCGGATTTCGGAAGGGTTCCGCTCGACGCGGTCCTCGACACCGGGCTTTTCGATCACGCCAAGGCGGAGGAGCATCCGTTTTGGCACAAGGAGCTTTACGGCCATTCAGGACATCTTCCCGAAACCGAGGCTTATGGCATCGCGTCCTTCGTCTACCGTGCTCGCCGGCCGTTCCATCCGCAGCTCTTCCACGACTTCCTGGCCCGAACCTGGCCTGGCCTGATCCGGGCGAAGGGCCATTTCTGGCTGGCGACACGGCCCGGATGGGTCGGCGAGATGTCGATCGCCGGGGCCATCTGCCGGACCGAAGCCATGGGCCAATGGTGGGCGGCGGTTCCGAAGAAGCGCTGGCCCGACGACGACGAATGGCGGTGCATGATGAAGCAGCACTGGGATCGCCTTTGGGGCGATCGCCGCCAGGAGCTGGTCTTCATCGGTACCGAGATCGACGAGGCCGGCATGCGCGCGGCGCTCGACGCCTGCCTCGTCGCCCATGCCCGAACCGACCGGCTCGACCTCGGCCGCTATCGGAACCTGCCCGACCCGTTTCCGATCTGGCAGCGGAAAGCGGCATGACTGTGGGAACCCCACCGATTTGCCTTTCGGTCTGCATGCGCTGCAGGCCCGACGGCTGGAAGGGCGACGACGAGCGCCGTCCGGGCGCGCTGCTGGTGGAGCTGATCGCGCAGTTCCGGCACGACGTCGGTGCCGGCAAGTTCGTCCTTCGCGAGATCCGCTGCATGAGCCAGTGCAGACGGCCATGCGTCGTCGCGCTGTCGGGCGAGAACCGCTTCACCTATCTCTTCGGCGACCTCATGCCCTATCGCGACGCTGCCGCCGTCCTCGATCTGCTGAAGCTCTACGGATCCCGTCCCGATGGATACATGGCGCGCGGCGAGCGTCCCGGGCCGATGCGCGCCGGCATCCTCGGACGGATACCGCCTCTCGGCTCCACCTCTGCGCTCGTCCATCGCGAAATCGCCTGCCCTGCCTCGACGGCAGCATCTTCGGCCTAAGGCCCACCCCGTCCCTTCCCCGATTCCGATCTCACGAAAGGCCACCTCCATGACCCCCTCGCGTCGCGCTCGCCGACAGCTCATTGCCAGCATTATGGGCGCGCTCCTGCTGCTCCCGGCCGCCGCCGTCGCCCAGCAGGGCGAGGCGCTGCTCCGCGTCGTCGCTCCCTGGGAATACTCCTCGAACGACCCGACCGACACCGGCTACATCCTCGCCCGCATGGGCATCGCCGAGACGCTGGTCCAGGTCGAGCCGGACGGGAGGCTGATCGGCGGCGTCGCCTCCGGCTGGACGATCGATGCCGACAAGCTGACCTGGCGCTTCACGCTCCGACCCGGCGCGACCTTCCATGACGGCAGCCCGATCACCGCGGCCGCGGTCGCCGCCAGCTTGAAGACCGCCTTCGAGGGCGAGAGCCTCTCGGCGGTGCCGTTCGACCGGGTCGCCGCCGAGGGCGAGCAGGTGGTGATCAGGACAAAAACCCCGTTCAGCGTCCTGCCGCCCTTCCTCACCGACTACGCCTCGGTGATCCTGGCGCCATCGTCTTTCGGATCGGACGGCAAGGTTCAAAAGATCGTCGCTTCCGGCCCCTATCGGATCACCGCGATCGAGGGCAAGGCGGTCATCGACCTGGAGCGGTTCGAGGGGTATGCCCGCGCGAAGCCGGCGATCGCCAAGGCCCGCTACACCGCTGTCGGCAATGGCGATACCCGGGCCAACATTGCGGTCGCGGGCGATGCCGATCTGGTCTTCACCGTGGCGCCGACCGCGATCCAGCGGATCGACGGGGCCGGCCAGCTGAAGGTCGAGAGCATCACCATCCCGCGTATCCGGCCGATCGCGTTCAACAGTGGGCTGCCGCAGTTCGAGGATGTGCGGGTCCGGCGCGCGATCTCGATGGCGATCGACCGCGCCGGAATCGCCTCCGCCATCCTCCGCCATCCCGGCTCGGCGGCGACGCAGCTCCTGCCGCCGCTGATGAAGGACTGGCACGATCCCTCGCTCCCGCCGATCCCCCATGACGTCGAAGGCGCGAAGAGGCTGCTGACCGAAGCCGGGTGGCTCCCGGGCGCCGACGGCATCCGGGCCAAGGGCGGCACCCGGCTCGCCGCGAAGATGCTGACCCTTTCCGGGCGAGCGGAGCTGCCGGTGATGGCGACCGCGATCCAGGCACAGCTCCGCCAGATCGGGATGGAGATCGCGATCGAGGCCGGACAGTCCGCGATCATCCCGGCCGCCATCAGGGACGGCACGATGCAGATGACGATGTTCGCACGGACATACGTCAACGTGCCCGAGGTGATCGCCACCATCGTCCCGGACTACACGCGCGAGCGCTCGACGTGGGGAACGATGAACTGGCCAGGACGCGAGCGGGTCAAGCCGCTGACCGACGAGTACGTATCGAGCTTCGAGGAGACGCGCAAGGCGACGCTGCGACGCGAGATCATGAAGATCATCCACGACGAGGCGCCGGTCATCCCGGTCTCCTGGTTCGAGCACACCGTCGCAGTCTCCAAGCGGGTCGACAACGTCGTCATCGATCCCTACGAGATGCGCTACCTGATCGACCGGGTCAGGTTCCGGTGACGCGACCAGCCACAAGAGGACAAGTCCAATTAAAATTCTTCGGCCGGCCGCCGCGCTCGCCTTCCTGCTGGCGATGACCGGCACCTCGGGATCGCCGGCATCCGCACAGATGTCGAAGGCCCTGAAGATCGTCGCGCCCAACGAGGTCGCGAGCCTGGAGCCGACCAGCGGCGCCGGCTTCGTCTTCCTCCGCCTCGGGGTCGGCGAGACCCTGGTCGCGATGACCGACGATGGTGGGATACAGCCGGGCCTGGCCGCGTCCTGGAAGAACTCGGAGGACGGCCGTGCCTGGACCCTGACGCTGCGGCCGGGCGTGGTCTTCCACGACGGTTCGCCGATGCGGGCGTCGGCGGCCGAGTCGAGGGGTTCGTCGTCGATCCGTTCGAGCACCGCCTCCGCCTCGAGCGCCTGACCGCGAGGTCCTGATCCTCATGACCGTCATCGCGTCTCGGCTGAGCCGGGAGGAGGCCGCCGGCATCGGGCTCAGGCTCGCCGCGACCGGCCTCTTCGCCGCCATGACGCTCTGCGTGAGGCTTGCCTCCTTCGAGGCGCCGGTCGGCCAGATCGTGTTCTTCCGCGCAGCGGTCGCGCTGGTGCCGATCATGCTCTTCCTCGTCTGGCGGGGCCAGTTTCCGGAAGGGCTCAAAACCCGGAATCCCGTCGGCCACATCAAGCGCAACCTGTTCGGCTGCGCCGCGACCTTCTTCTCCTTCGTGTCGCTCGCCTATCTGCCGCTGGCGCTCGCCGCCGCTCTCGGCTTCCTCGCGCCGCTGATGGTCGTCCCTTTCGCGGTGCTGTTCCTCGGCGAGAAGCCGGGCGCGGTCGTCGTCGCCGCGGCGCTCGCCGGATTCGCCGGCGTGGCGATCATGCTGCTTCCCGCCGTCGAGGGTCCGGCGCTCGACGGCGGCATCCTGATCGGCGTCGCCGCCGGCCTGGCCATGGCCGCGACCACCGCGGGCGCCAAGATACAGATCAAGGCGCTGACGATGACCGACCCGCCTGGGACCATCGCCTTCTACTTCGCGGTCGTCTGCAGCGTCGTCAGCCTTTTAACCTGGCCCTTCGGCTGGGCGACGCCGTCGGCGCCGGCAATGGCCTATCTGGTAGGCGCCGGCCTGCTTGGCGGGCTTGCCCATATCGCCATGAACGAGGCGGTCGCCCGGGCGCCGGTCTCGACGCTGGCGCCCTTCGAGTACACGGCGATGATCTGGGCGCTTGCTTTCGATCTCCTGGTATTCGGCCTGCTGCCGGCGCCGATCAGCCTCGCCGGCGCCTTCGTCATCGTCGCCGCGGCGGCGGTGGTCGCCTTCGGCGACCGCATCGTCGCGGCGATGCGACCGGGCGAGCAAGGGGCGTCGTGAACCCGATCGCCCGGGCGATCGCGGCGCGCGCGACCCAGGCGCTGCTGACCGCGTGGGTGCTGGCGACGCTCTGCTTCGCCTTCGTCCACGCACTCCCCGGCGACACCGCGCTTCGCATAGCCGCCGCGAGGGTCGGCGAGGATCGCGTCACCGCCGAGACCGCCGACCGCATCCGGCGCGAGGAGGGCCTCGACCGGCCACTCGTCGCCCAGTACGGCGACTGGATCGCCAGGCTCGCGGTCGCCGACCTCGGCCGGTCGCTGGTGTCGCGGCGGACGGTTACCGACGAGCTCGCCTATCATGGCCGCTTCACCCTCGGGCTCGGCGCTCTCGGCTGGCTCCTCTCCTATGCTATCGCGCTGCCGATCGGGGTGCTCGCCGGCTTCCGCCCCGGAGGATGGGCAGACCGGCTGACCACGGCCGTCTCGGTCGGGATCGCCTCGCTGCCGTCCTTCCTGGTCGGAATCGGCCTGATCTCGATCTTCGCCCTTACCTTGCGGTGGCTTCCGCCGGCGGGCTTCCGCACAGGCGCGCACATGGTCCTTCCGGCAATCACCCTGGCGCTCGGGCTCGCGGCCTACTCGGTTCGCATCATCCGCAATTCAGTCGTCGAGGTGCGTGCCGCCTTCTACATGACCTTCGCGCGGATCAAGGGCCTGGGCGCCCGGCAGGCCTTCCGCTCGCACGGGCTCCGCAACGCCGCCATTCCGGTCGCCACCTTCGCCGCGCTGCAGTTCGCCTACGTGGTCGACGGCTTTGTGGTGATCGAGACGCTGTTCAACTATCCCGGGCTAGGCGAACTTCTGGTGAAGGCCCTGCTGGCGCGCGACGTCCCCATCATCATGGGCGCAGGGCTCATGATCGGCCTGCTCTACGCCGCCGCCAACCTCATCGCCGACCTCGTCTGCCTCACGCTCGATCCGCGGCGGGCGGCGCGGGCCGCTGCATGACCGCGCCGTCCGACACGCTTTTCCAGCCGCGCGTCCGCCGCTATCCCTCGGCGTCGCTGACCCTGGTCGGTGCCATGATCGCCCTGGCTGCCTTCGGGCCCCTCGTGGTCGCGACCGATCCGAATGCCCAGGATCTCCTCCGCGTTCTCGAGCCGGCGAGCTGGGCGCATCCGCTCGGCACCGACCATCTCGGCCGGGACGTGCTCGCCCGCGTCGTCCACGGCGCGCCGAGGTCGCTCGGCATCGCTCTTCTCTGCGTCCTGGCCGCGTCCGGCATCGGCGTCGCTCTCGGCCTCGCCGCCGCCTACGGCACCCGGCTTACCGACGCCGTCATCATGCGGCTCTCCGACCTCATGCTGGCCTTTCCCGGAATCCTGCTCGCCCTCCTTCTTTCGGGTTTCCTCGGCGGCGGGATCGTCCCCATGCTGATCGGGATCAAGCTGACGCTGTGGCCGCAATTCGCCCGCATGACGCGCGCGGTCGCGATCGGCGTGCTTCAGGAGCCGCACGTCGAGGCGGCCGAGCTCGCGGGATTCCCCAAGCCGGTCATCCTTGCCCGCCACGTGCTGCCGCCGGTGCTGCGCCAGACCATGACGCTCACCACGCTCGGGCTGGGGTCGGCGGTGATGTCGATCTCCGCGCTCGGCTTCCTCGGCCTCGGCCTGCAGCCGCCGACGCCCGAGTGGGGTGCGATGATCAACGAGCTCCTGCCTTATCTCGCCGAGGCTCCGGCGCAGATGGCGGCTCCCTGCATTGCGATATTTCTCTCCGTCCTCGGCTTCACCCTTGCGGGCCAGGCCTTCGCCGACGAGACCGTCCGAAGCGAGTCCGCGCCGTGACCGCGCTCGAGGTCAGCAACCTTACCATCCGCGACGCCCGCGGCACGGCACTGGTCTCCGAGGTCAGTCTCTCGGCCGGGCCGGGAGAGCCGCTGGTGATCGTCGGCGAAACCGGCAGCGGCAAGAGCCTCGTCGCGCAAGGGATCCTCGGCCTGCTGCCGCGCGGCTTCACGGTCGCCGGCACCGTCGCGATCGGCGGCGGCGCTCCGATCGCCGCCGACCGTGCCGACGATCTCAGGCGGTCGTGGGCCCGCGACATCATGCTGCTTCCGCAGGAGCCGCGTGCGGCGCTGGACCCGACCATGCGGGTCGGCCGCCAGCTCGCCGAGGCCGCCGTCGACCGGAGCGAGGGACCGGCTGCGGCGCTCGCGGCTGTCGACCTCGAGCCCGGTGTCGCCCGTCTCTACCCCTTCTCGCTGTCGGGCGGCATGGCCCAGCGCGTCCTTGTCGCAACCGCCCTGGTCGGGGCTTCGCCGGTCGTCATCGCCGACGAGCCGACCAAGGGCCTGGACGCCGCCCGGGTCGCCCGGACCGCCGATCTCCTGAAGTCGCTGGTGCGGGAGGGCCGTGCCCTGGTCGCGATCACCCACGACCTTGCGCTGGCGCGCAGCCTCGGCGGAGCGGTCGCGGTGATGAAGGACGGCCGGATCGTCGAGAGCGGCCCCGCGGCGCGGGTCTTCACGGAGCCGACCCATCCCTACACGCGCGCCTGGCTCGCCGCCGACCCTTCCACCTGGACCGGTTGCCGGCGCTGCTTCGACATGGACGATCTCGTGCTGACGGCGCACGGCCTCCGGTTCGGCTATCCCGGGAGTCCGGCTCTGTTCGACGACCTCGACCTTCATGTGCCGCGCGGCGGCTTGGTGGCGCTCACCGGTCCCAGCGGCTGCGGCAAGACCACGCTCGGCAACGTGCTTCTCGGCATCCAGGTGCCGGAGGCGGGCGAGGTCACCTGGGCCGGAGCCGACCCCTACCGCGATCCGGCGGCTCTCAGACGCCTGAGGCGGCGCTACCAGAAGCTTCACCAGGACCCGGTGTCGGTCTTCGTCCCGCACCGGACCGTCGGCCGCCAGTTCGCCGATCTCGGCGAGGTGATGCCCGGTTTCGACGTCGCGGCCGCGCTGCCGCCGCTCCTCGAACGGCTCAAGCTCGTCCCTGCCTTGCTCGAGCGTTTTCCCGGCGAGATCTCCGGCGGCGAAGCCCAGCGCCTGGCGCTGGCCCGCGTGCTGCTGATGGAGCCGAGCCTGATCGTCGCCGACGAGCCGACCTCGCGCCTCGACCCTCTGGTTCAGAAGGAGGTGATCGACCTTCTCCGCGGCGTCGTCGACGAGCGCGGCATGGGCATGATCCTCATCAGCCACGACCTCGCGCTGGTAAGGGCGACCGCCGACAAGGTGATCGACATGACGACGGACCGGCCTCGATGATCCAGCCTTGAGGAATGACGGCGGCGACCGATCCGCGGGCAAGGCCTGACATAGCTTGACCTGGCCCGGCATCGCGCGCGGCCAACGAACGAACTTGACCTTCGAATGTGATGTTATAATGTTTCAATTACTTCGAAAGGGCGAGGAAATGCCTGCGGCGATCAGTTCAGTCCGGCGCGAGAGCCCTTCCGAGCAACGGGAGGAAAAGCCCGTCGTCCGGCAAGCATCCAGCGCCGCGGCGTCGGACCTTGCCCTTATCCGTCAACCGGACGTCAATCTCGTCGTCTGGCGCCGCCCCCTGAACCGCGGGATCGCGGGCGTCGCCGCGGCGCTGGCGAGCAGTCCGGGATTCGACGCGTGCCTGCACGGCACGCCGGCCGTGCTGGGCTTTCGCCTTCGATCCCTTCTGAAGCGTGCGGCGCGCGGCAGGCGGCGAGCACGCCTTCGATTTGCGGCCGACGTGTCTGCGCTCGTCCGTCGCTTCGCGACACTCGCGGGATCGACGTCGATCCACCTGCACCTGGAAGCCATCGCCGACGACGCCTGCAGCCTCTTCCATGTCGACCGGCGGACGCTCCGGCTGCTCACGACCTATCACGGCGATGGGACCGAGTGGCTTCCGGAGGCCGCAGTCGACCGTCCGTCTCTCGGCTCGGGCCGGAACGACGCGATCTGCCTCGACCGCTCGCAGATCCGACGGCTGCGGCCCTTCTGGGTCGGCGTGTTAAAGGGATCGGCCCACGGCGACGACCGCTTCGGCATCGTCCACCGCTCACCCCCGATCCGCCGGCGCGGCGGCAGACGGCTCCTGCTGCGTCTCGACCCCTCCGCCGACATCGTCAATCTTCATGACTGAGAGGCTCTCCATGACGCAGGTACCCGTCACCGTGCTGACCGGCTATCTCGGCGCCGGCAAGACCACGCTGCTCAACCGCATCCTCACCGAGGAGCACGGCAAGCGCTACGCCGTCATCGTCAACGAGTTCGGCGAGATCGGCATCGACAACGACCTCATCGTCAACGCCGACGAAGAGGTCTTCGAGATGAACAACGGCTGCATCTGCTGCACGGTGCGGGGGGATCTGATCCGTATCCTCGCCGGCCTGATGAAGCGGAAGGGCAGGTTCGACGCGATCCTGGTCGAGACCACGGGCCTGGCCGACCCGGCGCCGGTCGCCCAGACCTTCTTCGTCGACGAAGAGGTTCGCAAGCGCGCGCGCCTCGATTCGATCGTCACCGTGGTGGACGCCAGGCATCTCCTCCTGCGGCTTGAAGACAGCCACGAGGCGGAGGAGCAGGTCGCCTTCGCCGATACGATCCTTCTGAACAAGACCGACCTCGTGTCGCCGGCGGAACTCGAAGAGGTCGAGCGTCGTATCCGCCAGATCAACGGCTTCGCTCCGATCCACCGCACCGCGCGTTGCGAGATCGACCTCGCCCAGGTGCTGGACCGCGGCGCCTTCGATCTCGACCGGATCCTCAAGATCGAGCCGAAGTTTTTGGAGGAGGACGATCACGAGCACGACGACGAGATCGTGAGCCTATCCCTGAGTTCCGATGAGCCGCTCGACATGGTGCGGTTCGGTAGCTGGATCTCCATGGTGCTGGCCGAGCGCGGCCAGGACATCCTGCGTTCGAAGGGCATCCTTTCGATCGCCGGCGAGGATCGCCAGTTCGTCTACCAGGGCGTCCACATGCTGAAGGAAGGGAGCTTTACCCGTCATTGGCCGGCAGACGAGCCCAGGCGAAGCCGCCTCGTCTTCATCGGTCGCGACCTCGACAAGGCAGGGCTGAAAAGTGGCTTCGAGTCCTGTCGGAGCGGATAGCGCCGTGGCCATCCGTGAGCCGGCTCAGAGCGCGGAGCGGAGAGGCGTGTAGTCGATCCTCGGCGCCGGGAGTGGTCCTCCCCCTGAAAAGTGGTCCACCCTGAACTATGTCTTTTGACAAGAAGGAGGACTGCAATGCCGAAGAAGAGGCACAAGCCTGAAGAGATCGTTTCGAAACTCCGACAAGCCGATGTCTTAA
>Ga0194132_10013023_pt1 | contig 10205 bp, 9 predicted proteins | sample TA2KigOf80mmetaG_FD_148612 | JGI IMG/M metagenome (GOLD analysis project Ga0194132, IMG submission 148612) | Freshwater microbial communities from Lake Tanganyika, Tanzania - TA2015054 Kigoma Offshore 80m | ecosystem: Environmental > Aquatic > Freshwater > Lake | place: Tanzania: Lake Tanganyika... | reverse complement strand
GCCTCGGGGATCAGCCGCCGCTCGACCAGCTCGGTCTTGGCCTTGAACGGGCGGGCGCGGATGATCGCCTCGGCCCGCACCTCGCCGATGCCGTCCAGCGTCATGAGGTCGTCGCGGCTCGCCGTGTTGAGGTCGATCAGGCTCACGGCCGGTGCGGCCGGCGGCGGCGCAGGGCGTGTCTGAGCGAACGCGCCGGCCGAAGCCGCTACAAGGATCAGGCTGCAGACGAACGCTCGGCGTTTCATGCCGCGGGTGCTGGCTGGATCTGCCGAGCTATTTCGCGACCACGTTCACGTTCAACGACTGCGATGTCGTACTGCCCTTGCAGGTCCATCCAGAACTGCGGGCGGTTGCCGAAGTAGCGCCCGAGCCGGACCGCCGTGTCGGCGCTGATCGATCGGCGACCGTTCAAGATGTCTGTAATCCGTCCGGAAGGAACGCCGATTGCCAATGCCAAGCGGTTGGCGCTCAAACCACGAGCGGCAAGCTCACGCTTCAGCAGACGGCCGGGATGCGAGATAGGAGCCATGAAACTCAACCCTTGTGGTAGTCGACGATTTCGACGTCATACGCGTCGCCTTGGCGAAACTCGAAGCAGATGCGCCAGCGAGCATTCCCAGCAATGGCCCACTGACCCCGACGATCACCTTTCAGCCGGTGAAGCCCACCGCTATTGAGCGCTCCAAGATCACCGGGCGCCCTCGCTACGTTGAGCGCAAGCAACAAGTCGATCGCCGCACCGAAATCCAGCCCTCGAAAGCGATTTGGCTCTTCGCCCTCCCAAACCTTGCGGCTAGCACTGTTTGCCCAAGAGCGGATCGCGGCAGAAACGTACTACGTAGAACGTCGAAAACAAGGGGCAGCGCTTAGCCCACGACCTCTTCCCACACCGGCAGCGGCCGGTCGGCGAATGGCACCTTCCAGCGCTGGACGTTGCGGCGATCGATCAGCTCGGCCGGCACCATGATGGTGGCGGGCACAGGCTCGCCGCGCAGACGACGCAGCGCGGCCTGCGTCGCGGTGGCGGCGATGGCGAAGGCGCTGAAGTCGACGCTGGCGAGCATGGTGCCGCGCTCGATATGGTCGATCGCCTCGGGCAGGCCGTTGACGCCCACCACCTTGGCGGTTCGTCCCGCCGCGGCGAGCGCCTCGAGCGCGCCGAACGCCATCACATCGTTGGCCGTCCACACGCCGTCGATCGCCGGATGCTGGGCGAGCAGCCGCGCCATCGCCTGCCGCGCCGGCGCTTGCTGGTAGGAGCCGACGCCGGTGCCGAGCAGCCGCATGTCGGGATGCTCGGCCAAGGCCTTGCGCAAGCCGACCGTGCGGTCGCGGCTGGTCGGCGCCGCCGGCGTACCCTCGATGGCAACGACGCGGCCACGGCCGGCCAAAGCATCGATCAGCGCTTTGGCTGCTGTCTCGCCGACTGCCACGTCGTCGGAGCCGACATGGCTCGCCACCGGAACCTCCAGGCGGTTGATGCAGGTCACGACCGCAAGGCCGGCGGCGACCAGACGCGCCACGTCCGGCACCATCTGCCTGTCGTCGACCGGCACGAACACGACGGCATCAGGCCGGGCGGCCAATGCCTCGCCGACCAGCGCTTTCTGCTGCGCCACGTCGTCGGGCGTTTCGGGCACATAGTGCACCGTGCGGGCGCCGGCGGCGGCGGCGATCCGGTCGGCCGCCAGGCGCGCCGCGGCATAGGCGGGATTTGTCCGGTTCTTGGTGAAGATCGCGAGGGTACGGGGTGCCGCCATGCGCCCTATTTTAGGCCCCACGGTGCCTGTAGTATCGGCCGATCCATGGCCAAGCCTTACGACCAGATTCCCGACCGCCGCGCCATCGTGCGGCGGCGCGCCGTGGAACAGGCGCTGGCCCAGCTGGTCGAGGACCTGCCGACCGGCGCCGAGCCGCCGCGGCCGGCCGTGCTCGCCATCCTGCGCGATGCCTTGGCGGCCGGCCGGGCCGAGATCCGCCGGCGCTTCGAGGAGCCGGGGCCGCTGCGCAACGACGGCGACGTGGTGCTGGCCTCGACCTCGTTCCTGATGGACCAACTGGTGCGGGTGATCTTCGATCTCGCCGACCAGCGGCTTTATCCGGCGGCCAATCCCAGCCTGGCCGAACGGCTCGGCGTCGTCGCCACCGGCGGCTACGGCCGCGGCGGGCTGGCGCCGCTCAGCGACATAGACCTGCTGTTCCTGCGGCCCTACAAGCAGACGCCGCGCGGCGAGCAGATCGTCGAGTTCATGCTCTATCTGCTGTGGGATCTCGGCCTGAAGGTCGGCCACGCCACCCGCACCGTCGAGGAAAGCCTGCGCTATGCCGAGCGCGACCACACGATCCGCACCGCGCTGCTGGAGGCGCGCTACGTCTGGGGCGACCGCGCGCTGTTCGACGAGCTCACCAAGGAGTTCGCCCAGAAGTTCCTGACGGGCGACGGGCGCGACTTCGTCGAAGCCAAGCTCGCCGAGCGCGACCAGCGCCATCAGCGCATGGGCGATTCGCGCTACGTCGTCGAGCCCAACGTCAAGGAAGGCAAGGGCGGGCTGCGCGATTTGCATTTGCTGTTCTGGATCGCCGAATACCTCTATCGCGTCGGCGAGCCGGGCGAGTTGGTGGCCAAGGGCGTATTGACCAGGGAAGAAGCGCGCCATTTCGAGCGCGCCGAACGTTTCCTGACGACCGTCCGTTGCCACATCCACTATCTCACCGGCCGACCGGACGATCGCTTGTCGTTCGAGCTGCAACGCGAGATCGCCGGCCGGCTCGGCTATCAAGACCGTGCCGGCAGCCGCGGCGTCGAGCGCTTCACCAAGCACTACTATCTACATGCCAAGACGGTCGGGGACCTGACGCGCATCTTCATCGCAGCGCTGGAGGACAGTCGGCGCCGCAAGCCCCGGCTGGCGGCGCTGTGGCAGACCCTGCGGCCGCGCCAGCTCGACGGCTTCCGCCTCGATGGCGAGCGCCTGGCGGTCGGCACGCCGGACGCCTTCGTCAAGGATCCGGCGGCGATCCTGCGCCTGTTCCACGTAGCGCAGGAGAACGACCTCGACATCCATCCCGCGACCTTGCGGTTGATCACGCAGAACCTCCGTCTGGTCGATCGGCTGCGCAACGACGCCGACGCCAACCGCTTGTTCATGCAGACGATGACCTCGCGGCACGATCCCGAGACGACGCTGCGGCGGCTGAACGAAGCCGGTGTGTTCGGCCGATTCATCCCCGATTTCGGCCGCGTCGTGGCGCAAACGCAGCACGACATGTATCACACCTATACGGTCGACGAGCACACCATCCGGGCGATCGGCATCCTGGCGCGCATCGAAGCCGGCGAGCTGAAGGAGGACCATCCGCTGGCCTCCAGCGTCGTCGGCAAGGTGCTGTCGCGGCCGGTGCTCTATCTCGCCGTGCTGCTGCACGACATCGCCAAGGGACGCGGCGGCGATCATTCGGTGCTGGGCGCCGACGTCGCCCTGCAGCTCGGCCCGCGACTGGGCCTGAGTGCGGCCGAGACCGAGACGGTGGCTTGGCTGGTGCGCTACCATCTCGCCATGTCGGCGACCGCCTTCCAGCGCGACCTGATGGATCCCAAGACCATCGCGACCTTCGCCGCCTTGGTGCAATCGCCCGAGCGCCTGCGGCTGCTGCTGGTGCTGACGGTGTGCGACATCCGCGCCGTCGGACCCAATGTCTGGAACGGCTGGAAGGCCGCCCTGCTGCGCCAGCTTTATCATGCCACCGAAGAGGTCCTGTCGGGCGGCACGCTGGCCGGCGGCCGCGGCGAGCGCCTAAAGCACATCCAGGGCGAGGTCGCGAGCCGGCTCGACGGCTGGAGCGATGCCGAGAAGGACGAGCATTTTTCGCGCGCCTATGCGCCCTATTGGCTGTCGTTCGACGCCGACACGCTCGCCCGTCACGCCGAGCTGGTGCGCCGCGCCGAACGTGACAGCCAACCGCTGGTGATCGAGCATCGCATCGACCGCGAGCGCTGGGTCACCGAGGTCACGATCTACACCCTCGACACCCACGGCTTGTTCGCCCGCCTGGCCGGCGCCATGGCGATCAGCGGCGCCAACATCGTCGACGCCAAGATCTTCACCTTGGCCAACGGCATGGCGCTCGACACCTTCTGGATCCAGGATCTCGAGGGCAAGCCGTTCGACGGCCCGCAGCGGCTGGCGCGGCTCGCCGCCCGCGTCGAGATCGCCCTCAGCAACCGCCTCGACATCCAGCGCGAGCTCGACGGCCAGCGCTCGTCGTGGCCCAAGCGCGACCAGGTCTTCACCGTCGAGCCGCGGGTGCTGGTCGACAACAACGCTTCGGACACGTTCACGGTGATCGAGGTCAACGGCCGCGACCGGCCGGGCTTCCTGCACGTCGTGACGCGGGCGCTGACCCGGCTCAACCTGCAGATCACCTCGGCCCATATCACGACCTACGGCGAGCACGCCGTCGACGTGTTCTATGTCAAGGACCTGTTCGGCCTGAAGATCGTCAATCAGGACAAGCTGAAGCAGGTCGCCGAAACGGTCGAGGCGTCGATCCGCGACTTCGACGCCCGCTTCGAGCCGGCGGTGAAGGCGGCGGAGTAGGATCGGCGGGCAGCGGCTCGAGGCCACCCCACCCGATCACTCACGAGATGACGCGCAGCGACCGAACGCGAGAGAAGTCCCTGCCGTAGGTCACCAGGGCCGCGGCGTTGATGGCCAAAGCGCTGGCGGCTTGAACGGCATCGGCCAGCTTCAGGTTCAGGGATGCGCGCAGGCGGGCCGCGCTTTCGGCGATCTCGACATCCAAATCGACGAACTGCCAAGAATCGAAGATCGCGCGGTAGCGTCGGACGACGACATCGTCGCCCATGCCGAGCGGGCCCGTCAGCACCTCGGCCACGGTGATGGTCGTGATCGCAAATCGCAGCCGGCCGGCCGCGTGCGCTTCGAACAGCGGGGCGAAATAGGGGCCGAGCTTGGGATGGCCTTCGAGAAAACAGATCACCGGTGCCGAATCGAGCAGAACCAGCGTGCCATCCGGCAAGCCGCCGATATCTAGCGCTCCCATTCGTCGCGCAACCGGCGAAGAGTCGGTGTGCTGCTCTTGCCCCACAGCCCGCGCCCCGATCCGGCCAACGGCAGCAGCGGCTGCTGGCGGACCGACGGATCGTAGGCGCTGATCGGCACCAGCGCCGCGACCGGCCGGCCGTGGCGCGTGATGATGGTCGACCGCCCCTTCTCCGCCGCGGCCAACAGGTCGGGAAGCTGGTTGCGCGCCTCTTCCGCACCTTTGCGCAGCGTTCGGTCCATAGCCAACCGTACAGCGCTGTACGGTTCTCCGTCAAGCCGGCAGGCGAGCCTACTCCGGCTTGAATCCCGACTCCTTCAAGAGCGCCGTGTGCGTTTCGACCTCGCCCTCGATGAAGGCGGCGAAGGCGGCGGGGCCGCGCGCCGTCGGCACGATGCCGAGCGACGTGGTCTTCTCGAGGAAGGCGGGATCCTTGGAGACGTCGGCCATCGCCGCGGCGAGCCGGTCGACGACGGCGTTGGCCGTGTCCTTGGGCGCCCACAGGCCGTACCAAGAACTCATGTGGAAGTCCTTCAGACCGACCTCGTCGGTCGTCGGGATGTTGGGTGCAAGCTTGGTGCGCTCTTTGGACGTCACGAACAGGCCGCGCGCCCGACCCGAGGTGGCGAGCGGTAGCAGCGCCGTCCAAGGATCCATGAAAAGCTGCACGTTGCCCGCCACCAGGTCGGCATTGGCCGGCGCCGTGCCTTTGTAGAGGATCGTGTCGAGCGGCAGGCCGGTCTTCTTCAGGAAAGCGAGCGTGGCGATGTGGCCGGCCGAGCCGCCCGAGGACAGGGCGAAGAAGTACTTCTTCGGCTCCTTGGCGATCGCCGCGATGGTGCTGGCATAGTCGGTGCCCGGCACGTTGTTGTTGGCGAGCAGCACCAGCGGCGCCTCGCCGGCCTGGGCGATCGTCCGGAAGTCGGTCTGCGGATCGTAGGGACAGGACGGCACCACCGTCTTGCCAAGCGCGAACAGGCTGGCGTTGAACAGCAGCGTGTAGCCGTCGGGATCGGCGCGGCGGACGGTTTCCGAGCCGACCGTGCCGGAAGCGCCGCCGACATTCTGGACGACGATCGGCTGGCCGAGCTTTTCCTGCAGGCGCTCGGCGGTGATGCGGCCCAAGCCATCGGTGCCGCCGCCCGGCGGATAGGGCACGACCATCCGGATCGCCCGGTTGGGATAGGTCTGGGCGATCGCCGGCGCCGCCACCAGCGTGGCGGCCGCCGCGCCCAAGGCGGTTCTTCTCCGGATCATGGCTGGACGGTTACCGACGATGCGCATTCCTTACCCCCTGATTCGCAGACCGTTCTTATGACACGTCGCGCCGTCAGGTCGCCACAGCCGACGCCCAAAGCACGCGACGTATCGAGATGCTGTTTCAAGACCGCCCTTTTTCCCGGGCCGATCGGATAGAGCACGCCCTCCCGATACGCCGACTTCAATTCCACCGTCCGCTCCCGGCCGTCGCTCAGGGAAACAACGACGTCGACCTGCAGATAGTCGATCGTCTCGTTCGACCTGTTCTCGACGACCAGGCTCGGCACGCAATTGCCGAACACCATCGAGTCCGCGCCGCGCGTGACGTCGATGCCGTTGGCGGCGACCGCCGACGACGCAACGAACACCAGACCAACCACCATGCCGAAACCAGGATGACGAGTGATCATTGTCGCCTCCGTTTCCCGCGGATTGAAAGCCGTTTAGGTCGCCTGCAGCCGCTGTTCGCGCCGTGTCGCCAGCATTTGCAGGATGGCTGCCGCCGTCTCTTCGATCGAGCGGCGCGTCACATCGATGGTCGCCCATTTGCGGCGGGCATAGAGCCGGCGCGCTTCCTGGATTTCGCGTTGCACGCGCTCCATGTCGGTGTAGTCCGTCTCGGTATTCTCTTGCAGCAGCCTCAGCCGGTTGACGCGGATCTGCACCAGCCGCTCCGGATCGGTGATCAGCCCGACGATCAGCGGCCGTGTCGCGCGCTCCAACTCAGGCGGCGGATTGACCGCCGGAACCAACGGCACGTTGGCTGCCCGCACGCCGCGATTGGCGAGGTAGACGCAGGTCGGCGTCTTGGAGGTTCGCGACGGTCCGACCAGCACCACATCGGCATCGTCCAGGTCGTGCGTCGACTGGCCGTCGTCGTGCGCCAGGGTGTAGTGCATGGCGTCGATGCGATCGAAGTAGCCTTCGTCGAGCTGATGCTGGCGGCCGGGCCATTGTTCGCTCTTGGAATGGAAATGCACTGCGAGCACGCTCATCACCTGATCGAGCACGCCGACGCACGGCAGTTGCAGCCGCCGGCAATGGTCGCGCACCAGGTCGCGCAGGTCGGGATCGACCAGGGTATAGAGGACGGGGCCGCGGTCGCGCTCGACCGCTTGCATCACCTTCTCCATCTGGCCGGGCGTGCGCACCAGAGACCAGACATGCTCCTGAACGAACACGCCTTCATATTGCACCAGGCAGGCGCGGGCCACGCTCGACACCGTCTCGCCGGTCGAGTCCGACACCAGGTGGACATGAAAATTGCGGTTGGCCACGACCCTTGTTTACCTCACAGCGATCCGGGGAGAAATGCGGGATTGGCGACGGCAAAACGGGGACAGCACGATGAAAGTACCCGCGGCCGCCGATTCAGAACCCGACTCCCGATTGCCATGCCACCTGCCGTCCCCTGCGGAAAGTTTCGCGCGAAGGATCTGCGAATCGGGAATCCGCCGACAAAAGCCCATGAAACCGGCAAAAGCCCATCCACAACGCCTTGGGGACGAGCCCTCAATAGGGCGCATCCCCATGTGCCACACCCTCAACGACTCCTACTACCTAAGATGAATGAGGTAAGAGGAGGACATGAGGATGATCGTTTGAGCGACGCCAAGTTCCTGAAAGCCTTGGGCGGGACGCGATTGCCGACACCGCCGATCTGGCTGATGCGTCAGGCAGGCCGTTACCTGCCCGAGTATCGCGCGGTTCGTGCCACGACCAAGTCGTTTCTCGAATTCTGCTACACGCCGGACAAGGCGGTCGAGGTCACACTGCAGCCGATACGGCGCTTCGGACTCGATGCCGCGATCATCTTTTCCGACATCCTGGTGGTGCCGGACGCGCTCGGCCAGAAAGTCTGGTTCGAGGAAGGCGAAGGGCCGAAGCTCGAGGCGCTCGCCGATCCGGCCGATTTCGGCAAGCTGTCGCGAGCCCGGTTGCCCGAGCGGCTGGCCGCCGTCTACCAGGCGATCCGCCAAGCGCGGTCGGCGCTACCGGCGGCGACGGCTCTGCTGGGCTTTGCCGGCGCGCCGTTCACCCTGGCCTGCTACATGATCGAAGGCGGCGGCAGCCGCGAGTTCGCCAAGGTGAAGAGCTGGGCCTATCGCCATCCCGATTCCTTCGGGCTGCTGATCGACCTTCTGGTCGATGCCGTGATCGACCATCTGGTCAATCAGATCGAAGCCGGCGCCGACGCCGTGCAGCTTTTCGATTCGTGGGCCGGCGTGCTGCCCGAACAGCAGCTTTTCAGTTGGTCGCTCGACCCGATGGTGCGCATTGCCCATGCCGTTCACGCTCGCCATCCCAAGACGCCGATCATCGCCTTCCCGCGCGCCGTCGGCCCGGCCGCTTTGATGTATCGCCGCAGCGATGCTTTTGCCGCCTTGTCGATCGATACCGGCATCGGCGCCCATTGGGCGGCACGCGAGCTGCAGCCGCATATCTGCATCCAGGGCAATCTCGATCCCATCATGCTGGTCACCGGCGGTGCGGCGCTCGAACGTGAGGCAACGCGCATCCTCGACAAGCTCGGCCACGGCTCCTTCGTCTTCAATCTCGGTCACGGCGTCGTGCCGCAGACCCCGCCCGACCACGTCGCGCAACTGGTCGAGATCGTGCGCAACTGGAAGCCGTCGTGAAGATCGCCGTCATCCTGTTCAACCTGGGTGGGCCCGATTCGCTTGAGGCGGTGCAGCCTTTCCTGCGCAACCTGTTCAGCGATCCGGCGATCCTGCGCGTGCCGTCGTTGATCCGTGGACCGCTGGCGCGTTTCATCGCCGGCCGGCGCGCGCCCAAGGCGCGGGGAATCTACGAACAGATCGGCGGCAGCTCGCCCATCCTCGGCCAGACCGAAGCGCAGGCGCGCGCCCTTGAAGCGGCTTTGGGCGCGGCCGGCGAGGGCCACGAATGGCGCGGCTATGTCTGCATGCGCTACTGGCATCCGATGACCGAGGCGGTGGTGCGATCGGTCGAACGCTTCGCGCCCGACCGCATCGTGCTGCTGCCGCTCTATCCGCAGTTCTCGACCGCGACCACGGCCTCGTCGTTCAAGGCCTGGAACGATCTCGCGCGCTTCAAGGCGCCGACCGAGGTCGTGAAGGACTACCCGACCGACCCTGGCTTCATCGCGGCGTCCGTGGCGCTGGTCGAGGAAGGCCTCGCCCAGGCCGGCGCCGGACCCAGGCGGCTGCTGTTCTCCGCCCATGGCCTGCCCGAGCGGGTGATCAGGGCGGGCGACCCTTACCAAAGCCAGGTCGAGCGGACGGCCAAGGCGATCGCCGAGTCGCTCGGCGGACTCGATTGGTCGGTCTGCTATCAAAGCCGCGTCGGTCCGCTGAAATGGATCGGCCCCTCGACCGATGCCGAGATCGCCCGCGCCGGCGCCGACAAGGTCGCGGTCGTGCTCTATCCCCTGTCGTTCGTGTCGGAGCATTCCGAGACTCTGGTCGAGCTCGACATCGAATATCGACACCTGGCTGAAAGGGCCGGTGTCCCCGCCTACGTCCGCGTGCCGACGGTCGGCACGCATCCCTTGTTCATCGCGGGTCTCGCGAGGCTGGTGCGCGATGCTCTATGAGGTACTGAAGGCGCTGCACATCATCGCCGTCATCGCCTGGATGGCGGGCCTGCTCTACCTGCCGCGGCTGTTCGTCTACCACGCCGACACCGAGCGCGGCTCCAAGCAGAGCGAGACCTTCAAGGTCATGGAGCGCCGCCTGCTGCGCGGCATCATGAACCCGGCGATGATCCTGGTTTGGGCGTTCGGCCTGCTGCTCGCCTGGCGAGGCGACTGGTGGCATGTCGGCTGGTGGCAGGCGAAATTCGTGCTGGTCGTCGGCCTCACCGCCGTCCATCACATCTACGCACGCTGGCGCAAGGAC
>Ga0194132_10013021_pt1 | contig 10206 bp, 10 predicted proteins | sample TA2KigOf80mmetaG_FD_148612 | JGI IMG/M metagenome (GOLD analysis project Ga0194132, IMG submission 148612) | Freshwater microbial communities from Lake Tanganyika, Tanzania - TA2015054 Kigoma Offshore 80m | ecosystem: Environmental > Aquatic > Freshwater > Lake | place: Tanzania: Lake... | reverse complement strand
GCGAAGTACTACGAAAGCCTGGCGAGGACAGTGCACCTGGAAGCGTTGTCTGATGCCTCCCCCGATGGGGAAGTACTGGCGGCACTTCGGAATGACCTCAATGTCCCTGGCGCTCTGGTGCGGCTGCACGCGTTGTTGATGCAACTGAACCATGCCGACACGGATACAAATCGGGTGAATGCCAGGTCAGTTCTTCTCGCGTCCGCCAGGCTGATGGGGCTTTTGCAGCAGGAACCGCAGGCTGCCTTGTTTGCATTGCAACCGGCGTCAACAGTTTCGGCAGAAAGTCTGTGTGCCCACGATGGAGTAGCGGCTCTGCTGGAGGCGCGTGAAGGAGCACGTCGCAGCCGTGATTTCGCCAAGGCGGATGCCCTGCGTCTTGAAATTGAGTCCGCGGGCTTCCTGGTGGAGGACAGCCCTACGGGTCCGGTTCTGCGATCAAACACCAGGAAGTCACCATGACGGGCTGGCCCACGCGTTTGCTGGTGCTGCTGGTGCGCGGCTATCAGTTGTTCATCAGCCCGATGTTCGGCCCGTGCTGTCGATTCCAGCCGACGTGTTCGCAATACGCCGTCGAGTCGTTGCAAACACATGGGGCTGTTCGAGGAAGCTGGCTGACTTTGCGGCGCCTGCTGCGCTGCCATCCACTGCACCCGGGAGGGTATGATCCTGTACCCACAAACCATCCATAACCCCTCCCATACAAAGAAGGTGACGTTCGCTGATGCGAATGCAAGTTTCAGAATGATCAGAAAGAACCCCCGCGGCGACCTGCCGCAGATTCACCCAGGCGCGTTTGTCGATCCCACCGCGATTCTGTGCGGCCTGGTCATTGTCGAAGAAAACGTCTTTATAGGTCCCTACGCGGTCATCCGCGCCGATGAGGTGGACGCCAACGGACGTATCGAACCCATCGTGATCGGCGCCCATTCCAACATCCAGGACGGAGTGGTGATTCACTCCAAGTCAGGAGCGAAAGTCAGTATCGGCCAACGTACATCGATAGCACACCGCGCCATCGTGCATGGCCCATGCAGTGTCGGCGACGGCGTTTTCATCGGCTTCAATACAGTGCTCTTCAACTGCACCGTAGAGGATGGATGCGTCGTACGCCATAACGCTGTGGTCGATGGCGCTCATCTTCCGACTGGCTTCTATGTGCGCTCAACCGAGCGTATCGGACCCGAGACTGATCTGGCTTCGTTGCCACAAGTGCCGGCAGACGCCAGTGAGTTTTCCGAAGACGTGGCGCGCGCCAACAACGGGTTGGTGCACGGATACAAAAAAATCCAGAACGAGTTTTGAACATGAATGTTGTTTCCAGCGAACGCGCCATCAACCTGACCTTGCCCGACCTTACTCAGCGCAGGTTTGATCAACCGCTGTCAGTGGCGATGCTCGCTGCCGAGATCGGACCAGGCCTTGCGAGGCAAGCGGTTGCTGGCAAGCTGGATGGCCGTCTGGTCGATGCCTGCGACCTGATAGACCGCGATGCAGCAGTCGAGATCATCACCCCAAAGGACGACGAGGGGTTGGAGATCATTCGTCATTCCTGTGCGCACCTGATCGGGCACGCCGTCAAGCAGCTGTACCCGGACGCAAAGATGGTTATTGGTCCCGTGATTGACGATGGCTTCTATTATGACATCGCCTATGAGCGGCCCTTTACACCTGACGATCTGGCCGCCATCGAACAACGCATGCACGAGCTCATCGCCAGGGATTACGACGTCATAAAACGTGTATTGCCGCGTGGCGACGTAAAGCAGTTGTTCAGCGAACGGTCAGAGACGTACAAACTCCGCCTTATAGAAGACATGCCGGATGAGCAGATGGGTATGTACTTCCATGAGGAATACGTGGACATGTGCCGTGGTCCCCACGTGCCCAACACCCGTTTTCTGAAGCACTTCAAACTCACCAAGGTGTCGGGAGCGTACTGGCGTGGAGATTCGAAGAACGAACAGCTCCAGCGCATCTACGGCACGGCCTGGGCCGACAAAAAACAACTCGACGCCTATCTGCAACGTATTGAAGAAGCCGAAAAGCGTGACCATCGCAAGCTCGGTCGTGAGCTTGATTTGTTCCACTTTCAGGAAGATGCACCCGGCGCGGTGTTTTGGCATCCGCGGGGCTGGACCGTATTTCAGCAACTCATCGCCTACATGCGGCGGCGTCAACAGGATGCCGGCTATGTGGAAGTGAATTCGCCGGATGTCATGGATCGCAGCCTCTGGGAAACCTCCGGCCACTGGCACAACTACCGTGATCACATGTTCGTCACTGACACGGAAGACGGTCGCGCCCTCGCGCTCAAGCCGATGAACTGCCCTGGCAGCGTGCTGCTGTACCGCCACGGCCTGAAGAGTTATCGAGACCTGCCCATCCGGATGAGTGAATTCGGCAAAGTGCATCGGTACGAACCTTCAGGTGCACTGCATGGATTGCTGCGCGTGCGCCACTTCACCCAGGACGATGCCCACATCTATTGCACTCCACAGCAGATGGATGCGGAATGCCGCGAGGTGGTGGCACTGGTTCTCGACATCTATCGCCAGTTTGGCTTCGATGACGTTCGCATCAAACTCTCAACGCGACCGCAAAACCGCATGGGCAGTGATGCGACCTGGGAACTGCTTGAAGGCGCGTTGATCGATGCGGTTGAGGGCATGGGACTGGACTATCGTCTCAACCCCGGTGAAGGTGCGTTTTACGGTCCCAAGCTCGAGTTTGTCCTGCGTGATGCGATTGGTCGCGACTGGCAGTGTGGCACGCTGCAGGTCGACATGAATCTGCCTGAAAGTTTCGGCGTCGAGTACGTCGATGAAGATGGCCAGCGCAAACGTCCGGTCATGTTGCATCGCGCACTCTTCGGCTCGCTGGAGCGTTTTACCGGCATTCTGATCGAGCATCACGCCGGCAAACTGCCCGCCTGGCTGGCGCCGGTACAAGCCGTGGTGTTATCGATTACCAGAGAACACAACGCCTACGTGAACGATGTTGCACAGTTGTTGCGCGGGATCGGGCTGCGAGCCATCGCTGATGACAGCAATGAGAAGATTGGCTACAAGATTCGCGAGCAGACGTTGCAGCGTGTGCCCTTCCTGCTGGTGGCCGGAAACAAAGAGCGCGACGCCGGCACGATCGCCATTCGCAGCCGCGAGGGTGAAGATCTGGGCGTGCTGCCACTGGATCAAGCACTGGAGTTTTTGCAAACAGCGACCGAGGCACCCGACTTCACAGCCCGCAACGACGCACAACTGCAACTCGGTGCGCGTTTAGGCGCACACACCCACAACCAGACAACTTTCGCACGGTGAACCATGGCCGGTTTCCAGATTCCCCAGACGTATGACGAGTGGCGGCACTGCATTACCGTGATCTGCCGTCAACCACTCAACGGTCCTTACATCGCGGACCGGATCGAGGCGCTGAATTCGGCGACGGATCACATGACGGTGCGATTCGTGCAGTTGTATGGCGAACCGCAGCGAATGAAGACGATCGAGTGGTTCAAGAGGGCACAGAGTGAACTCTGACGCTTCGTCGTACTTCGCAGCCGGGTGAGCAACTGGCAGGTGCCTTCGAGCCAGGGCGCTCACCTACAGGGTGCTCAGCCACACTGACCTGGCATCACCGTTTGATATCGACGTCAGAGGAACATCCAGTGAGTACATCCAGCCAATCCGAAACCGAAGAGCCGCGATCCTTGCGCTTTGCATCCCGTACCTCGATCGAGCAGGTTGAAGAAGGTCACGATCTGGCGCCCAAATTTGATCGCGATGGACTGATCGCCTGCGTGACCACCGATGCCACCAGTGGCGAGGTGCTGATGCTGGGTTACATGAATCATGAGGCGCTGGAACGCACCATCCTTACCGGTGAAGCACACTACTGGAGCCGCAGCCGACAGGTGTTGTGGCACAAGGGGGCGACCAGTGGGCTCGTGCAGACCGTGGTCGAAATGCGTATCGACGACGACCAGGATGCTGTTTGGCTGCGGGTCTCGCTGTCAGCGGGAACCCACAGCACACCCGCCAGCTGCCATGTGGGCTACCGTAGCTGTTTTTACCGCTCCGTTGAACTGAAGACGGGCAGGATCGTTTACGCGGAAACAGAAAAAACATTCGATCCCAGGTTGGTTTATGGCGATGCGCCCAACCCCACCATCCTGTAGTGAAGGGCATCGTGTCTGACTTGCGGAACACGTGCAGCATCGCAGTCCATCAATTCGCCAGCCTGCAACCTGGGCCAAGGCTGATTGTCCTTGGCGCGGTGCACGGCAACGAAACGTGCGGAACCGTCGCGACACGGCGTCTGATCGGGGAAATCGAGAACGGTTCAGTCAACATAGAGCGTGGCTGCCTGACGCTGGTGCCGGTCACTAATCCGCTCGCCTACCAGCTCAAGCGCCGTCACGGGGATCGTAATCTCAACCGCAACATGCGCGTTACGGCTGAGCCGCAGGACTTTGAAGATCGGCTGGCCAACGTCCTGTGTCCGTTGCTGCAGTCGCACGATGTGCTGCTTGATCTGCATTCGTTCCATACACCAGGGACGCCTTTCGCTTTGATTGGGCCTGCCAACAACACCGGCGATCTTGAGCCCGTTGCAAACGCTGAAGCGGAAGAAGCCCTGGCGCTACGCCTTGGTGTTGGACGTTTCGTCGAAGGCTGGCTTCAAACCTATGCCCAAGGTGTGAAGGATCGGCAGGGGCGCGGCGCCATCGGCCATGTCGACTATGGCGTTGGCACCACAGAAACGATGCGTCGTTATGGCGGCATAGCGGTCACCCTTGAGTGTGGTCAGCATGCAGACGACAGAGCCCCACAAGTCGCCTACGAGGCCATTGCAAACACGCTCATCCATCTCGGCATGGTGCGAGGTGACGTTCCACCGCCGGTCGAGAAGCGCGAAACCATACGACTGTATCGGGTGATTGACCGATTACATCCGGATGATCGTTTCAGCAGGGACTGGCGCAGTTTTGAAACCATCAAGCAGGGTGATCTGATCGCCCATCGTCATGCGGGCACCGCCTTGATTGCCGACCGCGATGGTTGGATCGTTTTTCCGAATCCCGCCGCGCAGGTGGATCAGGAGTGGTTTTATCTGGCCGAAGCGTCTGACCGCCTCTGATTGAGTGTCCATCCGGCTGGGCAGAGGATCCGACATGCCCGTCGAGGGTGCCAGGCGCTTGACCTTATGCAGGATTGAGCCCAACCCCCAGCGTACTCCGTTACATTCGCCACCAATCAATCCGCTTAACCGCCGGAGCTGTGTCCAGCGATGACCGACTACGAGCGGTGTGAACCGGGACGAAGTTCATCACGCGTCGGGTCTGGGGGAGTGGTCAGCTGGTTGAGGACGTAGCGCCATGAGTCGATAGACGCCTGTGCGGTCATGGCCGGCGATCCGGTTCGATCACGCAGTAGCGAGCAACCCTTCGATCGTCACGGTGTGAGCGTGACTAAAGTAATCACCGCCAATGGCGATGCGTTCCAGAAGCTCTGCTCGGTGTGGCGACAGGATGGTGGCTTGCCGGTGTTACCCGCCTTCGAAATCGCGCTTGAGAAGGCCGATTCCGAAGGCGAAACTCTGATGCTGTTCGTCGGGAATCGCGGCCTCGTGCAGTCAGGTGGTGTCAATGGGCAGGAACTGTGGGACCCGACCAGGCCTTCGAGCAGCCATACGGTTCCTGATCTGATCCTGCAATATGAACTGCAACTTGACGCAGGAGTTTCAGGCGGGGTCAACCACCGGTTGGATCACGACCAAATTTCGCGCACTGCCGGCGGCGCAACAGAACCATCATTCGAACCCGCCGTTACTGGTGGTGTTCGGATGCTTTTTTTTCAGCAGCACAATCGAGGCAAGTATCGTGAACACATTTTGCAAGTGGGTCCAAAGCGCCCTGGTCGTGGCCAGTCTGCTCTGGCCCGTGGTCGGCAGCGCACAGGCCGCGACCGTGAATCTTTACACCACCCGGGAACCCGGGTTGATCCAACCGCTGCTGGACGAATTCACCAGACAGGAAGGTATCGCGGTTCAGACCGTGTTCCTCAGCGCCGGGATGCTGGAGCGAGTGCAGGCGGAGGGTGCACGCTCGCCTGCTGATCTGCTCATGACAGTAGACAGCGGGAATCTCCTGGATCTGGTGAGTGCGGGACTTACCCAGCCGGTCTCGTCACCGATCCTGAATGCGGCCATTCCTTCACATCTGCGCGATCCGGCAGGGCACTGGTTTGTGCTGTCGCTGCGTGATCGTGTTCTGTATGCCGAGAAGTCTCTGACGATCAAGGACTTTCGCTACAGTGATCTCGCGGATCCGGCGTGGCGAGGCAAGGTGTGCATCAGGCCGGGCCAGCATCCCTATAACATCAGTCTGATCGCGGCAATGATTGCGCATCGAGGTGAAGCCGAAACGGAGGCCTGGCTGCGCGGAGTCAAGGCCAACCTGGCCCGCAAGCCTGCCGGCGGAGACCGGGATGTCGCTCGCGATATTCTGGCCGGTATCTGCGACCTCGGCCTCGCGAATGCGTATTACGTCGGGCAGATGCGCAACGCTCCTGAGGGCGACCCGCAGCGCGAATGGGCACAGGCGATTCAGGTTGTTCGACCGCAGTTTTCCAATGGTGGCACGCACGTCAACATCAGTGGAGCCGCTGTCGCCAAACACGCGCCCAACCGGGCTAACGCGGTGAAGCTGCTGGAATACCTGCTGAGCGATGGCGCTCAATCGGCGTACGCCAAAGTGAATTTCGAATATCCGGTCAAGGCCGGGGTGGAGCTCCATCCCGTCGTTGCCAGCATGGGCCCTTTGAGCGCAGACCCACTGCCCCTCGCGCAGATCGTTGCGCAGCGCAAGGCCGCCAGCCTGTTGGTCGATAAAGTGGGCTTCGACCAATAGTCGGGCGCAGCAGGGCTGTCGCACCATGACCGCGAGGACACCGCTGCCTTGGCGGGCGGGTGCTGCGCTGACGCCGCGATCGGCGACGGTGTGGACTTGGGGCGCACTGCTCGTCGCGGCCTTGATGGTGCTGCCCTTGCTGTCGCTGGCCTGGACTGCCGCAACCGGCAGTGCTGAGCTGTGGGCGCATCTGTTCGCCCATGTACTCTTGCCGGCAACGCAGAGCACTCTGCTCCTGCTGGGTGGCGTAGGGCTGCTGGCTTGCCTGATTGGCACCGCCTGCGCCTGGTTGATCGCGACCTATAACTTTCCGGCGCGCGGACTGCTGCAGTGGGCCTTGCTGCTGCCTCTGGCGGTGCCGACCTACATCATCGCCTATGCCTATCTGGATCTGCTGCATCCGCTGGGGCCATTCCAGTCGGGTTTGCGCTGGGCTCTCGGTTATGACAGTCCGCGGCAATTCAGGCTGCCGGACTTCCGCCATCTGGGCACCTGTATCCTGCTGCTCAGCCTGGTGCTTTATCCCTATGTCTATCTGAGTGTGCGGGCGATGCTCGTGACGCAGGCGGCTAGCTTGATCGAGGCGGCACGCAGTCTGGGCAGCGGCAGTCTGGATGTGTTCTTCCGGGTGATCCTGCCCTTGTTGCGACCGGCCTTGGCAGTGGGTGTAGCGCTCGTGCTGCTTGAGTGCCTCAATGACATAGGCGCCTCCGAGTTTTTGGGCGTCAAGACGCTGACTGTGACGATCTACAACACCTGGGTCACGCGCAGTGACCTGCCCGGTGCAGCCCAGATTGCCCTCGCTGTGCTCACCGTTGTGTTCCTTGTGCTCTCGCTTGAGGCGTTCGGCCGGCGTCAACGGCGCTACGCTGCCGGCCAGCGTGCGCAAGCGCCGTCGCGCATCGACCTGCGCGGATGGCGCGCGGGGCTTGCATGCTTGTGTTGTGTGCTGCCGATTGTTTTCGGGTTCGTCTTGCCCTTGTTGTACCTTCTGACCGTAAGCGCGCGGCGTTGGCGTGCGGAAGGGCTCTCCCCGCAGCTGTTGGAGAGCGCGGCCAACACCCTGATTCTGGGGCTCACGGTCACTGCTCTGACCGTCCTGCTGGGGCTTGTTGTGACTTATGCGCTGCGGCTCGGGCAGCTGCGACGTCGGCCCTTGCTGGCGCAGATTGCGCAGCGCGTTGGAAGTCTCGGCTATGCATTGCCGGGTACGGTATTGGCGATCGCCCTTCTCGTGCCGATGGCGGCGATGGATGAGTTTGTCGGGCGCACCTGGCTGCTGGGTGGGCTCGCCGGTTTGGTGCTGGCCTGCAGTCTGCGTTTTTTGACCATCGCGAGTGGCAATCTGGACGCCGGCTTCGCACGTGTTCCCCAGAACCTGGACCAGGCCGCGCGAAGCCTTGGCGCCGGTCCGGGCGGCACGCTGATGCGGATACATCTGCCGTTGTTGCGTCCGGCGCTGGCTGCGGCTGCGATGCTGATTCTGATCGACACCATGAAAGAGCTGCCGGCCTCACTGCTGCTGCGGCCCCTGGGCTTCGAGACACTGGCGACCTGGCTGTACGCGGATGCATCACGGGGCAGTTATGAGGAGGGCGCACTCGCGGCGCTGATGATTGTGCTGATCGGCATACCGGGCATCGTGATTCTGGCAAAGCTTGGGCTGCGCAGCGCCGTTCGCTCGGGGGGAGTGTCGCCATGAGCGATATGCTGCGCGTGGAGGCGATCACACTGCGCTACCCAGGTGCACCCAGGCCCGTGATCGTGGACCTCGACCTGGCGCTGTTCGCGGGCGAGATTGGTTGTCTGCTCGGGGCATCGGGGTGCGGCAAAACTTCGGTGCTCCGTGCCATTGCCGGCTTTGAGCCGCTGCAGAAAGGATGCATCTCGCTGGGTGGCCGGCTGTTGGCGCAGGCCGGGTTTTCCCTGCCACCCGAGCAGCGTCAGATCGGCACGATGTTCCAGGACTATGCGCTGTTCCCGCATCTGAGCGCTGCAGACAATGTTGCCTTCGGTCTGCGCAAGCTCGATCGGCCCACCCGACAGGCGCGCGTCGCACAACTTCTGGACATGGTTGATCTGCACGACCGCGGCGGGCTCTTTCCACACCAGCTCTCCGGTGGGCAGCAGCAGCGGGTCGCGCTGGCGCGCGCCCTGGCAGCGGAGCCTGCGCTGCTGTTGCTGGATGAGCCATTTTCCAACCTGGACGTCGATACCCGGTCACGCCTGCTGGTGGAAACGCGACAACTGCTCAAGGCACGCGGTTTGTGCGCGCTCATGGTCAGTCACGATCCGGCTGAAGCGATGGCCATGTCGGATCGTATTGCGGTGATGGCTCACGGGCAGATCCTGCAGTTCGATCGTCCGCAGGTCCTGTACGAACAACCCGCGCATCCGGCCGTTGCCGAGTCTATTGGTGGTGGCTGGTGGCTTAAGGCGCAGAGTCTGGGTCTGCCGGGCGATGATCGTATCCGGTTGCGGAACGGACAGATCGGAATCGATCCGACGGGTCCACTGCGCGCCCAGTGCGTCGCTGACTGGTTTTCCGGTCCTGAGCACCGCCTGCGTTTGCGGCTGGCCACAGGAGAACACCTGGAGCTCAGCGTCGCGGTGCGAGACGTTGATGAGTGGGTCAATCTGCGACTATTGGTACCCGAGTCCGCGCTGCTGCGCTTCCCGCCCCTTTGAAGAGCCGTCAGGAAACCGGCGTGGTCTGATCGATGCGCATACGTTCGCGCTCTTCCCATGATTGGTAGCGGGTGAGCCCTGTTTCGTCGAAGAAGACGATCGGGCCGCTGCAGAAGAACAGATATTCCGTGTCTTCCAGCGCTTCCGTCCGACCGTGCAGTACACCATTCGGTTCGTAGTCGTAGTCGCCTGCTTCGAGGATTCCATTCCGGACTTTGAGCCGCCCCTTGAGCACATAGGTATGGGCATCCGAAAGATGTTTGTGGGGCGGCGCCACGTAACCTTTTTTCCAGCGATAGAGCGCCGCCCAACGACCCGTCTCAGGGCTTGTCCACAGCACTTTCAGCCACGCCTCACCGGGTTTCGATTCGATCCAGGGCGTATCCGCCCGGACAATGATGTCCGTCAGTTGATCATTCAGCGGGCCGATGTTCTGAAGGGGCATCGATGGTTTGTCTCGCTGTTGTGGGTGGCAGGCGCGCGTAGTTTCTCAACCCCCGGTGCAGCGCCTGACGAACTCGCCCACGTCCTTGAGTGCAGCCGCACTTTCCGGCGCGGCGACCGCGATCACCGGCCAGACGTGGATGAGTCCTTCACCTTCGAAGTAG
>Ga0194132_10013020_pt1 | contig 10206 bp, 5 predicted proteins | sample TA2KigOf80mmetaG_FD_148612 | JGI IMG/M metagenome (GOLD analysis project Ga0194132, IMG submission 148612) | Freshwater microbial communities from Lake Tanganyika, Tanzania - TA2015054 Kigoma Offshore 80m | ecosystem: Environmental > Aquatic > Freshwater > Lake | place: Tanzania: Lake Tanganyika... | reverse complement strand
GTCATGCCGGAGTAGAGATCGTCAATGCGGCCGATTCCCAGGGTCGATTTCTGGGGAGCACGGTGACGGCCCGCAAAAGCAACGGGATCCCGGCCTTTCAAAGCCGGTTCAAATCCGCTCATGGCGGACGCGAACGACTCCATGGGCTCATTTACCCCAAATTGCCGAGCGTGCTCGACTTAGGAAACAGAAAAGACGCGTCCTGCCCCCACGCTGTCGCGGATAAGAATTTGTTCGACATTGGAGAAGAATTCAGTTATAAGAGGCGCTGTTATTACAGCGTGCAATATCTTAGGTGCTGAGAAGCCTGAGCCGAGCTTTCTTTATCGCCTTGAGGTAGTAAGGTGCTGGAAACGTCTAAAGAATTTGCGAGTTTATGGCGACTCAACCTATTAGCGAAATTGCTTCGAATTACGTCGGCTTTCGCCTGGCGCGTATCCTCAACGATAATACGGCGGCGCTTACAAAATCGATCGAACGTCTCACCTCCGGATTACGAATTGTCTCGGCTGGTGATGATCCCTCAGGTGCGGCCATCTCGGTAAAGCACGAGAATGCGATCGCCAGGATGGGAGCCGCTCAAGATGGGATCGCAAACACCACAGACTTTGTCGAGACACAGAGTGACTTCTTGTCCAGCGTCTCAGAGTCGCTGACCAGAATGAGTGAATTGGCTGTCCTTTCACAGTCAGGAAGCACGACAGACGCCCAACGTTCGGCCTACCAGATTGAATTCTCGCAATTGCAGCTTTTCGTCAGTGACGTCGGAAACCGGAGCTTCAATCAATTGGACCTTTTTAGGACTTCATCTTTGAGCACGGTGGTTAACGAAAATGGAGGATCGATTACGCTCCAAAGCAGCTTGAATTATCACGCCACTGCCGCACTTGGAGGATTTTTCAATGTTTACAATCCAACCACAGTGGACATCTCAGCCACAGCGAGTGCCGCAGCCGCCCAAGCGGCAGTCAGTACCGCTATCACAAATCTGACTGTCATGCAGAGCAGGGTGAGTGGAAACATCACCGTTTTGAATCTTTACGACGATCTGCTGACCGATGCAATCGATAACTTAACCGCCACAAAAGACCGCATCACCGCAGTCGACACGGCGACGGAGTCAGCTGAGTTTTCGCGCCTTGACCTTCTCACCCAAACCGGCACGAGCATGATCGCCAATTGGAATACGCTCCGCACCAATCTTCTCGATCTCTACCAATTCCCGAAGATATAGATAGATAGATAGCGTAACGCAGGATGCCAATCCTGCGGTGTGGTAATCAATCGGACGCGCGCGAAACTCCGCCGATTGGCAATCGGCGATACAAGACTAGACTGGGCAGTCTGCGCTGCGTTCGCTACGTTCATAGCCCATCTTTAGCATTGCTGGTCCATCAATTCGGTCTATTATTCCCGACGATTCAGGATAACAGCGTTGCAGCTAGACCGCCCGAAATGACCAATCGACATTTGTGCGGAACATTAGGATAAACTCGCTCCATACGGCGCTCTTGGATTAGGACCAACCAACTTCCCATGTCCGTCACCACGAAGATATGAAAACGACCATTCCGGAATTAAGGCGTCTGAAGGAGGACGATGCGCGCCTAAACAATTGGAAACGTTGGGGCCCGTATTTGGCCGAACGGCAGTGGGCCACCGTCCGTGAAGATTACTCGGAGTCAGGGAATTGCTGGGAGTACTTCCCGCACGACCACTCTCGAAGCCGGGCTTATCGGTGGGGCGAAGACGGCTTGCTTGGCATTACCGACCGCGAATGCCGCCTCTGTTTTGCTCTCGCTCTCTGGAATGAAAAAGATTCCATCTTGAAAGAGCGGCTCTTCGGATTTACGGGGCCGGAAGGGAACCACGGTGAAGACGTCAAGGAAGTCTATTTTTACATGGACTCTACCCCAACGCATTCCTATCTAAAGGCTCTTTACAAGTATCCTCAAGCCGAGTTCCCGTACGCCCAATTGTCCGCGGGGAACAGCCACCGAGGAAAGAAGGATCCGGAGTACGAACTCGCCGATACGGGCGTCTTTGATGAAAGCCGCTACTTTGATGTATTTGCGGAATATGCCAAGAACGCGCCCAACGACATTTTCATTCGTCTCACCATTGCCAACCGCGGACCGGACGAAGCGGTCCTTCATGTGCTTCCGACCCTTTGGTTTCGCAACACATGGTCCTGGAGTTCAGCGCATGAAGGGGCCAAGCCGCTAATCTCCCGCGAAAAAGACAATTTGCTGTCGGCAACCCACGAGACGCTAGGTCGCTTCTTCCTAAACTTTGGCCCCGCTCCAAGCGGCGAACTGCCTGAAGTCCTGTTCACTGAAAACGAGACCAACTTCACGCGACTGTTCGGCGTCCCCAACAGCGGCCCGTTTGTGAAGGATGCCTTTCATGAGTTCGTCATCCAGGGAAACGCTTCTGCGGTTAATCCAAAAGGCTGCGGCACCAAAGCCGCCCCGCATTACCGGCTGAAAGTCCCGGCAGGCAAATCACAAACGCTGCGCTTGCGCTTGTACCTGGATGGCGAATCGTCTGAAAAATCTCTCGGCAAAGATTTCAACGCCGTCTTTAACCATCGCATCCGTGAAGCGGACGAATTCTACGCCTCAGTCACGCCACCGCAATTGGCGGATGACGAACGCAACGTCGTTCGGCAAGGATATGCCGGACTGCTTTGGACAAAACAATTCTACCATTTTGTCACGCTCGACTGGTTGAACGGTGATCCTACGTCGCCGCCGCCGCCCGAAGGGCGCAAGCATGGACGGAATCATGAATGGTCTCACCTGTTCAACAACGATGTTCTCTCTGTGCCGGACAAATGGGAGTATCCCTGGTTCGCCGCCTGGGACCTAGCGTTCCATATGATTCCTTTCGCGAAGGTCGATGGCAAGTTTGCCAAGGACCAGCTGAGTTTGCTGCTCCGCGAATGGTACATGCATCCGAATGGCCAGATTCCCGCCTACGAGTTTGCCTTTAGCGATGTGAATCCGCCCGTGCACGCCTGGGCCGCTTGGCGCGTTTATAAGATTGCCGCGCGAGATGGCGAACGGGACCGCCACTTCCTTGAAAGTGTTTTCCAAAAGCTGCTCTTAAACTTCACCTGGTGGGTCAATCGCAAGGACGCTCACGGCAAAAACCTCTTCTCCGGTGGCTTCCTCGGTTTGGATAATATCGGCATCTTCGACCGCTCGAAACCGCTGCCCACCGGCGGGACATTGCAACAGGCTGACGGCACGGCTTGGATGGCCTTTTACTGCGCGACCATGTTGAGCATGGCACTCGAACTCGCCAAAGACGGAGATCGCGTGCGCGTCGCGTATGAAGACATGGCGTCGAAATTTTTCGAACATTTCGTCCAAATCGCCGACGCGATGAATACGCTCGGCGGCAATGGCCTCTGGGATGAGGAAGACGGGTTTTACTACGATCAAATCCAGTTCGATCATCATTTGGTGTCGCTGAAGACGCGGTCGATGGTTGGTTTGTTGCCTTTGATTGCCGTCGAAGTGCTGGAGAAAGATGTTATCGAACGATTGCCGGGATTTAATAAGCGGTTTACGTGGTTCCTGAAAAACCGGCAGGACCTCTCGCGTCACATTTCCTACGGCGAATACGGCCACAAACATCGCCTCATTGCCATCCCGTCGCGGGGACGCCTCGAACGCGTGTTGCGCTACCTGCTCGACGAAAATGAGTTTCTCTCGCCCTACGGCATTCGTTCCGTCTCCAAAATTCATCAGGAACGGCCTTACATCTTTCACTTCGGCGGCGAAGAACATCGCGTCGATTACGTTCCTGGCGAATCGAACACCTGGCTCTTCGGCGGCAACTCGAATTGGCGCGGCCCGATCTGGTTTCCCGTCAATTACCTTCTCGTCGAAGCTCTCCAGCGCTATCACCACTTCTACGGCGATCATCTCAAAGTCGAATGTCCGACCGGCTCGGGGCGAATGTTTACTTTGAAGCAAGTGGCGGAGGAAATTGCGTCGCGCCTGGCCCGCATCTTCTTGCCTGATGCGTCCGGCAGGCGTCCATGTCACGGCGATGAACGGCGGTTCAGTGATGATCCCGACTGGCGGGACTTGGTCCTCTTTCACGAGTATTTCCATGGCGAAACCGGCAAAGGTCTCGGCGCCAATCATCAGACGGGCTGGACCGCCCTGGTCATTCGGCATATCGAAGGATTGGCCCGCCGCCGCGAAAAGTCATCCCTCACGTAAACGCAAGTTGTTTCACATCACGCAGCGCAGAGTTTCAGGGTAGCGCGTTTCGCGCAACCCTGGGCTGAATGATTGCAATCCCGTTGGGATTGCCCGGGCGAAATGTCCAAACACCATTGCAGAGTTTCTCTCTGCCGTTTCCGATTTCGAGATTCGAGTTTCGGATTTCTAATTCTAAGTAAGTAAGTCTGCGGCCCGTGACGATTTGCACAGATACTGTTAGTTAGAGCGAAGCCCTGAGCTGCGGCTCAGTCACGCACGCCCCGCCAACGTCGCCGCAAATAATTCTTGGCTTTGCAGTAGATTGCGGGTAGGGAAGCCGAACTCGAATAAGTCGCAGTCGGATTTTGCGGAGCACAATTCGTGTCTGGCTAGCCAGGATTAGGGTTGTCGCGACACTTCGAAGCCCCGAACGCCATCTGACAGAATAACGTGATGAGTGAACGATCAGAAAACGCCGCGCCGTCTAATCGGCCGGCCGCGTGGTGGGGCGAACTGAATCGTTACCACTGGTTCGTCTTAATCGTCGCGGCGCTCGGATGGCTGTTTGATTGCCTGGATCAACAGCTCTTCAACATCGCTCGTGTTCCCGCCATGCGTCAGTTGCTTGGCACGAGCGACATGAGAATCGTCACTGAGTATGGCGGCTATGCAACTTCGATCTTTCTGATGGGGTGGGCGGCGGGTGGTTTGGGCTTCGGCATTTTGGGCGATCGCATCGGACGGGCCAAAACGATGCTCATCACGATTCTCATTTATTCATTGTGCACAGGACTGAGCGCATTGTCGGTTGGCTTCTGGGATTTCGCGTTCTACCGTTTTCTGACTGGCCTCGGCGTCGGCGGCGAATTTGCCGTTGGCGTAGCGCTCGTTGCTGAAGTGATGCCCGCGCGGGCACGACCGCACGCGCTTGGATTGCTGCAAGCGCTCTCGACGGTGGGGAATGTTTCTGCCGCTCTGGTTGGAATGTCGCTCGGCTATCTGGAACAAAAGGGAGTGATTGGACATGTCCATTCGTGGCGCATCATGTTTGTCATTGGCGCGGTGCCAGCATTTCTGGCCATCTTTATCCGCCGCCGTTTGAAGGAACCCGAGCGCTGGCAAGCTGTCGCCGCGACAGGCTCGCGAGATGCGAAGCTCGGTTCCTATCGCGAACTTTTCGGCAATCCACGTTGGCGCAAGCATGCGATCATCGGATTCCTGCTGGCCTTTGCCGGAGTCGTCGGGTTGTGGGGCATTCTCTTCTTCAGCATCGATCTGATTCGTTCGGTGTTGCGCAAGACATTTGAAGCGCAGGGACTCGCGCCCGCCATTGTCGCCGGCAAACTGAACCTTTGGGCGGGCATCGCTTCGATCACGATCAATATCGGCGCTTTCTTCGGGCTCTACGGGTTCAGCCGCGTGGCCGAACGTATTGGAAGACGTCCCGCCTTTGCGATTGCGTTCGTTTTAGCGATGTTCAGCACTGCGTTTGGTTTCTGGTTTCTGAAAGATTTCTCGGACATCTTTTGGATGACGCCGATCATGGGTTTTTGCCAATTCGCGCTCTTCGCCGGATACGCAATTTATTTTCCAGAGCTATTCCCCACACACCTGCGCAGCACCGGCGTTTCATTTTGTTATAACGTCGGCCGTTTCCTCGCTGCGCTCGGACCACTGACACTGGGATTACTCACGAGCAAAGTCTTCAAAGACTATCCGGAACCGCTCCGCTACGCCGGGCTAACTTTGTGCGGCGTGTTCCTGATTGGGTTAATCACGCTGCCGTTCGCTCCGGAAACGCGAGGAAAAGGACTGCCGGACGATGAATGTGAATAACTCGCGGTGTTTTGGCTTTGACAGCGTCCCGTTGTTCGTATTAACCAAGCAACACTCGGGTTAGGGAAGACCAGAGGCAACTCTGCTGGAGTCGGAGAAGCAATCCGGTTTCGTCACTCGAGGAGGTTCTACCAATATTCGCGGCTGGCGATCCATCGTTGATGGCCAGCCAGTCTTTGGAGAATTCAGCGTTCAATCTATCAACCTAAAGGAGGGATGGTATGTGCAAGCTACTCGTGTCTGTTGCTATCAGTCTTGTCTTGGCCCCCGGTTTGCAAGGCGCGGTCATTCTATCGGACACATTTTCGTATACGAACGGCGTGCTTCAAAGTGTGTCTGCCAACAAATGGATCGGTCATAGTGGACCGACGAACCAAGTCGACGTGTCTAACGGAACGTTGCGCTTGAGTCAGTCCGAAGGGCAAGATGTGAACGCATCGTTCGCCGGACAATCCTATGGCACTGCGAATGGAGACAGACTCTACGCGAGTTTCCGAGTGAAATTCACGGGCTCGCCTTCCGGCGCCGGCAGCTACTTCGCTCACTTTAAGGACGCCGCGGCCGGTTTTCGCACGCGCATTTGGGCGCTCACGAATAGCGCGGCGCCGGGCGCGTTGCGTCTTGGAATCAGTTCCACGTCAGGTTCGGAACCCGCCACAATTCATACCACCGATCTCCAACTTAACAGCGAGTATGTCGTGGTCACGCGTCTGATTTTGACCAACGGCATCAGTTCACTCTGGATTGATCCCTACTCGGAAAGTGCGCCGAGCATCTCGACCGGCGCAGGCGGCGTGATACCGATTAGCTCGTTTGCTTTTCGCCAAGCCAGCGGCATTGGGTCCATCCAGGTTGACGATCTCCTTATTGGCACAACGTTCGATGACGTCGTGCCGCCCGCCGAACAGACGAACACGTGGCCCGCGATTAGAATCCAGCCGCAATCGATGCATGTCGTCGCCGGAAAGGACGTGACCTTCAGCGTCGAAGCTGCGGGCGCCGAACCCTTGAGTTATCAGTGGACTTTCAACGAACTCAAAATGGCAGGCGCAACGAATCCGCTCGTGAAGCTGGCGAGCGTTACAGCGCGAGAGCAAGGAGAATATCGCGTGATCATCAGCAATTCGGCCGGCACAGCCATGAGCCAAGCGGCCGCGTTGACCGTCGTGAGCCTGGATGCTCCCGTAATCGCGACACAGCCCGCCCATCATACGCTTAAGGTGGGAGATAATGTCACGTTCACGGTTTTGGCAAATGGCACAGAACCATTGACGTATCAGTGGCGGTTTGGTTCGCAGGAAATCAAAGGCGCGAACTCCGCCGCTTTAACTCTCACTAAGGTAACCCCGGACCAAGCCGGGGCGTATGGCGTCACGGTTCGGAACAGCGTTGGCATGGCCTTGAGCGAAATGGCAATGCTGACCGTCAAGCCCGTTTCGTTGCCACCTGTGACTAATGTGATAGCTCCCAAACCTCCTGTTATAAAGCTGACGAATCTGTTGGAGAATCTTGTGCGGCCAGGAGACTTGCCGACCAACACATTTTCCGAATTGGTGTTGCGGCCGGGCGAGCAACTCACCACCACCGTTTACGCCAGTCAGTCCGAAAGCGGTGAACTTCGGCTCAGCATGAACGTCGATGCGCTTCCCCCGTTCGCCGCCTGGACAGTGCATGAAAATTCCACCGCCAATATCGCGTTCGCGCCCACTCCAGCTGAAGCAGGCACGAACTACGTCTTTGAAGTTCAGGCTATCAATGCCGGTGGAACAAATCGCATGGCATGGAGCGTCTACGTGCCCACAGCGCTCGAACAGCAACTTGTCCTGGCCGAATTTCTCGCCAATCCCGCCACTGCCAGCACGGCTCCGCACTTCAATCCGTTGCGCCGCGCCGAAGCTCCGCCGAGTCCGAGTTCGAGCGACGAATACGTCGAGGTCGTGAATCTATCAGACCAAGATATTGATCTGCTCGACTGGACGATCTCCGATTCCGCGCAGGTGCGTCATCGGTTCAACGAATCATTTCCGCTTGAAGCGAAGCAAGCGATCCTCATTTACGGCGGCCCGTTGACTGGATTTCTTCCCGTTTTGGATGCGCTCGCCATTCCGGCGAGCGAAAGCACATTTGGATTCGGCCTGAACAATAACGGCGGCGACTCGATTCTCATCCGGAACGCGTCTAGCAATCTTGTCAGCCGCACCGTTTACATGGAACTTTCCTCGAACAGTTCGCTCACCCGTTATCCAGACTTCAACGGCGAGTTTGTTGCCCACTCAACCATTGCAACGAACGCCTTCTCTCCGGGCCGACGATTTGATGGGCGTCCTTACAAAGAAACTGTCGCGCCCGCACGACCGGCTTTCACAGTAAGCGTTGCCCGCGAAGCATCCGAATCGCTGGTGCTGCGTTGGACAGCCGAACCCGGCAAGACCTATACGGTACTGCGCTCATCTTCTCTCGGCGGCTTGTTCGTTCCGATGGCTATGGATCTGACTTTCGCCGATGAACATGGTCAATATGTCGACCGCCATTGGTCGAGTCGCCCCATCAGCTTCTATCGCCTTAGCTCACCATAGCCAATTGTAGCGCAGACATTCCTGTCTGCGGGTTCACGGGACTTTCGAGCCCCGTGAACCAAACGGCGACGTAAACCCTCGTTCGAACCGCGCTCGCTGAAAAAATAAATAAATGAACTATTCTCGTTGTACAGTTCCAGTTGTGAACCCTGGTGAACCGTGTCCTAACTTAATTCAATGATTGACCGGCCAGCCATTTCAACCCGAACAGCGTTCACAGTGCATCCCGAAATTGTCGGTAGCGGCGGGCATCCTGCCTGCCGTGGAGGGCGTGCATCTTGCCGCCCGGAGCAATGCTTGAAACGCGGATGTTGCGTTCTAGCGCGCACACGGATCCGCCGGGCAGGATGCCCCGGCTCTACGGCAGGCAGGATGCCCGCCGCTACGATTGAGCCGACAACTTCGGGATGCACAACAGCCTTCACGTTGGTGGAATTGCTCGTTGTGATCGGCATTCTGGCTCTTCTAGGCTGTTTGGTCTTGCCGACGCTCAACAAGGCCAAAGCGAAAAGTCAAAACGCCATTTGTCTGAACAACCTTCGACAATGGGGATTGGCGGCTCATCTTCACGCGGCCGAACATGACGATCTTCTATGTGATGAAGGCGCTCCCAGTCCCGGGCTGCGCTCGGTCACTCGCGGTTGGTACGTGAGCCTGCCATTGATGCTTGGGCTGCCATCGTACCACGCGATGCCATGGCGGACGAATGCCTTGCTGAATCCCGGGTCGAGTCTTTTCATTTGCCCGTCCAACTCGCGGCGCGCTACCAACAACAACCTGTTTCATTATTGCTTAAATGAGCACATTGATGGCACCGGCGCCGAGGATCGGCCGACGAAGGTCTCGTCGATTGGGTGTCCTGGACAAGCTGTCTATCTCTTCGACAACGGAAAGCGCGCCGCTGTTGCGCAATACAACAATGTTCACACCAACCTTCACGACCGCGGGGCCCAGTTCCTGTTTGTGGACGGTCACGTGGCGCGATTCCGAAATGTAGAGTATTGGGATTTTGTTATGGACCGAGGAAAGACGAATAACCCAGCTCTGGTTTGGTTTCCTTGAGCGCTCGTAACGCAGAGTTTCACTCTGCGTTACGACCAAGCGATTGTTTGAGCCGATTGGTCCCCGATCACCTTCGCAGCCTTGTGCGGTCAAACGCGCATTGCAATTCCGGCTGGCTGTAGTTCCCTACGCTGCCAACCCACAGAGCGCGGAGCGACATGATTGCCATCGGCGATTCCTATTACGCCGTCGGCCTGTCTCGGTACGGGGACTTTGTGGGCGTCGGATAACTCTCAAATCTCTTTGCGGTCTTCGCGACCTTGGTGCGTTGGTATGAGTTTTGTCAACGGGGCGCCCTGGAAGCACTCAGGTCGCAGTTGCAGAACGGCCGGAAAGGGGCTCACCTTAAGGATCTGTTGGTGTGCTCACCAGCAGATGGGCTTAGGGGCGATGCTCGAAGAGAACGCTTGGAGTTTAATCTCCGTCTTTGTGAATCGAGCACCGGCGCAAAGCACCTACATTGGGGACCGCCCCGCACACCTGAGTGCATGTAAGCGCCTGACCCGTTTCCG
>Ga0194132_10013017_pt1 | contig 10208 bp, 7 predicted proteins | sample TA2KigOf80mmetaG_FD_148612 | JGI IMG/M metagenome (GOLD analysis project Ga0194132, IMG submission 148612) | Freshwater microbial communities from Lake Tanganyika, Tanzania - TA2015054 Kigoma Offshore 80m | ecosystem: Environmental > Aquatic > Freshwater > Lake | place: Tanzania: Lake Tanganyika... | reverse complement strand
CGAGACGATCTGGCCGCGCCCGGCCGCGCGCCGGCGGCGCGAGGTCGATCACGCGGCCGCCGCCGATCGTCCGTTGCCCGGACTGGTCGCGGAGCACGAACCGGTCTGCGAAGACCGCGCCGATCGGGCGGTCGAGCCGGAGCTGGGCGAGGCCGGCGCCGCCCGGCGCGATCGCCGCGCGATCGAGGAGCGCGACGCGGCCGACCGTCTCGGCGGCGCCGAGATGGACGTGGACAGGCGTCCAGTGGGCGAAGGGCCGCTTCTCGGATGCGAGCACCCGGATCTCGCCGTCGAGGCGCGCGACCGGTGCCGGCACGCCATCGGCGACGATCCAGTCGCCGCGCGCGACGTCGGCCTTCGCGACGCCGCCGGCGAGATTGAGCGCGATGCGCTGTCCGGCGAGACCACGCTCGGCCGGCCGGTCGTGGACGCGGATCGCGCGAACCCGGACCGGTGCGGCGATGGAAAGGACGTGGAGCGTGTCCCCGACGGCGACGTGCCCGGCGACGGCGGTTCCGGTCACGACGAGGCCGGCGCCCGCGACGGTGAACACGCGATCGACGGCGAGCCGGAAACCGTTGGCGTCGCTGCGGGCGCCGATCGTCCGGGCGGCATCCGCGAGATGGTCGGCGAGCGCGGTCATGCCGTCACCCGTGAGCGCCGAGACGGGGAAGGCGGGGATAAAGGCGAGCGGCGTCGGCGCGAGGAGCGGGCGCATCGCCTCGATCACCGCCGTGACGCGGCCCGGCTCGACCCGGTCGATCTTGGTGACGACGAGCGCGCCGCGACCGACGCCGAGGAGCGACAGGATGGCGATGTGCTCGCGCGTCTGCGGCATCGGGCCATCGTCGGCGGCCACCACCAGGAGCACGAAGTCGATCGCCGCGACACCGCACACCATGTTGCGAACGAAGCGTTCGTGGCCGGGCACGTCGACAAAGCCGATGCGATCGCCGGCTGGTGTCGGCCAGTAGGCGAAGCCGAGATCGATCGTCATCGCCCGCGCCTTCTCCTCGGGCAGGCGGTCGGTGTCGATCCCGGTGAGCGCGCGCACGAGGAGCGTCTTGCCGTGGTCGACGTGTCCGGAGGTCGCGACGATCATGGCAACGTCGCGAGGCCGGCGAGGTTGGCGACGAAGCCCTCGGCCTCGAAGAGCGTCCGGCAGTCGAGGATCAGGGCGCCGCTTTCGATCCGGCCGATGACCGGGATCGCGAGCGCGCGGAGATCGCTCGCGAGACGGGCGAGCGCGCGCCCGGCCTCGCGCCGTGCCGCCGTCGGCTCGAGCGCGAGGCCGCGGCTCGGCAGCGTCCGGGACGGGAGCGCGCCGGAGCCGATCTGGCTCGCGCAATCGACGAGACGGATCCTCGCGCGATCGCCGAGCCGGTCGCGGAGCGGGCCCGCGATGGTCGCCGCGACGGGGTCAATGTCGACGCGCGAGCGGGCGAGGAGACAGAGCGTCGGCAGACGCTCGGCGAGCCGGTCCGGGTCGCGGTAGAGCTTGAGCACCGCCGAGAGCGCCGCGAGCGTGAGCTTATCGACGCGGAGCGCCCGCTTCATCGGGTTGCGGTTGAGGCGCGCGATGAGCGCGGCACGACCGACGATGATCCCGGCCTGCGGCCCGCCGAGGAGCTTGTCGCCCGAGAACGTGACGAGGTCGGCGCCGGCGGCGATCGCCTCGGCCGGGGTCGGCTCGTGCGGCAGCCCATAGCGCGCGAGGTCGACCAGCGTGCCCGATCCGAGGTCGATCGCGAAGGGAACGCCGCGCTCCCGGCACAACGCGGCGAGCGCGCGCTCGTCGGCGGCGGCGGTGAAACCCTCGATCGTGTAATTGCTGGTGTGCACTTTCATCACCAGGCCGGCGCGCGGTCCGATCGCTTCGGCGAAGTCACGCAGATGGGTGCGGTTGGTCGTGCCGACCTCGCGGAGCTTCGCGCCGGCGCGCGCCATGATGTCGGGGATGCGGAACGAGCCGCCGATCTCGATCAATTCGCCCCGAGAGACCGGCACGTCCTTGCCGCGCGCCAGCGTGTTGAGGGTGAGCATCACGGCGGCGGCGTTGTTGTTGACGATGCATGCGGCCTCGGCGCCGGTCAGGTGGCGGAGGTCGTCGAGCACATGGTGGTCGCGCTCGCCGCGGGCACCTTCGGCGAGATCGTATTCGAGATCGGCCGGCGCGCGCGCGACCGCGATCATCGCCGCGATCGCTTCTTCGGGGAGCGTCGCGCGGCCGAGATTGGTGTGGAGGATGGTGCCGGTCAGGTTGTAGACGGGCCGCGGCGATGGACGGAGCGTATCGCTGAGGTGGCGGGCGACCGCGCTCACGATGAGGTCGGTGGCGGGGACGGCGCTCTCCCCATCGATCCGCTGCCGCGCCTGATCTAGTGCGCGGCGCACCGCATCGACGACGGCGGTGCGGCCATGCGCGGCCGCGAGGGCCTCGATGGCGGGGAGGTCGAGAATCCGGTGGACCGCGGGGAGCCCGGATCGCGGGCCGGTCTTCATGCGGTGGGTCGGGCGGCGGGCCACACCACGGGATACTGCTCGCTGTCGAGCGGGCCGCCGTCGACGAGGGTTCGCGTCCCGAATTGCGACGGGATATAGGGGCGGGGTTGCCAACGCGCGTCCTCGCCCGCGAAGCGGAGCGAAAGCGCGCGCCGGCGACGGTCCGCCGTCTCGTTCGGATGCGCCGCGTGCAGCGTCGCGGCGTGGAAGAAGAAGCAGTCACCCGGCTCGAGATCGTGCTCGACGATGTCGTAGGCCGTGGGCTCGGCATCGATGTCGGGGGCGGGACCGTCGAAAGCATCCGCCTCGGTCACCGCCTCGCCGAGACCGATCCGGATGGGGCGGAAGATCCGCCCCCATTGGTGCGAGCCCTTCACGAACCGCATCGTGCCGTTCTCGCGCGTGACCGGATCGAGCGGGATCCAGAACGAGCCGAACTGTCGTCCGCGCACCTCGTAATAGGGGTGGTCCTGGTGCCAGTAGGTCGGGTTCTCGGTCCCCGGCTCCTTCACCAGGAGGTGCTCGTCGACGAGGTTGAGCTTGCGGGCGCGGAGGAGGGAGGCGGCGATCGCGACCGCCGGTGAGTCGGCGATGAAGCGGCGGAAGCCGTCGTCGCGAAGCCGCATGTGGTGGTCGGTGAAGAACCGGCCCCGGCCGCCGCGGGCATAGTCCTTGGCGTAGCGACCGGGATCGCCGAGGATGCGCTCGGTCGCGGCGCGGAGCGTCTCCACCCACGACGCATCGAACGCGCGCCGCACGACGACGACGCCGTCGGCCTCGAACTGGTCCACGAGAGACGCGGGTACGGTCGGCATGAACACTCCTCCCCGACGAACCTAGCCGAACGCAAGGGCGGGCGGAATGGCCGTCAATTCGGACGCATCGGCGGCAGCACCGGGCGGCCGAGGATGAGGTCCGAGGCGCGGTCGCCTATCATGATGACGCCCGCGTTGAGGTGCGCCGAGGGCAGATCCGGCATCGCCGAGGCGTCGACGACGCGGAGCCGCTCGATCCCCCGCACCCGGCATTCGGGATCGAGCACGGTGTCGGGGCCGTTGCCCATCGCGCAGGTCGAGGCGGGATGCTCGACGGTGACCGCGGTCTTCCGGATCCAGGCGTCGATCTCGGCGTCCGTCCGCACCATCGGTCCCGGCGAGACCTCGGCGCCGCGAAACGGATCGAGCGGTTTCTGGTTCCCGACATCGCGCGCGATCTTGAACCCCTCGCGCAGCGTCGCGACGTCCTCGGGTTCGGCGAGCGCGTTGAACTGGATGCGTGGCGGATCGCGCGGATCGGTCGAGCGCAGCATGATCGCGCCGCGGCTCTTGGGATGGAGGAGCACCGGGCGGATCGCATAGCCGTCCTCATAGGCGGTGCGGATGCCGGGGAACCACATCCGCACGTCGGCGGGCGCGCCGCGGAACAGGAACTCGACGTCGGGCACGTCGAGCGCGGGACGCGTCTTGATGAAGGCGTGCATGCCGCCCGGCACGACGGTCGCCGGTCCGGTGCCGAAGAAATGCGCCTGCACCATCGCGCGCGCGATGCGGTCGAAGCGCATCAGGTCGCGGAACGGGCTGGTGTTGCGCGGCCGTGTCCACGCGACGGTCGTCGTCATGTGGTCCTGCAGGTTCTTGCCGACCGGCAGGTCGGCGATGCAGGCGAGACCCATCTCCTTCAGGTGTGCCGCCGGACCGATGCCCGACAGCATCAGGAGCTGTGGCGTGTTGATCGCACCGCCGGCGAGGATCACCTCGCGGCTCGCCGCGGCGCGCACGGTCTTGCCGTCGGCGACATACTCGACGCCGCTCGCCCGCGTGCCGTCGAGAACGACCCGGGTCGTGAGCGCCTTGACGACGACGGTGAGATTGGTGCGCCCGAGCGCCGGCTTGAGAAAGGCGCTCGCGGCCGACGAGCGCCGCCCGTCCTTGATCGTGTACTGGCTGCGGCCGAAGCCGATCGGATCGGGACCGTTATAATCGTCGGTATGCGGCCAGCCCGCCGCCTTCGCCGCCTCGATCCAGGCGTCGTAGAGGGGATCGCGGGTCTTGGCGTACTGCGTCCCGAGCGGCCCGTCGCCGCCACGCCAGCCGCTCGTGCCGCCTTCCCAGCTCTCGCAGCGGCGGAAATAGGGGAGGACATCGGCGAACGACCAGCCGGTCGCGCCGTTTCGAGCCCAGCGGTCGAAGTCGCCGGGATGGCCGCGCGTATAGGCCATCACGTTGATCGACGACGAGCCGCCGAGCACCTTGCCGCGCGGGACGTAGAGCCGTCGTCCGTCGAGCCCGGGAACCGGCTCGCTCTCATAGCGCCAGTCGTACAGGCGATGCTCGTGCATCTTGCCCATGCCGAGCGGGATGTGGATGAGGGGATCGCTGTCGCGCCCGCCGGCCTCGATCAGAAGGACCCGCGCGGCGCCGTCCTCGGTCAGCCGGTTGGCCAGCACGCAGCCCGCCGAACCGGCCCCTACCACAATGAAATCATACGCGGAATCCGTCATCGGTTGTCCCTGTCGAGGCCATTCCCCGGCCAGCCCACCCATGCTAGCGTCCCGGCCTGTTGTACGGAAGCAACCTGGTCCGCGAGGAGAGACGGCGCAGACGGTCATCCGTCCGCCCGCCGCGAGCCCTCCCGCCGGACACCGGGAGGCGCGCACGATGCCGTTCATCCGCAATGCCTGGTATGTCGCGGCTTGGGCCGACGAGCTCGGCGACCAGCCGCTCGCCCGCACGATCCTCGGCGCGCCGGTCGTCTTCTTCCGTCGCGCCGACCGAACGCCCGTCGCGCTCGAGGACCGCTGTTGCCACCGCGCGCTGCCGCTGTCGCTCGGACGCATCGAGGGCGATCGCCTGCGCTGCGGCTATCACGGGCTCCTGTTCGATGCGGCTGGGGCCTGCGTCGAGGTTCCCGGCCAGACGCAGGTGCCACCGGGTTCGCGGGTCAGGTCCTATCCGACGGTCGAGACCCTGGGCGCGGTCTGGATCTGGCCGGGCGATCCCAAGCGTGCCGATCGGGCGCTCGTGCCGGATGCGTACTGGCTCGATGATCCGGGTTGGACGACCGCCTCGTCCTATCTCCGTGTCGGCGCCGACTATCGGCTCCTCGTCGACAACCTCCTCGACCTCACCCATGTGAGCTATCTCCACCGCTCGACGCTCGCCGGCGACGACGTCGAGGCGGTGACGCCGGTCGAGACGCGGCGCGAGGAGAAGCGCATCGTCGTCGGCCGCTGGATGCGCAATGTGAGTGCGCCGCCTCTCTATACGGCCGCCTCCGGCATCGGCGGCACGGTCGACCGCTGGCAGTGGATCACCTGGAACCCACCGGGCAACGTCTTCTTCGACATCGGCTGCGCCAAGGCGGGCACCGGCGCGCCGGAAGGCGACCGGAGCCAGGGCATCTCGATGTGGTCGACGCATCTGATCACGCCCGAGACCGAGACCTCGAGCCATTATTTCTTCAGCTTCGTCCGCAACTACCGGCTCGGCGAGCCGCCGGTGACCGAGATCCTGCGCGACGGCGCGCGGCATGCCTTCCTCGAGGATCTCGGCGTGCTGGAGGCGCAGCAGAAGGCGCTGCTCGCGCGGCCGGACGCACCGACCGTCGACATCAATATCGACAAGGCGCCGCTCCAGTCGCGGCGGATCCTGGATGGGCTGATCCGCGCCGAGGCCCATGGCGAGAGCGCGTCACGCGCCTGACATCTCGGCGTCGTCCTATCCGCGGCGCCGGCCGCATGGGCCCACGAAGGACTTCCGATGCTGACGCTGCCCTTTCGCCGCTGGTTCCTGCCCTTGACCCTCGCCGTCGTGGCGACGATCGGCTTGGTGGCGCTCGCATCGGTCTGGCCGTTCGCGTGGTTTCTTGCCGCGGTCGCCGCGGCGCTCGTGATGCTCGGCGTCTACGACATCGTCCAGCCCGGGCACAGTGTCCTCCGGAACTATCCGATCGCGGCCCATCTCCGGTTTCTGCTCGAGGCGATCCGGCCCGAGATCCGCCAGTACTTTCTCGAAGACGACACCCAGGGCACGCCCTTCGCACGCCGCCAGCGCGCCGTCGTCTACCAGCGCGCCAAGGGCCAGCTCGACAAGGTGCCGTTCGGCACGCAGCTCGAGGTCTATGACCCCGCGTTCGAATGGCTCAACCACTCGATCGCGGCGAAACAACCGGCCAGCGAGCCGTTCCGCGTCCGAATCGGCGGACCCTTCTGTCTCAAGCCCTACGATGCCTCGGTCTTCAACATCTCGGCGATGAGCTTCGGCGCGCTCAGCGCCAACGCGATCCGCGCGCTCAACAAGGGCGCCAGGATGGGCGGGTTCGCGCACGACACGGGCGAAGGCGGCCTCAGCCCCTATCACCGCGAGCACGGCGGCGATCTCATCTTCGAGATCGGCAGCGGCTATTTCAGTTGCCGCGACGCCGATGGCCGCTTCTCGGCCGAGCGCTTCGCCGCGCTCGCCGCGCTCGATCAGGTCAAGATGATCGAGATCAAGATCTCGCAGGGAGCCAAGCCCGGCCATGGCGGTGTTCTGCCGGGTGCCAAGGTCTCACCAGAGATCGCCGCGACGCGCGGGGTGACGGTCGGTGTCGATTGCATCTCGCCGCCCTGTCACGGCGCGTTCTCGACCCCGATCGAGATGATGCACTTCATCGCCCTGTTGCGCCGGCTATCCGGCGGCAAGCCGGTCGGGTTCAAGCTCTGCATCGGCCAGCCGTGGGAATTCCTCGCGATGTGCAAGGCGATGCTGGTGACCGGGATCGCGCCCGACTTCATCGTCGTCGACGGCACCGAGGGTGGCACCGGCGCGGCGCCGCTCGAATTCGTCGACCATATCGGGATGCCGCTTCGCGACGGGCTTTCCTTCGTCCACAACGCGCTCGTCGGGATCGGGCTCCGCGATCGCATCCGGATCGGCGCGGCGGGCAAGATCACGTCGGCCTTCGACATCGCGCGGACGATGGCGATCGGCGCCGACTAGTGCAGCGCCGCGCGCGGATTCATGTTCGCGCTCGGTTGCATCCAGGCGAGGGCCTGCCACACCGACCGCTGCCCGACGGGCGTCACCACCCAGGATGCCGTGCGCCAGCGAGCGCTCGTCGTGGAGGACAAGGCCGAGCGCGTCTTCCGCTTCCACCAATCGACGATGAAGGCGCTCGCCGAAGTGGTCGCCGCGGCCGGCCTCGACCATCCGCATCAGTTCGCGCTGCATCACTTCATGCAGCGCGTGTCGACCGACCGGGCGGTGTCTTTCGCGCGGGTCTATTCGCCGCTCGCGCCGCGAGCGCTCCTGGCCGGCACCGACGATCCCCGTTTCGCGACCGCCTGGCTTCTCGCCCAGGCCGAGAGTTTCGCCCCCACCGCAGCGCCGACCGAGCGTCAGGCGGCGCCACCGGCCGCGCAGCCGACGTGAGGCAGGGCGGCGGTCGAGGCGCCGGTGCGTGGGCCTTCTCGAGGACGAGCGTGAGCCGGCGTTCTTCCGGCCGGACGGCCGCGCGGGCCGCCCTCAGGTCTTCGCAGTTCTCTCGGGCTTGGTCGAGAACAGGAGATAGGCGCGGTCCTTGACCTCGGGGAACGCCTCGAACCGACGCGCCGCGAAATCCCACCGGACCTCGTCTATGTCGTCGAGGTGGAGTGGCTTGCCGTAGGTGTCACGGATGCCGCGGAAGACGTAGCGAAAACGCCGGTCGCCCTTGCGCACCGGGGCGAGGACCGGCCGCGCGGTCCGGATCGTGCGCGGTTCCCCGTTGCCGCGGACGACGTGGTAGACGAGCTCAGGCTCGGTGCCCGGGTGGCTCCACTTGTCCCGGCCGACCGTGTGGCCGAGCACCGTCATGTCGATGCGCTCGCTCTTGGCCTGCCGGACGAAGAGGACGACGTGCCGGTCGATCAGGAACTCGAACTGCGGCTCGACACCGCTCTTCGGGCCGCGCAGCGCACGGAACGGATGGAAGCGATACATCTTGTAGTCGGCATCGCTCTCGGGAAAGCGCTCGGCCGCGGTCTGTCGTGTGTGGATCGCCGCGGCGCGGTCGCGCCAGGAGCGGGGGACGAGCGTCTGCTCGGCATTGGCGAGGTCGACGGCGGCGCGCTGCGGACTTTCCAGAAACGGGGGCATGGTCAGTCTCCCTGCGATACGGGAATGATCGGGTTCACGGCACGCCGGCGCGCTTGAGGCCCTCGATCAGCCGGCGCTGGTCGTCCGGGCGCTGATAGCGGGCGACACGCTCGGCGACGGCGAGGTGATAGGGCGCGAGATCGAGGCCGCGCCGCAACGTATCGAGGGCGCTCCGCGCCGCGCGGGCGTCCTGCGATCGATCGAGCCAGCCATAGGTCGCGACGAGGTGCACGAGCGCGGTCTGGTAGTCGCGGTTTCCCTCGCGGGCGGCTTCGAGCGTCGCGCGCGCCTCGCCGTAGCGTTCGAGCCCGAAATAGGCCTGGCCGAGATAGCCGAGATAGACCGCCGGATGTTTGGGATCGAGGCGGCGGGCGCGCTCGATGTCGGGGATAGCGGCGGCGTGGCGGCCCATGTGCACCAACAGGAGGCCGCGAAGCGCATAGCCTTCGGCGTCGTTCGGATCGAGCGCGACGGCGCGCTCGGCGTTCTCATGCGCCGCCGCGAAGCGGTCGTGCAGGAAGTGAAGCTGGGCGCGCACCTGATGGCCGATCGCCGACGGACGCACCATCGCGGCGCGCAGTGCGCGCTCGGCGCGGTCGAGCGCGGCGTATTGCTCGTCGAGACCGATATCGCGGTGCCAATAGAGGCGGAACGCGATCAGATAGACCTGGGCGAGCGCCGCGTGCGCGCGGGCGAAGCCGGGCTCGATCTCGACCGCGCGGTTGAGGAGCGCAAGGCCCTCGCGGAGGTCGCCCCGGGTCTGCCGGCGGACATGGGCGAGCCCCTGCAGGAAGGCGTCGTAGGCGGCGAGGCTGGTCGTGCCGCGATCGCCCAGCCGAGCCGCCTCGCCGGGCGCGAGCCGCACCTGCAATGCCGCGACGATCTTCTCGGTGATTGCGTCCTGCAACGCGAACAGGTTGCGCTCGCTCTCGTCGAACCGCTCGGCCCAGACATGAGCGCCATTGGTCGCGTCGATCAGCTGCGCGTTGATGCGAACCACGTTGCCGTGCCGCCGGAGGCTGCCCTCGAGCACGTAGCGCACGCCGAGCTCGCGGCCGACCTGGCGCACGTCGACGGCGCGTCCCTTGTAGGCGAAGCTCGAGTTGCGCGCGATGACCATCAGGCCGGAGAGCTTCGCGAGGTCGGTGATCAGGTCCTCGGTCATCCCGTCGACGAAGTAGGACGTCGCGGGGTCCTTGTCCTCGCCCGGCTCGAAGGCGGTGAACGGGAGGACGACGACCGAGGGACGGTCGAGCGGAACGGCGAGCGACGGCGCCGCGACCGCCGCCGGCGGCTCGGGGTTGCGGTCGAGCCATAGGACGGCACCAGCGGCGACGACCGCGCCTGCGACCAGCGCGGCGGCGATCGCGCGCTTCGGCGCCCAGCGCGCGGTCGTGTGGTCAGGGTGCGATGCGGTCGCCGCATCGGCCAATGGCGTCACCCGATAGACGCGGACCGGCGGCGCGATGTTCTTGAGACGATGCTGGCCGAGGTCCTCGAAGCCGAACCGCACGCGTCCCTGGACGAGCGGCAGCACTTCGCCCGACACCAGGGCCTCGCCCGGCGCGGCGAACATCTCGATGCGGGCCG
>Ga0194132_10013016_pt1 | contig 10208 bp, 9 predicted proteins | sample TA2KigOf80mmetaG_FD_148612 | JGI IMG/M metagenome (GOLD analysis project Ga0194132, IMG submission 148612) | Freshwater microbial communities from Lake Tanganyika, Tanzania - TA2015054 Kigoma Offshore 80m | ecosystem: Environmental > Aquatic > Freshwater > Lake | place: Tanzania: Lake Tanganyika... | reverse complement strand
GTCGCCCGCGTTCATCCAGCTCTTCGACCAGACTTCGATACTTAGACCGAAGCCAGCACACAATGGTCTCGTCTCTCATCCCTGCTCTTGTGCAGAGGCTCTCCACTCCGGTCAATCACTATTGCGGTAAGTTGTTTCCTGCCACCGCCTTAGTGTACGCAGCGGCACCGCTGTACGACGTTGGCAAGATTGGCATTCCTGATGTGTTGTTACTCAAACCAGGGCGGCTGCAACAAGCAGAGCGGGCCGTCATCGAGATGCATCCCACACTGGGAACCAGTCTCGTCACAGGAGTGACCTCACCGTTACTGGAAACCGCACGACAAGTGATCCTGACGCATCACGAGCACTGGGACGGCAGCGGCTATCCACAAGGACTCAAAGGCGAACAGATTCCCTTGGCTGGTCGCATCGTCATGGTGGCAGAGCGTTATGAGGCACTGCGCTGCACACGTCCCTATCGTGCCGCGTTAGACCATAATCACGCGATGGAAGTCATGTTACGTGGCGATGACAGAACAAAACCTGAACATTTTGATCCATCTGTGTTGAAAGCGTTTCACTCCATTCACCAAGACCTCGCCACCCTTCGCGATCACCGGGCAAGTTAGGGTACATTCACAATCCCGGCTATGATGCCTTCCCAGACGCTGGTGCATAAAGTACGGCACAGCGTCTGTCGGAGGCAGAGCCATGACACAGCCCTCGTTGTGGTATAAAGACACAATCTTTTACGAACTATCGATTCGCGCTTTTTGTGACAGCAACGCCGATGGGATTGGCGATTTTCGTGGCGCAACTCAGAAACTCGAGTACCTTCGTGACCTCGGAGTCACCTGTATCTGGCTGCTGCCGTTCTATCCTTCGCCACTGAAAGACGACGGGTACGACATCGCTGATTACTACGGCGTACACGCAGATTACGGCACGGTCGATGACTGCCGCGCATTCATCGTTGCAGCGCATGAGCGAGGTATCCGGGTCATCGCTGACCTCGTTCTCAATCATACTTCTGATCAACATCCGTGGTTTCGTGAAGCGTGTGCAGCTTCCACAAGCGCCAAGCGAGACTACTATGTGTGGAGCGATACACCCGAGAAGTATCAAGGAGTGCGGGTCATCTTTCGTGATTTTGAGACCTCGAACTGGACCTGGCATCCAGAAGCACACGCCTATTACTGGCACCGGTTCTATCGTCATCAGCCAGATCTGAACTACGACAATCCTCGCGTCCGCCAAGAAGTGCTGCAGATTGCCCGTTTTTGGCTCGATCTCGGTATGGATGGATTTCGCTGCGATGCCGTCCCGCATCTCTTTGAACGTGAGGGAACAAGTTGTGAAGGGCTCCCGGAAACGCATGCCTACTTCAAAGAACTTCGCCGCGACCTTGAACGCACTCATCCAGAGTGTGTACTGCTGGGCGAAGCCAATCAATGGCCGCGAGAGACCGCGATCTATTTTGGTGACGGCGACGAATTCCACATGACGTTCCATTTTCCCCTCGTCACGCGCATGTTTCTGGCACTCGCGCGCGAGAGCAGTGCGCCGATTGTCGATATTCTTGCTCAGACTCCAACCATTCCGGCCAACTGCCAATGGGCGGTGTTTCTTCGTAATCATGATGAGACGACGATGTCTCGGGTCAGCGAAGACGATCGTGCGGTGTTGTACCACACCTATGCCACCACGCCACAGATGCGCCTCAATAACGGTATTCGGCGGCGGCTCGCACCTTTGGTCGGACACGATCTCCGCAAGCTCAAGTTGTTATATAGTCTGATCTTTAGCCTGCCGGGGAGTCCGGTCCTCTATTACGGCGATGACATTGGCATGGGCGATGATGTCTCACGTGCTGATCGTGGCGGCTTACGCACACCGATGCAATGGGACGCAACGCGAAATGCCGGTTTTTCTACGGCGGACCCTGCCCAACTCTATGCACCAGTCATCTGCGATCCACCCGCAAGCTACCAACACATGAATGTGGAAACGCAACGGCAAGATCGACAATCACTGGTGTCGTGGCTGAAAAACATCATCGCAGTACGAAAAAGACTGTCGGTGTTTGCGCACGGTGCATTAGAACTACTTACTCCTGCCAATCCGCACGTGTTTGCCTACCTGCGAACATGGCGCGATACCAAGGTCTTGGTGGTCAGTAATTTATCCCACCAAAAACAAGAGGTCGCGCTGCCTCTGCAGCAATTCACCGGGATCGCCCCTTTGGACATATGCGCTGAGCACCTGCTCTCACAAATTGGTACGCTCCCTTATGCTCTCACGCTCAATCCATACGAGTTTCGCTGGCTCCAGTTGCAGAACTAAATTGGACCTGTGAAGATTCGTACAGTTGGGATAGCGTGCGCCATGCGCACAGGAGTCATGCCAGGCGAGCGCAACGTGCGCATGGCGCACGCTACGGTCTCTCTGGTGATAACCTAAAGTGTACCAATCTCGCGCGGTTTGATTTAGCTTTTTCGCTGATAGCGAAAGAACACCACCGCCAACGGTGGCAAGGTCAAACTCAGAGAATACGGATGACCATGCGAAGCCGTAGGCACGGTTTCGAGACCACCAAGATTTCCCTGGTCGCTGCCACCGTAAATCTCTGCATCGCTATTCAGCAGTTCTTGCCAAAATCCGTCGTATGGCACGCCGAGCCGATAGTGGGAGCGAACGACCGGGGTAAAGTTACAGACAATGAGCACGACCTCTTGCGGAGTATTGCCCCAGCGGAGAAAACTCAGGACACTGCTATCACTATCGTGGCAATCCACCCACTCAAACCCTCCAGGCTCACAGTCTCGCTCATAGAGTGCTGGGTGCAGGCGATAACAGTTATTCAGATCAGCAACCCAGCGTTGCAAACCAGAATGGAATGGTAAGTCGAGCAAATGCCAATCGAGACTCACTTCATGATACCACTCATTCCATTGCCCAAGTTCCCCTCCCATAAAGAGCAATTTCTTCCCTGCCTGTCCGTACATATAGCCAAACAGCAGGCGCATATTGGCGAACTTCTGCCACATATCGCCCGGCATTTTGGTCATCAGCGAACCTTTGCCATGGACGACCTCATCATGAGACAAGGGCAGAACGAAATTCTCTGAACCCACATACAATTGGCGAAAAGTTAACTCATTGTGATGATACTTGCGATAGATGGGATCCTGGGAAAAGTACGCCAGGGTGTCGTGCATCCACCCCATATCCCATTTCAGGCCGAAGCCGAGCCCGCCAACATGGGTCGGACGAGACACCATCGCCCATGAGGTCGACTCCTCAGCCGTCGTTTGTACGTCAGGATAGTGTCGATACACTTCAGTATTGAAGCGTCGCAAAAACTCAATCGCATCGATATTCTCTTTGCCACCGTATTGGTTGGGTACCCACTCGCCCTCTTTACGCGAGTAGTCGAGGTACAACATCGATGCGACAGCATCGATGCGGAGTCCATCGACGTGATACTTGTCGAGCCAGAACATGGCATTACTGATGAGAAAACTTCGTACTTCATGCCGACCATAGTTGAAGATGAAGCTGTCCCAGTCGGGATGGATCCGTTGACGAGGGTCGTCATGCTCATACAAGTGAGTTCCATCGAAATATCCCAGCGCATGCTCATCGTGCGGGAAGTGCGCCGGCACCCAATCGAGAATCACGCCAATCCCATGCTGGTGCAGCGTATCGACCAGATACATAAAATCCTGGGGCGTGCCGTAACGACTCGTGGGGGCAAAATATCCACTGACTTCGTATCCCCATGAACCATAGAAGGGATGTTCCATCACCGGGAGAAACTCAACGTGGGTAAAGCCCATACGTTGCACATATGACGGTAAGGTGTCGGCTAATTCACGATACGTAAGGGAGCGATTGCCTTCTTCAGGAACTCGTCTCCATGAGCCAAGATGCACCTCATAAATCGACATGGGCGCGGTAAGGGCATTGCGGTGCTGTCGCTGCATCATCCAGGTCTGATCTTCCCACAGATACGTTAGATCCCAGACAATCGATGCAGTTTTCGGTGGCACTTCATTGAAAAACGCAAATGGGTCCATCTTATCGACGTGATAGCTCTGAACACCAGAAGCGATGTGGTACTTGTAGGTTGCTCCTTGGCGCAGGTCAGGAAAAAACCGCTCCCAGATGCCGGACTGGCCACGTGAGTGTAATGGGTGACTTTCTTTCTGCCAGCCATTGAACTCGCCGATCACACTCACACGTTCGGCATTCGGGGCCCAGACGGCAAACGAGGTTCCGGCAACACCGTCTATCGTCACAAGGTGTGCCCCAAGCCGTTCGTATAAACGAACATGGCTCCCTTCATTGAAATAGTGCAGATCTTGATCGCCAAGCAGTATAGAAGTTGTCGTGTGCGACATGCATGTCCTTATGAAACAGTTAGATTGCTTCTCCCAACAATTGCAGAATACCAGCTAACGGAATACGGACCCACTCGGGTCGATTGTTGAGTTCATAACTCAGTTCGTAGACCGCTTTTTCCAGTAAATACGCATCGAGGAGTACGTGCAATTCATCTAACGAATGCGGAACAAAGGGGGCGCGATGAGCAGTGTCGCGATAACTCCGTAGAAACAGTGCTGAGACCCACAAATGCCACACACGTGCCCACGATTCTCGCAACGTTTGTGCCTCTGGTGTGGAGTCACCGCTGCCTTGGGTTTCTTGAGCGAACAACACGTTATACGCGGCATAGTGAAACGATCGTAGCATCCCTGCCACATCGCGGAGAGGGGAGCGTTTAATGCGGCGCTCACTCAATGGGCGCGCGGGCTCTCCCTCGAAATCGATGATCACGAAGTCTTTCCCGGTATAGAGCACCTGCCCAAGGTGATAATCACCATGGTGACGAATCCGCATGGCCGTAATCTTCCGTCCGATCACAGACTGGAACCGTTTCCCAACCTCCTTCTCCAGTTCCAAGACACGTTGTGCGAGAGTTCGCACCGGAGCAGCCAACGTCGGCAGTCGACGACGAAGAAGAGGAAATGCCTGCCCAGCGACACTCCACATCGACTGGTAGATGGAGCGTTGATACAGGGCTGAGAACGGCTCCGGAGCAAAGAGCGGATCGGTCGTATCGGAGGCCAACGCGAGGTGTAACTCGGCTGTGCGCTGCCCAAGGAGCCGGATAGAAGCCGCATAGGAGCTGAGCACCTCCGTCACTATCGTGGGCGGATCATCTTCACTCGCGGCGATGAATGGTTTTTGGAGTAATATACCTGGGTCCGTTTCTCGATGGATCGCCGCACGCTCAAAATAGGCACGCAATTCATCGATCGTGTATTGCCAGGCATCACAGGCGTGCGGGACGAAACAGTGGAGAATGCCGACAGTCACTGGCTCGCCACGTTCTGGCCGATACTCAAGGGCACCAGCAACGGCGGCGGTATGTGGAAATCGGACTTTCTCGGTGAGAAAGCGACCGATCTCTAAATCGGGATTCACCCCTTGTGAGACCCGGCGAAAAAGTTTGAGGATAAACTGCTGGTCGTAGACGATCGAGGTGTTACTTTGTTCTGTCTTCAGTAACGCAGTCTCCAGCAACGATCCTGGGGTGGGCAGCCGAGGATACGCCCGTGTGGTCACGCCAACCAGTTCGCCCCGTTGCCCTTTGTAACGTCGTCGCCGCGTCATCATCGTCAATAACTCTTGGTGAAGATCTTTCCGTCCGAGTGCTTCATACAGCACCCCAACGCCGCCATTTCTCTGTACACGAGCCACCAACGTCGCCGGTTGTTCTTTTTCCAGTTGTGCGGCGTGTTCTCCTGTCGCAACCCCTAACGTGAGAACGTAGGTTTCCGGGTCCCCTTCCGTATAGGTCAACAGGAGCGAGACTGCGTAACATTCATCATCCATGGGTACGCGGAGGATTTCCGATACGGCAGTCGAGCGAACCGTGCGAGCTTTCCCCCCGAACCAGCGCTGATTTCTGAGGTAAGCAAGCAAGGCGCCTTCCAGGGGTGCCGCTTTGCCGTTTTGTAGCAAAGATGCGAGAGAACCGTTCAGCGTGACGACCGAAGCCGACGGCAGAGTGACTCGCGGCTCGGGTGTTATCGTTCGACCTTCCAGTGAAAACCAATAGAACGAGTGCGGCGCTAACGTCAGAAAATAGGGGGGCTCGCCGATAAGAGGAAACGCGTTGCAGCTAAACATCTCGACCGGCGTTACGCCCTTGAATGCACTCAGGTCAAGTTCAGTATACTGCACAAATCGTGATAAATTGGCAACCACTAACACGCACTCGTGTTGATAGCGACGCAGGAACGCCAGGATCTTGCGATTCTCCGGGTGCAGCACCTCCATCGTGCCACGCCCGAACGCTTGATAACGCTTGCGCAAGGCAATCTGCCGTTTCATCCACCATAAGAACGAGTGTGGGTTTCCCTCTTGCGCCTCGACGTTCACCGCCTCGTAATGATACTCAGGATCGATGATGATCGGCAGATAGAGTTTCTGCGGATTGGCGCGCGAAAAGCCGGCATTCCGGTCTGCGCTCCATTGCATCGGCGTCCGCACCCCATTGCGATCACCAAGGTAGACGTTATCGCCCATGCCTATCTCATCGCCGTAGTAGAGAATAGGCGAACCCGGTAGCGAAAAGAGCAGGCCGTTCATCAGTTCAATGCGACGACGATGATTCCCTAACAGCGGCGCCAGACGACGACGGATACCGAGATTGATACGCATCTGTGGATCCTGCGCGTACACACGGTACATATAGTCCCGTTCTTCATCAGTGACCATTTCCAGCGTCAGCTCATCATGATTACGCAGAAAAATTCCCCACTGGCAGTTCTCGGGAAGGACAGGAGTCTGCTCAAGAATGTCGATGATCGGAAAACGATCCTCCGTATGAATCGCCATGAACAAGCGTGGCATCAGGGGAAAATGAAAATTCATGTGACATTCGTCCCCGTGCCCGAAGTATGCCGCAGCATCCTCTGGCCACTGATTGGCCTCGGCAAGAAACAATCGGTTGGGAAATTTGTGTTCGACATGCCGCCGCAACTCGCGCAAAAAAGCGTGTGTCTCGGCGAGATTCTCACAGTTTGTTCCTTCACGTTCGTACAAGTACGGCACCGCGTCTAAGCGTAAACCATCGACCCCAAGGGTAAACCAGAAGTCGACGGCTTTGAGAATCTCTTTGCGCACCCGCGGGTTGTCATAGTTTAAATCCGGCTGATGCGCATAGAAGCGATGCCAGTAATAACTCTTTGCCACCGGGTCCCAGGCCCAGTTGGACGGCTCAAAATCCTTGAAGATGATGCGTGCATCTTGATATTTTTCTGGCGTGTCGCTCCACACATAAAAGTCGCGCCACGGGCTTCCCGGTTTCGCGCGACGCGCCCGTTGAAACCACGGATGCTGATCCGACGTATGATTGAGAGCCAACTCCGTAATCACACGGATACCGCGGAGATGGGCTTCGCGCAAAAAGAGTTCAAAGTCTGCCAACGTTCCATACAGCGGATGCACGGCTGTGTAATCCGCCATATCGTAGCCATCATCTTTGAGTGGCGACGGACAGAACGGCAGCAGCCAAAGGGCGGTGACCCCCAGACCATGTAAGTAATCAAGTTTTTGCCGTAAGCCACGAAAATTCCCAACGCCGTCAGCGTCACTGTCGTAGAACGCTCGCACATGCAGTTCGTAAATGATCGCGTCTTTGTACCACAGTGGATCGTCCACAAGCTGGATATCGCTCTTATGCCAACCACCCATACAACACTCCCGCTCTGTGTTCGTCTGGCATGCCCACCGCAGTGACTGTAGCGGGCTTCCATGCACAGCTCAACTCTGAAAAAGTGTCTTGCGGCTTTTGTTAAAACACCAAGGACGGTTACGATAGCCAACTTGGGTTGATGTTCAGCTACGTAGAGACGAAGGTTCTTGAGTATGGAACGCGTTGCGCTCACCCTGCAAAAACATTTTGACGCGATTGTCGCGTGGCTCCTGACGTCAGGCATTCGCATCCTCCTCATTCTTGTCCTTGCGGCTGTGGCGTGTCGTCTGGCGCGAGTCCTCACCGAACGCCTGAACTCGTTCATGCAGGGATTAACAGATTCTCTTGAGCGGCAGAAACGCGCGCGCACGCTGAGCCATATCGTCCGAACTATCGCCCTGACCATTCTGCTGATCGTCACCACCATGACCGTTCTTGGTGAAATCGGCGTCAATCTTGCTCCGGTTCTGGCAGCTGCTGGCATTGGCGGGCTCGCCGTCGGTTTTGGTGCCCAGAATCTCGTGCGCGACGTGATTACCGGCTTCTTCATTCTTCTTGAAGATCAAATCCGCGTCGGTGACATTGTCAAAGTCGGAGATAAAGCCGGTCTCGTCGAGCATATCAGCCTCCGGGTCCTCACACTGCGTGACTTCGACGGCAGTGTGCATCTGATCCCCCATGGCACGATCACCACCGTCACGAACATGACCAAAGACTGTTCATACGCGGTGCTTGACGTTGGCATTTCCTCTCGTGAGGATGCGGATACCGTCATAAAGATTCTCAATGACGTTGGAGAAGAACTTCGTAATGACCCGTTGTTTGCCAGTGATATTCTTGAAGACCTGGAGGTCGTGGGAATCGACAGCTTTTCCGCTGCACGGATAGTGATAAAAGGGCGCATCAAAACTGCACCGATCAAACAATGGCGTGTTGCCCGTGAGTTTCGACGACGTCTGAAAAAATCCTTTGATCACCATGGGATTGAATTGCCGTAAACAGGCGGTTGAAGAGAACAGAGAGAGAGTTTTCCCAATACCGGCTCTCGACAGAGAGGCGCGTTTACTCATCACCCTGAGCGGCGTGAGGGGCAATAGTGTTCGGCACTCGCTATGCATGTATGCAGAGGGGTCCCTTCCTCATAAGGGTAGGTTTTTATCCAAGCCACAATTGGCGCGGATTTCCCCTCGTGAGGAGCCGCGTGTTCGTCAGGCCCGCGCAGGCGGGCATCCAGGAGCTTCACCCCTGAACGATTGCGTATTCTCCCTGGCTTCCCGCATTCGCGGGCATGACGTCTCGTCTTTTCTCAGCGTAAAAGCCTACCCCTAAAAGGGGGTCCCTTCTCCCCGCAGGGGAGCAGGACAGGATGAGGGGAGAAAGCGTGGGTGTGGCTGACTGCGTCGCGTATCACCCTCACCCTAGCCCTCTCCCTGCCAGGGAGAGGGAAGTGGCTACTGCTGCCTGTTGGTGGTCAAGTTTTGTGTCGAACAGTATTGCGCGAAGGGTCTCCCAGAGAGATTCTTATAGTATCGTGCCTCATAACTTCGTGAGCAGTTGTAGGGCGTGCGCGGCGCGCCAACTGACTGGCGCGTGGTACGCGCCCTGCGATTTCACCGCTCATGAACGTGCGAGACACGGTACTAGGACGGGTCTTTTTGAGAGTTCCACTCCGGATGACGGCGCTCTGATACCAACTCTTTGTGGTTTAGCTTTGCGTCTGAGTCGCCAGTTCCTTTCGGAATGAAGCGTTGCCCACGCCAAACTCACCCCGTCCATTTGCCTCTCTACAGTTTGTGGTTCAACTTCCGAAGACTCTTTAGCGAGGTACCCAATAACTCCGCCACTAAACCAGTCGCCCATACGGTGGAACACGTAGCAAGGCCAACACACGGTGATGCTAAAGGAGCACGCGATGGCAAATGAGGTTGAAATTCTGCTTGTCGAAGATAGTCTGACACAGGCGCTACAGCTTAAAAAAATTCTCACTTCACTTGGCTTCATTGTCACGCACGCCAGTGATGGTCACCAAGCCCTTGCCGCCCTCCGACAGCAACGCCCCGGGCTCGTGTTGAGTGATATCGTCATGCCAGAGATAGACGGGTATCAACTCTGTCGTCAGATTAAAGAGGACCCCGAGTTTGGTGATCTTCCCATAATTCTCATGACCACCATGACCGATTCACACGAGGTTGTGCGTGCCCTGGAGAACAAAGCGGACGGATTCATCACCAAGCCGTGTGACCCAGCTTTCCTCTCTTCCCGCATCGAGACCGCCCTCGCCAATCGTCAATTGCGCGGGACGTCAGTAAGGCGGTGGCAGGAAACAACTTACCGCAATAGTGATTGACCGGAGTGGAGAGCCTCTGCACAAGAGCAGGGATGAGAGACGAGACCATTGTGTGCTGGCTTCGGTCTAAGTATCGAAGTCTGGTCGAAGAGCTGGATGAACGCGGGCGAC
>Ga0194132_10013015_pt1 | contig 10209 bp, 9 predicted proteins | sample TA2KigOf80mmetaG_FD_148612 | JGI IMG/M metagenome (GOLD analysis project Ga0194132, IMG submission 148612) | Freshwater microbial communities from Lake Tanganyika, Tanzania - TA2015054 Kigoma Offshore 80m | ecosystem: Environmental > Aquatic > Freshwater > Lake | place: Tanzania: Lake Tanganyika... | reverse complement strand
CACGTACAATGGAGTTACAAGCCCAAGTACTCAAATCAGACCTTACTGGATGCTGCCTAGAACCACCAACACTCAACAAGAAATCTACTGTAGTTCAGGCAGGCGGGGGTGGAAACAAGCTCTGTGGGCGGCTGCCCAATTTAAAACCGACCTTGACATTACTGACGCTGTAGTCGCATGGATTGACGGGAACATTACCCAACCTGACTTGGACTCTCCGAACAGAAGCATTGCTTGCCCTGATTTTGCGAATGTCACCCAGAAGGATGTAGACAACTTTTTGCACATGGTTGCCTGGCGTCTCTGGGCAGACCAAGAGATCCCTGTGACTGCCTCAGGGGTGTTTAACACTGTGACCAGGAGCTGGCCTGCTATGGTAGAAAGCGCCCTGTTTCCCGCTATGGCCTACTCGTTTGCCAACCCCGGACACGGGCTTATGATGTATGGCGACCCCTCCATGGCCATTGGGGGCGCAGAGCAATACCTCAGCAGGCTCACGGAGGACATTGAAGTGGTGATAGTTCGACCCAACATCGAGCACCACATGCTCGGAATCATCCTCGGCCAGGGCGGGGAGTCCCTTGGGAGCACCTTTTGGGGCCAGACGGAGCTCAGCTGCTACGACGACTCGATGCACGGCATCTGGGGTATGTCGTACAAGTACCACGAGCGCGCCATCGTGATCAACGAGCGCAACCTCATTCGCCTTTGGGACATCGCCTACGACGGCTACGTGGGTGGCAAGGACTGCTCCTACGTGCACTGGAACTCCACGGAGGATGACCCAAAGAGGGACCCCCACTCTGTCCCGTGCTTCATGCAGGCAACCACAGACGTTACTCGGCCCTACCGCGGACCGTCCATGATGGTCATGGCCTTTCACCACGGAATAGCCAAAAACGCGAGTGCTGGAATGGGTGGATCCATTTTCAAACGAGATTACCAGTCGAATTGGCCTTCTCCCATCGTGTTTTACGACCGCGGAGACGCTGGGGGCACCATGTCCGCCATGGCTGACTTTGAGAACATTCACGCAGTGGAGTGCGAAAATTTTAGAGTTTTTAATAATACCCTTTACAAGAGTTCATACGACGCCTACAAGGAAAAGATGCCGAACTTCTACGAGCTGCACATCATCCGCAAGAATGCTGGCTTGGCAGCTGTGGAGAACGAGGTTAGCTCTGACGCGCTGGCTTTCCAGGGCACCATGCGGGTGGTAAGCGCAGATACTGGCGGGGTTATTCAGGAGGTCCTGGGCAGCGGCCACCATGGTCCGGATTTTATTGGCTGTGCCTCGCTGCGCGCCGGCAAGGGCTACCGCATCAACAGCCAGCCGACAATTCAGCGTCTGGTGTGATGACGGGGATGTTTTTGAACCTCTCTGCCATCTGGGATATCACCATGGAGGTGTCGAGCTCCACCATCTCGCACCTCAGCTGCGCCTGCTTTTTAACGCACTCAATGTAGCCTTCCTTTGCCTTGATCATCATTTCCATGGCCTCGTCCACTCCCTTCATCTGCTCCAGCGTGCAGCACTCGCTCGCACTCGCGTTCGCTATTTTTTTCAGCGTGTCGTCGCGCACCTGCCCCATGCAGTTGTAGAACTGCATGTAAAAAATGTTCAATCGGTCGCCCGTTTTTTCGAAGTCGGCCTTGAGATTTTTGAGTTCTTCTTCGTGCATGGCGCGCAGGTGGCTAAAAGGGCGAAACGACCACACAGTTTAATACAAAAATCTGGTCACTGCACGCGCCCCATGTCAATCTCAAACCCGCCCCAGAAGTCGTTCGCCGCGGGCGCGCTCTCCTCCCTGCCCCGCTTGCGCGACGACTCGTCCTTAAAACCGCTGGTCGAGGCAGTTTTAAGACCCTCGTTCTCCAGTCGCAGCCGCTCGATCTCCTCCAGCTGAGTTTTGTGAAGGTTAGACGCAGCACACGCCACGGTCCAGATGCCGTTTTCCTTGGTGTTGTCCACGATGCGCTCCATACCCTCTGCAAACTGCTTCCGGGCCTCCTCGTCCTGCACGCTGTCCTGTAGCCACTTGGTGATGATAGTGTCAAACACCTTTTTCATCTCCTCCCGCTTTCCCTGCTTGAGGTGCCCGTTTTCAGCCTTGGCCGCCTCCAGTTCTCGCAAGAGCCGCTCCTTGTCCCCCTGCAGCGCCTGCACCTGCGTGAGTATGGATGAGATGTCTGACGAGATGGGTACCTTGGGTGCCTGGGACGCTGATTCTGACATGTCTCCTTTCTGTTCCTGCATAGGGACAGCTGACTTAAATACTGTGGCACTCATACTCACTCCAAAAAACGCTTCCACTGCGCGTAAGGCACTCCTATAACGCATGATGTTACAGCGTGCCCTGGGGGCACGTACTTGTGCCTGGACACGTACTGCACGTCAAGCCTGCCTCCCACCTGGAGGCCCCTAGCGCTATTTGCGTAAATAACCTCGCCCGGCTTTATGTCCAAAGCGTAGCCTCTGTTTCGCTTGGGAACATGCACCACCAATCTCCGCACGCCTCCCTCAATGGTTTCACCCCCATCGACCAGGCCAAAATGCCCGTGCGTTTCCAGTGCGTCATATACGCTTCTTCCAAGTTTTTTGGGTCGCTGAGCCTCATCCCGCCTGTACTTTACAGTGTGTATTTGATCTTTTTCCTCGTCGCTCTCTAGCTGGTCTACGTAAAAAGCGCGGGGCGCTCTGAAGAACTCACTCGCCTCTTTTTTGCTCTTGACATGCCTTTTTTTGAACTCGAATCTTTCCTGTGGCACAATCACGGGCTCTACAGGGAGTACTCCTTCATCTTCTTGCTTTTTTGGCCTGGGCAAATCCACCTCAGTCATTTTTTGCTCATCAGGATCTGGCAGCTTCCAGGGAGCCCATTCTCCTGGCTTGTCAACCTCTGGTACTGGCTCAACACCGCGCCTGTTTATTTCTTCAGGGGCCCAGATTTTACCTGATCGCTGATAAAGCTCTGAGGGGGGAGGGCCGAAGTCGTCTCTGCTGTCTTCAAAGTTAAATAGCCTTTTTGGTTCAGCACCAAGCCAGGCCCCTTCGGGCTTCATGATTGGCAAAAACGTCCTACTCTTTGTTTTAAATATTTAACTCTAGCTGTTTTGAACTCAAACTTAGCATGCAGTGCGGCAAGGGTGCTGTGTTTGCTTTGGGGCTGCTTCAGTTGGCTTTCGTGGGCCTAATTATTATCTTGTACCCCCCTGCCTCTACCCAGATCTACGTGTACCTGCCCTGCGTGGCCAACGGCACCCTGACTCACGCGTGCGGCAATACGCGGTCCGCCAGAGTCATGCTGGCCCTTCCCACTCTTGCTGTCAGTGCTGCAGCTGCAGCGTTTGTGAGCAACACTTTTTCCCTGCAGGAGGCAGGCCTGATCTCAGAAGACCAGCCGTTCGGCCCCGAGGCCATGGGACAAACGGGTTTGTGGAACGCGCTTTTCTGGTTTGTGGTGACTGGAGCGCACGCAATAGCTGTTGCTGCTGCGTGCAGTCCTGTGGACATTTTCGCGTGGGCCCTGAGCACTTATCTCACCGTTTCCTTTTTGGCCAGCTTGTGCGCTGGCCCGGAAATGGGTCAGGACGGCTATGTTTCTAGTGGTATCAGTGTGGCGAATGCAAACGTTCTAGGCTATATGGCGGGCGCTGCTGTGGCTTTTTACAGCGTGCCCAGTGATTACTCCAACAGGTTAATCATAATATTTTTAATGATCGTTCTCGATTACTTTTTGGGCATTGGCCACGTTTGGGAGAGGGCACCCAGTGTAGAAACAGTTGCCAACTGCAGACTGTTCTGGGCCTGCTCCGCTGGGCTTTGCCTGGCTGCGCTGTACGGCGCGTGGCGCGAAGACCTCCTCACGGCGCCGCAGCAGCTGGCTGTGGATCTTCAATGACCTTAATGTTGAAGTCCTTCGTGAAGTCGTCAAACATCAGCTCGAATGCGTGCTTGTTAGAACCCGCGAAATTCCAGGAATCCATGTGTGCTGCCCCAAACTCGTGCTTGAGGGATGAAAGAATCCTTCGAAGGTATACCTGCTTCTCTGACTGAGTAATGGTTTGTTTGCTTATCACAGCAGCAGCTGCGTGCAGAAAAATAGACTGCAAAAACTGAGTCATACTCAAACAGTAAGAGCACTGACACGGATGCATTTTGCACGAACAACCTTCGTCACCATCTTGAAAAGCGCTTTTGTGCATAACGTAAAACCGATTCATTCTGTCCTTGGGACTGATTTCGGACGGCCCCCAAAGTTGTTGAGTCAGCATGTCACACGCCCTGAAGTATTTTACTCCTTTGAAGCGCAGCCGAACGACAGAGCTCTCAAGCTGCAACGAAACTCCATCTTGGAAAGCAAGTTTCCACGGAAGCACACTAGAACCAAGCTCCACATAAGGATGCATTCTCCTGGGTACCGGCGGAAACACAAGAGTGCCTGTCTCAGTGCGAAAACGGATGCTTGCGCTGTTGTCCTGAACAGCCACCGGAAGCACCCTGCAGAATGTAAATTCAGCTGGGTTCTGCATGTTTAGACAGTAAACACCCTGAAGCTTTTGCAAGTACTCCCTTTCAAAACGCGAGTAGCGTTCAAGGTCCTGTGGAATGTTCAAGAAGAATACAGGTGCACCTTCGAGCTCAGCTACGAAGGGTGGGGGGAAGGTTAAACGCCCCCAGCCTCCTTCTTGAGCACAGTACTTGCTCATGGACTCGCAAACATGGTCCTCTGCGTATCTTCCCAACCAGGGCGTCGCCACGTGTTCGTAAAACTCTTTAATTGCTTCCCTGTAGTTCATGAGCTTTTCCCAGAAGTCATAGGTGGTCTTATTCTTTTGCATGATGCGAAGATACACGTAATGGGTCAGTTCTCGTTCCTGATCGTTCATAGGCGCAGAAGGGTCACTGGGAACTTCAATCATAGGCTTGCCATCTTTGGAATACATGCATAAGGCGTCAAAAATCACATGCTTCAAAAGCGTTTTGCAAGGAACCTGGAAGATGCGGCACTCGTGCTCGTCGTCTGCTCGAACCCTCAGTGATTGTAAACACGCCTTAGCCTGCTTGTGCTCAGCAGCTGAAAAAGTACGCATACGCTGTACATCTTGCGCTCTTTTCATGGCCACTGAATGCAAAGTCTCCACGCGTTTGGGTGTCAAGTTTTCAAAGGTCACTGTCACAACCGAGCCCCCAAAGAGAGGATCGCTAGTAAGTTTTCCAAAAAACCTAAATTGAGAACTATCCATATCAAGTTGGTAATCAAGCCCGTTTTTGGGGTCCGTATGCTTTAGAACTGTAGGAATCATAATGGGCTGAGACTTTTCCTCATAGTAAATTGCAAAGTGCCACGGTAACCTCAGCATGTACACAGAGGATTGGCCGATCTTATCGAAACGAAGGATCCTGGTGTAGTCGCCTGGAAGGTACAAACAGGGCATCTCATCAACGTCGATTTTTTTCGCGTACCTTCCCTCTACAACTGCAAGTTTGGGATCAAGTTTCCCCCCTTTGCTATCCTGGATTCTGAGCGCGAATTCAGCGTACTGGTGATTGACAGATTGGGTAAAATCAAGAGTTCTCACTGGGAGATTCTTGCTCCAGTACGGATCCTGGGGTGGTCCAAAATAGGTCACATCCACAAGCGGTGGTAGGTTAAACGTGACCTTGCGTCTTTTCACGGATGGCTCATTACCACTGCTTGGTTCTTCCGCTACCCTGCCCTGTTTGGGTAGGGGCGGGGGCATAGACGCTCCTGAAGCCTGCCTGGGTAGGGGCGGGGGCATAGACGCTCCTGAAGCCTGCCTGGGCGGGGGTGGCGGCATAGAAGCTCCTGCTAGCTTTTCGGGCTCTTTTTTCCTGGAGGTAACCTGTGGTGTTCTTACCATAGGAACATATTCGTCAGAACTGCTTTGCCTGGGAGGAGGCATGGGAGTTCTTACGCAAGGCACGTAATCACAGTCCTCAGAGGGACCAGATGAGTTATGATTTTGGGTTTGTTTATTCAAGTCGGTCATTTTTTAATATTGTGTATGTAAAACGTTGGTTGTTTATTTTGAATTTGCTGGCAAATATGCAGAATATAAATGATGTGTTAAAAAATGTTTAAATACAAATTACTTGCAAAGTTTTTTCCTGGGTAAACATCGAGGAATGTATATATATACACACTAGATAAACGTACGACTTACATAAACGTACACTCTCAGAGCGTACGTTTAACAAGCAAATGCAGTGCACATTTTTAAACGTACGGCTTGTCAAACGAAACACGTACGTTTACTTAGATTGTGTATTTTTTTAAAAATCTGCTAATGCTATTTAAATTTTATGATAAAATAATAAATGATACATGTCCTCATTTTATTCCTACTCGCATCTGTATCAGTTTTACGACAGAGCGCTGTCTGAAAAACAAAGCGCTGTGGCTGGAAATCAAGCTTCGCAGAATGCTTTGCAACGCTATCTCAGCAGGCGCGGTGTAAGTTACAAACGCGATGGCATGGTTAGAATGCAAGCTTGCAGGGAGGCTCTGGATGCCCTGGACAGAAAGGGATGGCAACGCAGCTTCCACCAAAGAATGTTCCACGAAAACTTTATTCGGGCTTGCGCCCGCGTGTTTTACAAAACAGAACCACAGGGCGCGTTTGCCCGGGCACACCAAACAATATTGGACCTCAATGGGTGGGACAACTTGTCACAGGAAATTTTAATTTCAACTCCGCGCCGGTGAGTTCTTAACCCCTCCCACTCCAGTATCCATCAGTGGTCCACTGGTCCACTCCAGTGGATGGACGCCACATGCCGTGGTCGAACACGTGAAGGCTACCCCGTACGATTTTGTATTTTACTGGGTCTTGTTGCGCTGCCCTGCCAGGCTGGGGCTCGTACCCTGTAGCATTGTGGCCGTCGGGAAACAGTTCAAAATACCTTTCCCAGAACCTCTTGGATAGTCTGTGTGGATACACAGGGGGCAACTCTGTAGTTTCATCATGGGAAGATGACTTTCCTTTACATTTTGACATTCTGGAATTAAGCGCTGAGCCTTTCATCTTGCCCCAGTACCCTTTCCACAGGGGGGGAGGCGCTGGTGGGTTTATAACATCAGCCATGGCTTGGTTTCTTTTTAACCACTGCTTATCCCAAACAAACTTGGGCACAGTGGCTGGAAGCTCAGTGCCATGGGGGTATTCTTCCCAGTACACTGGCCACAGTTCAGATGGGGTCATGTCGAAGCACTCAGACGGGACTGGAATAGGCCTGCTCATCTGTGTGTACTGTAGTTTAGTTAAAACAGACCAGGTTGTTTAGATTTTTTTTACCATGCCGCAGGTTTGGCAAGACCATCTCGGTTAGTATGTTTGCTGCTGCCCTCCTCTACAGCGCACCTAATGTGGAGCTTTCTATCTACTCTACTTGCAAGCGCATCAGTCAAAAATTACTCAGAAACGTTATGAAATTTCTTTCATTAATTTACGAAGGACTTGGAGTACAGGAGTTTAAAGAGGTTCGCTGTAATATGGAGGAGCTGGTGCTGCAAGGTCCAGAAGGCAACACAGACATCCGGATCGTCAATTCGTATCCGAGCAAGGTAAGGGTTCCATTTCCCCTGCGTTGTTAAAGTGCCGCAAATTAAGTGTACGCTGCTCAAACGCATTCAGTAGCTTGTTTGCTCTTAAAAAGTGCTGCTCCAAAAAGCTTTCAGCTTCCTCGTGAAGTCCGTCTATACCCTTCTGGCTCCACTTTAATGGTTTTTTGCTGAGGCTCAAGGTGTTGGAAATGTCTTTTACAATTCTTACAAAGGAGGCCCTGGGAATAGCCCTTTGTTCATACTTGGAAACAGAGGAGCGCGTTTTTTTGGGTTGCATTCTCTGTTTGTTTTAACAAGTGCCTTTTACGCGACCACACAGTATTGTTTTTTTTTTTACGTACACGCTAAGAATTTACAGCCAGCTTGACTCTATGGGAATGAACAAACCCATCCCCCTGGTCACACATGTATATGTGGTGGTCAGTTACCACTGCTGCCCTACATTGGATAGCCTGTTTTTTCATCAAACACGCAGAAAACGTTTCAGTAAGTCCCAGATCGTCTGAAGCCTTCTTCATGTTCCTAACAGTGGACAAAGAAAATTTGGCAACCTCAGACATTTTTGGAATGGGTACGTGCACAGTTAGAGTAGCACTAAGATACTGACCAAAAGCAGAGGCCCTGGCTCCGTCAGTGTTAGGGTCCTGTGCCTGTATGGCGTTAAATCGCTCAGCCAGCGCAGTGTAAACTTGCACTGCGTTTCTGGTGACAGCAGGGTCGTCAAATGCCCAGGTATTTTCTGACTTCATAAACAGTGAATAGTTTATGGAGCTCAGCCAAGGTAATTCCGGGTTGCGCACTGGTTGTAGCTGGCTAAGGTAGCACAGGAATTGCTGGGGGGTAATGGCTGGCCCCCAAGCCTCTGACACGATGTCTCCTATTAGGTTTTTGAGTTCTGCTGCTCTGGCAGTGTTTGTTTTACTGCCTATCTCAGTTTGAATGCCCTTTGGCCCCTGAAGCATCTCAGCAGTGATGGGAATGGCCACTACGTCTGGCTTTGAAAGACCCATGACAGCAGCACCAAACAAGGGCTTACCGCCCGCTCTGTAGGATGCAGATGGATTCGTGGTCAAGGGGATGCAGCCCAAGGAGCCGTTTTTACCCTCGCTGAGGCCTGTGTAAAAAATGGACTCGTAAAATGGGCATTTTTCAGGCTGGTTTCCATAGTCACTCCTAAGGTGCGCTAGTATGTTGCAGTGCAATGAGCCCCCGAACATTTCGTGAAGGTTTTGCCCCAGGAGGGTCATGGCAGTCTCCAAGGGAAAGCTCTGCACAGTTCCGTTGGCTAGCTTTAGGGGCACTGAGGTGCAATACCCCTCTGGCGGAGGTGCGTCCACAGTCAGGTACGTGGTGCCCTCCACAGGAATGTGCTGGTAAAGCTGGGTTTTTTCGTCCCACACCCTGGTCATACACACCCCGTGCCCGCACAGCCCTGCCCCCGCTTGAGGGCTGTTTTCGGTGTAGGATGGTCCCTTGGCAGATGCCACAGCCAGAGACGTACTCCAATCGCCTCTCTCTTGCATTTTTCCCAGTCTGTGCATTATTGCAGCCAACTGTCGATAGTGCGCGCTTTTGACCTCTGCGAACACGTGTGGCACACCGGCGGTCTCCCTTTCCATTTCAGCCGCTAGCGATTCAACAGCAGGAAGCTTCTTACAGAATCCCAGGATGGCCCTGGCGTTTTGCTCGTTTGCCTCAGCACTGTTCTCGCAATCGTCCGCCAAAGCTTGAGAGGTAGTGCGGCCTGCCCCGAACCTCAAAGGGTCCTCGGCAAGCCTCACCTGGCTTTGCGCTATGCTTTGCATTGCCTGCTCCAACGGTAGTTGCTTCCACTCCTTATGCCCCTTGTATGCTTCCAGAGTGTTTAGGTTTTGCACCTCGAATCGAAAGCGCGAGTAGGTTCTTCCGATGTCTTCTGTATCCCTCAGCTTGCACACTGAACCAGTAAAGGAAATGGTCAAATCGGGGCAATAATTATTTGACAGAGCGCAGCAGGTTTGTCGGGTGACGGCTGCCAATCCGAAACGTTTTACCAATTCAGCATCAGGCATGGCGTTAAGCGCTTCAAAGCTCAGACCCGTGCTGTGCATTGCCTGTAAAAGGTTGTAGGTAACCAACGGAAGAGTCACTGGGGATCTCATGCAGCTGAACTGGTAGCCCAGTAGGCCGTAGTGAGTCAGGTGCCCCCCCATAGGAGTGTAAGTAAAGCTCTGTACAAATTGGCAGCCAGCGTTGAGAGGGCTGACTGCACAAGATCCCACGTGCTGGTCCAATACCAGTCCTAGATTTTTCACTGCTTGGTTGTGCTCGTCCAGGCGCTTTAGTGAGGAATCCCTAAATTTAACCTTGGCCAACGCAGCAAGATCGGTTCCCACGTTCAAAAAGCGGTGAAGGGCCATGTTCCTGGTGAAGTTGTCCGAGGCCTTCAATGTGGGTTGAGATGCTGTAAACCCTTCCACTGCCCCGCTGGGCTTCAGGCAATTAATCAGCTCAGCCCTGGTAATGCTGGTGGAAGCTATGTGGCAGCACCTAGCCCCTTTGGGGTTCAGCGAGCGAGCCCCAACGGATACCTTGAGTGTGTCCACGGAGCCCTCAAACCACTCAAGCTCCACCTCAGTGA
>Ga0194132_10013010_pt1 | contig 10209 bp, 18 predicted proteins | sample TA2KigOf80mmetaG_FD_148612 | JGI IMG/M metagenome (GOLD analysis project Ga0194132, IMG submission 148612) | Freshwater microbial communities from Lake Tanganyika, Tanzania - TA2015054 Kigoma Offshore 80m | ecosystem: Environmental > Aquatic > Freshwater > Lake | place: Tanzania: Lake... | reverse complement strand
ATGTCTGACCTTTTTAGAGCCGTTCAAGAAACGTTGCGAGGACACCATCCGAAGATGGCCTTGAGGACGATTCAGATTGGGAGTTCCGATGAATAACTATGACACAAATGGAGGGGTCCAAGAACTTTTCCTACAAAAACTATCGCAATTGAAGAACCCTAAAGTACTTGAATTGGGAACGTTGCAGTGGAGACCTGGCGTATCTACTCATCACAGTATGTGGTTACCACAAGGGTCAACGCACGTCATGTCGGACGTTGCAGACGGGGCCGATGTACACGTGGTTGCAGATGCCCATGATTTGACGCCATTTGCAGACGAAGAGTTTGATGTGTTCATTGCCGTGAGCGTATGGGAGCATTTGCGTAAGCCGTGGCTTGCTGCCGCTGCTGCCCACCGTGTGCTGAAGCCAGGTGGTCTTTTGTATGTTGCAACCCACCATACGTTTCCTGTCCATGGTTATCCATCAGATTATTGCCGTTGGACAGATGAGGGTTTGAAAGGATTGTTTGACGCTCCTGAGTGGAAAAACCAAAAGGCGGCGTTCAAGTTTCCATGCAAAATCGTTCCTCCCAAAGAAGTCACCGTGTGGAATCCAAGTGCTAATGCGTTTTTAAATGTAGATATCTACGCAGAGCGGGTTTAACATGTCTGACCTTTTTAGAGCCGTTCAAGGGGCGTTACGAGCACACAAAGAACGTGGTGTTGACCTAAATAATCCAATGGGTGTAGAAGTCTTTGGAAAACTGTACCCAGCGACGAAAAAGGGGATAAGGGTTATAGAGGAACGTGCGGGTTTTAATAAATACATTCCCGCCGCTTATTACACAATACCTATGGAAAATGGACTTATGGTTGAAGGTCGTAGTTCCAGATGCTCAATTAGGAATGAGGGCCAAGCAAACAGATTAGTCCATCAATTGTTTCAACCAAACATAAACCTTTCGGAAAGGGATTCAGAATATCGTTATGGTTGGACTTTGGCAAAAAGTAATGAGAACGAACGTACTGATGATAACTTACACCATATAAATTTTGATGAGGATGGTTTGACCACCGAAAATCAATTAGGTTTTCACGAAACTATGAAAAAATGGTCAAAAGCGCCATCACACGGGCTTAACCACACTCATGGAGATTTTGTATCGGTCATGTCCAGTGAAGACCACAGAGAGCATCAACAAAATGTTAAAACTTATCATCTCGTAAAACATCCTGGCAAAATTGTAATTACTCACGCAAGAAGTCACTTTGCGAAAACACATCATCCAATTTCCGTATATTATCAGTACGACATTAATACGGAAGCGTTGACTCCGCACGACTGGGACAACCATCGGTCTGGTTCCTAATGTCTGACCTTTTTAGAGCCGTTCAAGAAACGTTGCGAGGACACCATCCGAAGATGGCCTTGAGGACGATTCAGATTGGGAGTTCCGATGAATAACTATGACACAAATGGAGGGGTCCAAGAACTTTTCCTACAAAAACTATCGCAATTGAAGAACCCTAAAGTACTTGAATTGGGAACGTTGCAGTGGAGACCTGGCGTATCTACTCATCACAGTATGTGGTTACCACAAGGGTCAACGCACGTCATGTCGGACGTTGCAGACGGGGCCGATGTACACGTGGTTGCAGATGCCCATGATTTGACGCCATTTGCAGACGAAGAGTTTGATGTGTTCATTGCCGTGAGCGTATGGGAGCATTTGCGTAAGCCGTGGCTTGCTGCCGCTGCTGCCCACCGTGTGCTGAAGCCAGGTGGTCTTTTGTATGTTGCAACCCACCATACGTTTCCTGTCCATGGTTATCCATCAGATTATTGCCGTTGGACAGATGAGGGTTTGAAAGGATTGTTTGACGCTCCTGAGTGGAAAAACCAAAAGGCGGCGTTCAAGTTTCCATGCAAAATCGTTCCTCCCAAAGAAGTCACCGTGTGGAATCCAAGTGCTAATGCGTTTTTAAATGTAGATATCTACGCAGAGCGGGTTTAACATGTCTGACCTTTTTAGAGCCGTTCAAGAATCATTGAGAACGTACAAACAAAGAGGAGTTGACCTTACGGACCCAAGGGGTGTTGTTGTCTTTGACAAGCAATATCCAGCAATAGAGAAAGGTCTAAATCTTAGAGAAACTCAAAATGGTGTTATTTCAAAAAACTTTAATGCACATCACATAGTTCCTCTTGAAAGTGGTTTGATAGTGAGGGGATGGGCAGCGGTTGGTCCAAGTGGTACGTCGTTGGAACACTTCCTTAAAATACCGTTTATAGATGCTTCTAAGACGAGTCCTTGGGGTCGTTACGAATGGTATCTTCATAAAGGGCAACACTTACACGATGTGAACGATGCAAATGGCATATATTTCCGCCCCGCAGAACAACAAGCCCTGCATGACAGCATAAAAGAATGGTCGTTAGAACCAACACATGGCTGGTACAAACACGACGGAAACCACACTTCAATGTCTCCTGAAGAGCACAAAGAACATCAAAAAAACGTAAGGTCTAGTCGCATAACACATCCTAGCAAACTAACAATATCAGTTTTAAAACGTGAGGACGATACCTACGGCGACTATGACAACTACCAGTACGACATTGATACAGAGTCATTGACTCCGTGGTCTTGGAAAGACAAATATCCAGATGACGAAGATGGACCAGAGTGGTAATCGGGATTTAAAAACTTTTAATTGCGGTAGATTACAGGAACTTCCATGTCGGGGTTGGCGTCGTAAGCGGCAATGGTTCGGTGATGCCCGTCTGTTACTCCCCAACTTTCATGTTCTGGGTTTACCCTTCTTTTAGCCTCGTGGTCATACACGCCACTGATTCTTTTTAATTCTACTGGAAGTTCTACGCCCTCTTTGGCAATTGATTGACCAAGGTCTTTGTAACGACTATGGGTGGTATTTGTTTTAATCTTGTCTCGTTTTCGTCCCACCATGCCATGGGCTTCGTGAAACGTATTGGCCCCTACCGTGTCCAATGGAGTATGCTCCATTAGTTCCTTAGCGGGGATAAACATACGCAATTGCTCCCCTTGGAGATGTTGTTTTTCAGCCACTAAACCATTTTACATTAATAATCAATGATGTATACTTGACTACCATGTCTGACCAAAGCAGCGAACACGGAAAGCCGTTGCACCCAGAGCAGTTTGAAAAGTATTACTTTATTGTTAAGTCAAAAGCAGCCGTTAAAAACCTTATGAAGAGGGGCATTCCTGCATCTCCTGAAGGTGTTTTTGAGACACCTGCTGAAAAAGCGGCACAACAAAGACCTTATGGTGCGTATGGAACAAGTAGCCGACCCGAACTTCAAAAGGCTCACGAAAAAGGCAAACACATCATTGAAACCAACATTCCTACAAATTGGATACAAAGCAATTATGGAACGGACACGTACTCTGCACAGGACATCCCGCCTTCCTACATCACACGCCACATTCCACCGAAGGGCAAAGCCTAATGCCGTACATTAACGCCAATCAGTTTGACGCTGTTGAAAATCTAAAAGACGAATTGATGGACCCAGACCTAGAGCCGTTGGAGTTTTTATTTGTTCCAGATAGTCCCAATTTTGCCAAGATTTGGTACATGTTGGATGACTGGGATGACTGATGAAAAATATAAAACTTAAGGTATACACTGAGCAAGACCCTAACGATGAGTTTTACGAAACAGATGCTTTTGGCACGTACATTAAACATTTTAATGATGTCCACCAAGAACTTGTAGCCAACAATCCGCAGGGTTGGGCAGATGAGATGGAGAGCAGACTTCACCATTATGCAACTGAGGCTGGGAGACGTCATGGCACACACGTAGAAGTAGAAGATAGCAGTGACGGAACAATAATTAACGTGTACTCTCCTTATGCAGCACGTTCCATGGGAAAACTTCCCATGTCTTACCGAACGCCAGCCGAACAGGAAAAGCGACGGGTTGAAGAACAGTTAGCCCACGACCAATTCAAACAGATAGCAATGGAGCGTTTACGACGTGGTGTAAAACGTATGCAAGAGGCAGGAGAACAACTAAACCTTTTTGCTGAAGGGGAGTTTACCATTGACCCAGATGCAGAAGACCCTAGAGACATTTACCGACCAAAATAATGCCTCACCATATTGCAAGTATTCCCCGTCCAATGTATGCATATGTTAAAAACGAGTTTCTTTACGACATGCAGGAAGGACACGGTGAGGCAACACCAGCCCTGTTGTACGGTCTTTCTGCACTACCCAACAGAGCATGGGGTATTTCTGCATTGTTGTCAAACGGAGCACTCGTTCAGCACTTACCCGTTCATGCGTTCTTAAAAGATGGAAAGAGCGAACATAACCACCAACTTGGTGAATTACAGGTTTGGTCGTGCTATGGACAGGATTTTGGTGTTGAGGAATTTAGTGCGCTATCCGAACTGTCAATTAGGGCATACTTAAAAGGTTCGTGGGAAAAAGGTCATTATTGGTTTACTGCTGCCCCATACGACGACGTGTACTCACGTACGCCCGACCAACACAAACATTTTAATTTTATTTGGCTAGAGTGCGGGCATCTTGCCGCACTTCCTGGCAATCGCATGCTCGTACACGACCCGTCTTTTACCGTAGACATGCCAAAATGGGGAGACCGTCCAAGATATAAAGTCAACACGCAGTATTGGTATCCAGAAGACTTTGACCAAAAACCACAATTTGATACTACTATCACAGATACTACGGCATAGGGTAGAATAGATATATGTCTGATGTTCAAGATGACGAATCTAATATTGATGCTCAAAATGCGTCGTCTACTGGCGCATTAAGTGGAAGGTTTGGGGTTACCCGTGAGGTGGGTCGCCAATCGGCAAACCCTGTCAATTACCATCGTGGCTTGTTTGCATTGATGGCAGCCTTTGATTGGGACAGAGGGCGCTTTAGCGAACGTATAGAAGACGTTGCTCTTCGCAACGAAGGTTTGATGTTGCTGGGTCTTCCAACCAACCTTCCAGTAACCATGAATCCCGACGTCGTTCAAATGACTGACTTGATTGCACAACTTACTGGCGGTGAGCAAGAAGCAAAGAGGCGTTATGAAGCAGAAGGTTCCCGTCAGGAAGCAACTGGCGGTGGTCGTTCTAGTGCCGACTATGTGCAAGGTTTAGTGAACTTGTCAAAAGCAGTATCCAAAAACCGAGCGCTACCAGAAGACGCTGAGTGGGAAAACCCTCTTAAAAAGAAAAAGAAAAAAGAACAAGAAGAATAAACTACATCAAACTTTTATTTTTGTCATCAACGGGAAAGTACCAACCGTTTTTGTATTTCTTTGCTGGTGGCATGTCTTGACGGTGGTTGATACCAGAATAATGTGCAATTAACGACTTACGACGCATGTTGGGAACTTTGGCAAGAGAACCACGGTGAAGAAGCCTTCCGTGCCAAAACAGCACGTCTCCACGCCCTGGTAAATACGTTTTTACTTTGGCGTTTCTTTTTTCAATTTCCTCTGTAAACAAAGGTGTCAAAATGCGCTCGCTGTGGGTGGGCCAGTAGTGGTCACGTTCATGTGGTTCTAATGCGTTGATAATCTTTTCATGTGTAACAACGGGCCAACGATGAGAACCAGGAATCATTTGAAACGGTCCTGAGTCTGGGTGAATGGTGTCCAAGGCAATCCATACGGCAACGTAGTAATCTCCAACATGAGGAGGATTTAAATACGTGTCTTGATGCCAGTCACGTGTTGTGGTTACCCATCCCGTCAAATTGAGGTGAACTCCTGCTGGTTCTCCAATAAGTTCTTCCATGGTGTCGTGAAGACCCTTGTATGACAGGATGTCCAATATCTCTTTGTGGTCCCTGTATGGGGTGCAGTAGTCCCAACCACGTGGTCTATTTACGTTATTACGAAACCAGCACTCTTCGTACTCTTCCATCAACTTTTCAGGAATAAACTTTTGTTTGATGACAAAACCGTCGTCATTCCAATCGGCTTTGCTGGGTTCTGGTGGTGCGATGGTCAGGTCTTTAAGTGTGGTGCTCATGGTGTAGAATTAAGTATAATGGTTGTTAAGTTTCCTGTGTTTACCCAATCAATGGCAGATGCCATCATTATAGCCAAGCGGCAAGCGGCTGCCCAGGGTTTCAAATCAATGTACCTTGTAAACGTTAACAAAACGGGCAATGGGGCATGGGAAGTCACATTGAGAGTTGGTCTGTAGTGCGTGTAGAACATGAACGTACAGAAATGTGCGGTATTATAGATATGCCTGATATGTCTACTCAATGTATTTATTGTGGGTCTCAAATGAATCAAGAACATGCCCATTATCGTTGTCCAGAGTGCGGAAATCGTGATGCTTGTTGCGAAGGGGTTTACTGATGGCGTCTGCTAGTAGTTTGAATTGGGACCAACACTCAATGAAAGAAGGACACGTTCGTTCGTTATTTCAGGACAAGGAACGCCGAGAGGTAGTAACACGTGCATTAAAAGGTGCTCGTATGATTGGAGTGCATGGTGGAAACCGTAATCACGTTAAAATCTATGTAGAAGGAAACGGAATGGTGACCGTTTCTACATCTGGTAAAGGCCGTGCTCTGGAAAATATTGAATCTGACTTGCGCCGTGCCCACCGAAGTGTCGGAAAAGATTTCCCACGTCTTGGAGAAAGTGATAAAGCATTTGAGCGAAGAATGCAGAGACAACAACAACAAGATAATGGTTAGCACGTTAGGTCCACAATTTGAAGACCCCGATGAACAAGAACAAATACGCAGGCGAACTGAGGTTATAGACCATCTAACGTCTATGGGCTTTGCACCACATACCATACATGTAAACCAGCACGGGCAAGCAAAAGTACACTATCGCATTGGTAATTGGATTGCTAAATATAGTGGCGGTCAAATTGATGTCGCTCACGCCAGAGACCCAGATAGTTCCCTAGATATGATTAATATTTATGATTACGAAAAGGGTCAATATGAGCAAATGAACCCTAGAAAACTGCACAATGAATTACAAAACTGGATAAGGGATAACGGTCAAACATACTTTGAAAACACTTAGTTTCAGTTATGTTATACTGTAACTTGAGTTTTCTCGCCAAGCGGGTGGCCTGCGGGTCACCCGTTGTTGGTCTCTAGCCATATGCGACGTGCTCGTCATAAAGGTGCAACGACAACGACTTCCACAACTTCAACAACTCAACCAACAACGACAACAGAGCCAACAACCACGACAGTAGCGGAAACCACGACCACGGTGTCGCCAACAACATCGGTTACTCCGACTCTTCCTCCAACAACGGTTCCTCAGACAACACTTGTCCCAACAACGCCAGCGTAGACAACAACAGCAACCCAAATAATGGAAACAACAACAACCAGTACATCGTCCACCACTGTACCAGAGAAGAATAGGGTAAACTAGGATAATGCCAACCCATGTAAAGTTCAAAATAGTACGTGGGCTTCCCTGGAAACGGTTTATTTGTGTAAAAAGTAATCTAACCCGTTACCGAGTGAACGTTGACACACCAACGGCCTATATTGCCACTAACACTACTGAAAAAAAGCAAATTGATGCCATTATTACACCAGAAGGTATTATCCAACTTACGCTTGGTCAAGACGACACTATTGACCTGCCAGAGGGAATACTTAATTGGGATGTATGGGCAAACGTTACGGTTGGGTTAAACGACAAGGTATATCAACCTGTTGCAAGTGGGATAATGGAAGTTGTTTCGTATGCAACCGTAACCCCGTCACAGGAAGTAGATGAAATGGAAATTCGTTACAAACAACGCACTGATTATCACAGGATATTTACGTGGCAAGATGATGACGGCGATATTTTAACGGTTCAAGACGCATTTATGCAGGCGAAGACGTCTGCTGGTTCTACGGTGTTGGATTTGCGATGGTACACCAGTAAGCCAAGCGAAGCAACTATTTCTGGTCTTACGGCGAGTCGTCGTGGATATTTGATTCCCAGTGCTGGCGCAACACTAGAACTGCATATTTCCGATATGAATACTATTGCAGCAGGTTCTTACAAATTTGATTTGTTTGTAAAAGACGCAAACGGAGATTGGGATTGTATTGCACAAGGAACACTTGTTGTAGAGTCCTCAATCTCTAGCCCGCCAACATGAGCCGAATAATCCAAGTCACTAAAAGGTCAAAAGTTTCAACGGTTATTAAGGCGTCTCCAAAAACAGTTATTATCGCCAAACCAGTTGAAACCATTGTTGCTTCAAGTTTTTCTGCAATTCCGACTTCTGCTACAACGTACACACATACCCAAGACGTTTCTTCGGCATCGTGGATAATTACGCACAATTTGGGCTATTTTCCAGGAGGTGTTTCAATTGTGGACAGTGCGGGAAGCAAAGTGTATGGGGATGTGTCATATGTTTCAGAAAACCAAATTATGATAAACTTTAGTTCGGCTTTTGGCGGGAAAGCCTATATTTCGTAGACTGGAGTAACAGTGCCTATTTTTGTTAATAATGTTGACCTTAGCAAAAATGAATTGCGTAATGCAAAGGTTCAAAACCTTGCAAGCGACCCAGCCAGTCCAGTAGCGGGCCAAATTTATTACAATACGACTTCTAATGTACTTAAAATCTACACGGGCACTGCGTGGAAAACGTTGGCAATTGGCGCTCAGACTCTTGAAACTACCTCTAATGTCACATTCAACGATTTGCTTGTTGCAGGCAACCTGACAGTTCAAGGCGATACTACCACTCTTAATACTGCAACTTTGGCGGTTGAAGATAATATTGTTGTACTTAACAGCAATGTAACAGGTGCCCCTACTACCGATGCTGGAATCACGGTAGAACGTGGTTCATCAGCAGATGCTCACATTAAGTGGAACGAAACCACCGACAAATGGCAAATTGGCACTGGTTCTACTTTTGGAGACATTGCCACCACTGCTGATATTTCCGCAGTAACAATCACGTCTCTTGACGACATTGGTGATGTTACTATCACCTCTAACGCTTCTGGTCACTTCCTTAAATGGAACGGTACTGCGTGGGTTAATGACCCGATTGACCTTGGTACAGACACGTCTGGCAATTACGTCATTGATGTTACTGCTGGAACGGGTATTACCGTTACGCATACGCAATCTGAGGGTTCTTCTCCCACAGTTGCTATTTCTAGTACATATGCTGGTCAAAACACCATCGCCACTCTTGGTACGGTCACCACTGGTGTGTGGAACGGCACTGCAATTGCAGTTGCTAACGGCGGCACTGGTGCAACTACTGCCGCTGCTGCTCGTGTTAATTTGGGAGCAAGCGCATCCAGTTCAACTGCGACTCTTCCGCAGAAATTGTCATTTGATGTTGGTGACGCAACCGCAACGTCGTTTGTCCTTACCCATAACTTCAGTACCCGTGACGTCCTGGTGCAGATTGCCGAAAAGGGAAGCCCGTACGGTATCGTATTGGCAGACGTTGAATTGACGACTGTTAACACAGTTACGGTTGGTTTTGCGGTTGCTCCGTCCAACAACCAATATCGTGTTACCATTATTGGCTAATAACATAACCCTGCGGGGTAACTAACTAGCAAAAGGTTGAGGCCCGATGCCAACATTCTTAGAGCGAATACGAGCACGTAAGTTCACTTCTGCTGCTTCTAATGCCGTAGATATTGGCGTCAACGGAGATACACAAGCACGCTTAGCAATTGATGCTGGCGGCAAACTTATTTGGGGAACTGGTTCGGTTTCTGGCGATGTTAATTTGTACCGACACGCAACCGATACTCTTAAAACAGACGATACGTTGGTTGTTGCTGGATTGTATATTGGTGCTAACCAAGTGATTGCTAATGCTATTGGGTCTGCAACTTCCATTGATGGAGGGGCAGAAAACATACGGGTGATGGAAGCAGAGATTACTCTTGGTACAATAGGTGAAACAGTTGACGGGGGAACCGTATAATGGCTGCCACAATTCAATTACGACGAGGAACAGCCGCCCAATGGACGGCATCAAACCCGACATTGGCAGTTGGAGAACCCGCTTTTGAAAGCGATACGGGTAAGTTTAAAATTGGCGATGGGTCATCAACATGGACGTCTTTGGCATATGCTGGTGGTGGCGGTGGAGCAGACATATTGCAAGTACAAGTTTTTAGTTAAAATGGTATAATTAACGATTAGGAGACTATAATGGCAACATACACCAAA
>Ga0194132_10013009_pt1 | contig 10211 bp, 10 predicted proteins | sample TA2KigOf80mmetaG_FD_148612 | JGI IMG/M metagenome (GOLD analysis project Ga0194132, IMG submission 148612) | Freshwater microbial communities from Lake Tanganyika, Tanzania - TA2015054 Kigoma Offshore 80m | ecosystem: Environmental > Aquatic > Freshwater > Lake | place: Tanzania: Lake... | reverse complement strand
GTGCGGTCGGTCACCATCCTGGGTGAGAACCTGACCCTGTACAAAGACGAGAGTGGCCAGCTCGGGTTGGTCGGCCAGCGTTGCCCGCACCGCCGGCTGGACCTGCAGTTCGGTATTCCGGAGCCGGAGGGCCTGCGCTGCTCCTACCACGGGTGGCTGTTTGATCAAACCGGCCAGTGCATCGAGCAGCCCGCAGAGCCCGAGGGCAGCACGTTCAAGGAACGGGTGCGCATCCCCGCCTATCCGGTCGAAGAGTTGGGTGGCTTGGTGTTCGCCTACCTCGGCCCGCAGCCCGCCCCCCTCCTGCCGCGTTGGGACCTGTACGTGATGGAAGGCGTCATGCGGCAGATCGGCGTCAGCGACATTCCCTGCAACTGGCTGCAGTGCATGGAGAACTCGGTGGACCAAGTGCACACCGAGTGGTTGCACGGTCACCTCTATGTGTACCAGCTCAAGCGCAAGGGTATCGACCCGAAGAGCCGCTCGGCGGTCAACTTCCTGCGGAAGCACAAGAAGACCGCGTTCGAGCCCTACCAGTACGGCATTCTGAAGCGCCGCTTGGTGGAGGGCCAGCCCGAGGACAGCGAGGAGTGGCAGCATGGCCATCCGCTGGTATTTCCCGGCAAGGTGCGTATCGGCGGCGCCACCAGCGGCCGCTACGAGTTCCAAATCCGGGTACCGGTAGACGACAACCGCACCCTGCACTACTCCTACCAGTGCTATGAACCAGGTCCCGGCATCGAAGTGCCGAAGCAAGACGTCGTCCCGTACTTCGACGTTCCGCTGACCGATGAGGACGGAAATTACATCTTCGACTACATCCTGTCCCAGGACATGGTGGCTTGGTGGGGCCAGGGCGCCATCGTCGATCGTGACCACGAGAAGCTTGGCGAGTCGGACAAGGGTGTCATTCTGTTCCGGCGCATGCTGAAGCAACAGATGGACAGGGTGGCCGCCGGCGAGGACCCCATGAACGTCTTCCGCGATCCGGCAAAGAATCAGTACCTGCGGTTGGCGCCCGAAGTCGCGACCTTGCCCGCAGAGCAGCGGGCGGGGTTTGCTGATACCCGCCGCAACTTCGCCAGCCTGCGCGACGGCCCCACCGGGCGGTTCGGCGTGATCTACGACGATCTGGAATCGCTGCGGGCCGGCCAATGAGCCAGGCCACGTCTGACGGTGGTCCCGTGACCAAACAGCGCGCTGGGGTTGTATAGTGCGCCAGTACCTAGTGCGGCGCCTGCTGTTGTTCGCGCCCACGTTGCTGGTTGCGTCCATGGCCATTTTCGTGGTCATGCGTCTGCTGCCTGGCGACGTGGCGATGCTGATCTTGGGGGGCGATGCCAGCAGCCCCAGCGCGCAGCAGCAGATCGAGGTCTACCGCGAGGCGTTGGGCTTGAACGACCCGTGGCCGGTGCAGTATCTGCGCTGGCTCTGGAGCCTGGTGAACGGCTCCTTTGGCGGCGAGTCGTTTGTCGATCGCGAGTCGCTGGGCGCGATCATCGGGCGGCGGCTGCCGGTCACCCTCCAGCTCGCCTTCTACGCCGTGGTCATCTCAGCCGTGGTCTCGGTGCCGTTGGGGGTCATCGCAGCCGTCATGCAAGACCGGCCGGTCGACTACCTGGTGCGAGTGGTGACCATCGCCGGGACGGCGGTACCGAACTTTTGGCTGGCGTTGTTGGCGCTGCTGGCGCTCTCACTGTGGTTCCTGTGGACGCCACCGGTCTTCTACAAGAACTTGTGGGAAGACCCCAGCACGCACTTGCAGAAGGTGCTGTGGCCATCGCTCATCCTCGCCTGGGGGTTCAGCGCCAACGTGACCCGGGTCACCCGCGCCAGCATGCTGGAGGTGCTACGGCAGGACTACGTACGCACCGCGCGTGCCAAGGGGCTGGCCAACACGGTGGTGGTATCCCGCCACGCCCTGCAGAACGCGTTGATGCCGGTCATCACGCTGTCGGGGCTGCAGCTCGCCGGCCTGCTGGGCGGCACCGTCGTGCTCGAGACGATCTTCGGCCTGCCGGGCATTGGGCAGGGCATTGTGCTGGCCGCCACCACGCGCGATTACCCGGTCATCCAGAGCCTGGTTATGCTGCTGGTGTTCATGATGCTGAGCCTCAACCTGCTCATCGACCTCTGCTACGGGGTCATCGACCCCCGGCTCAGCTACAGGTAGGAGTCCATGGCGCAGTCGACTGACGTCCTACAACATCCGGGTGACGCGGCCTTCACGCTGCCGCCACAGCCCAACCTCATCGCGCGCGCCTGGGACTTCGCTCGGCGCAAACCGCTTGGCGCGTTCGGCGCCGTGGTGCTGCTGGTGCTGGTGCTCGCTGCGGTTTTCGCCGATCTCATCGCGCCCTATGACCCGGTGGCGCAGAATGTCCCGCACCGGCTGCGCGAGCCGGGCGCCCAGTACTGGTTCGGCACCGACACGTACGGGCGTGATGTCTTCTCCCGCGTCGTGTTCGGCTCCAGGGTTTCGCTCTACATCGGCCTGATGTCGGTGTGCATCGGCACCGCGGCCGGGGTCCTCATAGGCGTCAGCTCCGGCTACATCGGAGGCAAGTTCGACCTGGTGGTGCAGCGCATCGTCGATGGGTTGATGGGCTTCCCTCCGCTCATCCTCGCCCTCATCTTGGTAGTCGCGCTGGGGCCGTCCATCAACAGTGTGGCTGCGGCGCTGGCGGTCACCTACGTCCCGCGCGTGGTGCGGCTCGCCCGGGCCACAGCGCTGTCCACCTCCCAGGAGATGTACGTTGACGCAGCGCGTGCCATTGGCGGCTCGCAGTTGCACGTGATGCTGCGGCACGTGGTGCCCAACAGTCTGGCGCCGGTGTTCGTGCTGGCCACCGGCTATTTGGGCACTGCGATCGTGGCTGAAGCGAGCCTCAGTTTCCTGGGCCTAGGTGTGCCGCCGCCCGCCCCCTCTTGGGGCGGCATGATGCAGTTCGGCGCGCGCGGTTACCTGGAAGCAGCGCCCTGGCTCACGGTCTACCCCGGCCTGGCGCTCTCGGTGGTGGTGTTTGCCTTCGGGTTGTTCGGCGACGCGCTGCGCGACGTGTTGGACCCACGCCTGCGGGGCCGTTAGGCATTCGGTATTCGTGCGCCATCCCTGGGTTCGAAGGAGCGATGAAGTGCCCGTAATCAAAACCAAAGTGGTTGCTGAGCGTCCGCAGAACCGGGCCGGTACCCTACTCTCGGCCGAGACCGCGCCGCTGCTGCGGGGCGACGGCGACATCTCCCACGAGTGCGGCGGCTGCGGCACCGTGCTCATCGCCGACGTCGCCGAGGGAGACATCATCTCCTTCTACGTGCAATGCCCCAAGTGCCGCGCCATCAGCCTGATCGACAACCCTGGAGCGAAGCTGCTCTAGACCGCCCGCAACAAGGAGCTCGCATGAAGTACCGCAAGATTGGTAACACCGACCTCAAAGCGTCGGAAATTGGCTTTGGCTGCGGCGATAATGCCGGCCTCATCGTGCGCGCCACCACCAAGGAGCGCGAAGTGGGCGTGGGGCGCGCGCTCGACCTGGGTGTCAACTACTTCGACACGTCCCCGGACTACGGCAAGGGCTTGTCGGAGGCGAACTTGGGCCGGGTGTTCCGGGCGCTGGGCCGCCGCCCCATCATCTGCACCAAGGTGGAGATCATGCCCGGCGACGAGGCCGATCTGGCCGCCGCCTGCGTGCGCTCGGTCGATGCCAGCCTGCGCCGTCTGAAGATGGATTTCGTCGACATCGTGGAGATTCACAACCCGCCGCACGTCAAGCGTAACCTCGAGGTATCCGGCTGGGTGCACCTGGAGCCGGAAGACTACCTTGGCTCCAGCGGCTGCCTGGAAGGCCTGGAGCAGCTGAAGCGGCAGGGCAAGGTGCGCTACTTCGGGTTTGCCTGCGAGCATGCGGAGGCGCCAGCGGTGAAGCAACTGCTGGACACCGGCAAGTTCAACATGATCAACGTGTGGTATGACCTGCTGAATCCCACCGCCGGCATGCCCGCGGTGCCGGGCATGCGCAGCGATACGGACTACGACGGCATCATCCCCCACGCTCAATCGCTGGGGTGTGGCACCGGAGTCATCCGTCCGTTGGCCGGCGGTACCCTCACCGATAACGCGATGCGGGGAGGCGGCCGCCACGCGTATGCCGGCGGCGGGCTAAGCCGCAACCTGAGCACCTACCAGCAGATGGTGGAGCAGGCGCAGTGCATGGGCTTTCTCTCGCAGGAGGGCGCCCATACCCTGGCACAGGCGGCCGTGCGGTTCATTCTGATGAACCCTGGCGTCTGCACCGTGCTCGGCGGCTTCTCCGACCTGCAGCAGGTGGAGGAGATGATCGCGTGCTCTGGTGCTGGCCCGCTGTCCGAGGAGAACATGGTGCAGCTGGACATGGTGTGGCGGGCCAACTTTGGCCATTGGGAAGGCCAGAGTTGGAGCGCCGCCTAGCGGAGCGACGCATGACGTGTGGGACCGACCGAACGGGAGAGTCCAGAGAGGGCGGCAGCCCTTTCTGGACGGGGTGCACGAGGGGGAACCCCCTCGTCTCCGCAAAGTACCATGGGTGGGCGGAGGGAACTGTCAGTACCGTCCGTAGGCCGCGCGTCAGACTAGACCCGCTTCACGTGGGATTAGACCACGATATGGCCTGAACGTCGCCTGGCGGTAGCAGCACGCAAGGAGGAGCCACATGGAAACCCCTGAGATGAACCGGCAGGTTGCTCACGCTGGAGCTGGCGCCCACCAGAACGCACGGTTGCGTCGCCGGTGCTGGCCAGAAAGCATCCGCGCGCTGGCATCCCGCGTCCCGCTGCCCAGCCTGGCGATTGCGGTGCTTGCGCCGCTGCTGCTCGCCTGCCAGACCGCCGTTGCGCCAAGCCAGGGGGGAGCATCGGGAGCCGCAAGCACCGAGCCGAAGCGGGGCGGCATTGCCGTCATCGCCACCCGAGACGATCCGCCCACCAATTGGGACCCCGGCTACACCAGCGGCATCACGCTGCACCAGGTCAGCACCGGCATCTTTGGCGCCGGCAACTTCGTGCGCCAGTGCCGAGACGACGTCTACAAGGTGTGCCCGCACCTGGCGGAGAGTTGGGAGGTGAGCCCCGATCTTACCCAGTACACCTTCACGCTGCGGCCCGGCGTGAAGTGGAGCGATGGAACGCCCTTCATCGCCGAGGACGCCGTATATTGGCTGGACCTGACCCGCGGCACACAGGTGGGAGACAAGGCCCGCCCGCCCTGGGTGGACGTGGGCACCCAGTTGGTGCAAAAGGCCGAGGTGGTGGGCGCCGACAAGGTGCGGGTCACGCTCAAGGAGCGGGTGCCGGCCTTCCTCGACATGATGAAAGCGGCCACCGTCAACGTGGCCTACCCTCGTCACCTGTTCAAGCCCAAGATCGACGCTGGCGACGTGCGCATTGGACCGTCCGATGTCGGCTTCGTCGGCCTGGGCCCTTACAAGCTGCTCAAGCATGATAAGGGCAGCGTTATCCAGGTGCGACGCAACGAGCATTACTGGGAGAAAGACGCCAAGGGCCAGGCCATGCCCTACCTCGACGGCATCGACTTCCCGGTGATGAAGGACATGAATGCCATCGTGGCCGCCTTCCGCACCGGCCAGCTCGATGGCGGCGCACGCGGCACCGGCTTCGGCCTGCTCTCCGAGCAGCGTCAGTCGCTGGATCGCAGCCTGCCGAATCAAGTGCAGTACGCCGAGATCGCGGGCTATCGCTGGCACATCGCCTGGAATGTCCTGAAGCAGGGTCCCTGGCAGGACGTGCGGGTGCGCAAGGCGCTTGGTCTCTGGCTCGACAAGCGTTCAGGGATTCAGGCCGTGGTGGGCGGCCAGAGCTTCCTACACACCATCATGGACCCGCGTTCTGGCTGGCCCAACCCCGATTGGGAGAAGTGGCCGAGCTTCGACGCCGCCACCCGCGAACGGGACCGGGCCGAGGCGCGGCGGCTTATGACCGAGGCGAACCTGCCCAACGGCTTCGAGATGAACTTCTTCTGCCGCCGCAGTTGGGTGCAGATCTGCGAGTGGTTCCAGGGCGACTTCGCACCGCTGGGCGTTCGCTTGAAGCTGGACCTGGTCGATGACGCGACCTGGACCGACCGCCACCGCCGCGGTGACTTCGACGGCCAGATCCAGATTGTCACCGTCACCTTCCCAGAGCTGCTGGAGCAGCACTTCGGGCGCCCAGGACTGAACGCCGGCGGCCTGCTGCGCCATAACGACAGCCGGCTGCTCCAGCTCTTCCAGCGCTTCAAGGACGCACCTACAGATGACAGCCGGCGTCAGCTCTATCGTGAGGTGGAGAAGTACGTGCTGCAGGACCAGTGGTACGCCATTCCGCTGTTCGACGAACTGCTAGCAATCCCTTACCGCGCTCACGTCAAGGGTCTGATGCCGGGCCCGGAGGAGATCAACCACAATCTCGACTATGGCACCCTGTGGCTCGACAAGTAGGGAATCGCGGCGGTGCGGCCCGTCAGGGATGACTCCAGGCCGCGGAGAGTCTCTCGGTGGTGGTTCGACACACCTAAGGTGGTGCGCTGTCTAGCGGGGAGAGTCCAGAGAGGGCGGCCTCTCTGGACGGGGTGCACGAGGGGGAACCCCCTCGTCTCCTCAAGTACCATGGGTGGGCGGAGGGAACTGACAGTACCGTCCGCAGGCCGCGCACCAGCCAGACGCACTTCATTGCCATAGGCCACTCGGATTTCGACGCGCTAGCCCTGGAGTAGAAGGTGGGCAGCGGCTGCCGCCCGGCCCTTCGGCTACAATCCCACCAGAGTATGACGCCGGCAGGCCGGCAATAGACGACGATGAGGCCAAGTCCTTGCAACAACGGACACTGTTAGACGCAGACGACTGTATCCGGGCCATCGACCGCATGCTGGAGAGGGTGCATGTCACCGCCCAAGCGCCCATGGCCCTGGTTATCGTCGACCAATACGGCGACCCGCTTGCAGTCGCCAACATGGACGGTACTTCTCCCTTCGTGCAGGACTATGCCCGTGGCAAGGCGTACACCGCAGCCCGCATGAACGCTGACCTGGCGGACTTCGCACAGCAACTTCAAGCCCGCGGTAGAAGCGTGCGGGAATACGCCGATCCTCACTTGGTCAGCGCAGCCCGTGGCGGAGTGGTGGTGCGCACGGCTGGCGGCGCCGTGGTAGGCGGGATGGGCGTCAGCGGTAGCACGCCGGAACAAGACGAAGAGGTGGCGCGCATCGGTGCTGCCGCGCTGCTGGAGGGCTGACCATGCGCACACGGACGGTGCTCGGTTTCAGTGAGGCGTGGCTGGCGGTGAAGGCGGTGATGGCCGAGGCGAAGGTGTTCCCGGGCCGGCCCATCGCGGTTCAGGTGGTGGATGACCATGGCGACACGCTGGCCTTCCTGTGCGAGGCGGGCGTGAACGTGGCATTGGCCCGGCAGAACGCCTTCCGCAAGGCCTTCACCTCTGCCACCATGCGGGTGGACACGCTGGCCTTTGCCGACCGCTTCGACGGCATCAAGCGCACCATCGCCGACAGCGGGAACCTGCACTTCACCCACGGAGGCGGGGGTGTGGTCATCAAGGCTGCCGACGGCGCCATCCTCGGTGGCATCGGTGTGAGCGGGCGTCCCGATGGCATGGAGGACGAACGCTTGGCGCAGGCCGGCCTGCAGGCCCTGCGGGACGCGGGCGTCGCACTATGACCGGCGCGAGCGTGGCGTGATGGAGCCGAAGGCGCGCCCGCTGCGCATGAGCGCCTTCATCGGTGGGCGGCGGTATTCCACCGACACATCGGCGCTGCTGGCCCACGGCGACACCGTGGCCGGCCCCGCCTGGCTGCCGGGCAAGAAGGTGACCTTCGTGTTCCGCGGCAAGGATGGCCGCTACTTCGCTCAGTACCGGATGTATCCGGAGGCTGGCCAGAACATCCACACCGAGCGCTACTGGATCGAGCCCCTCAGCGAGCTGGACGCCATCCTGCTGTATTGGGAGCTGGACCGGAAGGTGATGGAGTACGAGGCTGCGTTCACGCCTCCTGCCGCCGGCAAGTAACCCAACCCCAAGCGGATGAAAAGGGACCGGGAGCATCTCCCGGTCCCTTAGTTGTCGAGGCGGCTGTTGCTACTTGTCGAGCCAGACCGTCACAAAGTCCAGGTTGTGGTTCACATCTTCCGGCGGCGGGAACATACCCTTCACGTGGCTGCGGTAGGGGAAGGCGAACACCTCGTCGAACAACGGTATCGCGTACACCTGATCCACCAGCACATACTTCTCTAGGTCGCGGTAGATTTGTTGTCGTTGTTCCAGACTGCGGGCAGTATCGAATCGCCGGAAGAACTCGACGATCTTGGGGTCCTCGTGCTTGATGCGGGTGCCGGAGTTCAGGCTCGCCTGGGTCATCTGCACCTCCAGCGCCTCCGGGAACAGCCGGTCGAAGCGCAGGATCTGGGTATCCCAGTCGGTGGTGGTGCGGCTCTGCGTCACCCAGGTCGCGTCATCCTTCAGGTCCAGCGGCATGTCCACGCCCAGGCCGGCCAGGTCGGCGTTCAACCATTCGCAGAACGTCACCCAACTCCGCCGGCACAGGTTCTGTAGCTTGATGCTGCTCGCCCCAGCCTCCTGCAGCAGGCGCTTGGCGTCGGCCTTGTCCTTCTCCCGCGTGCCGGTGTTGAACCCCGGCCACTTGTCCCAACCCGGGGCGGGCCACGGCGAACGCTGGTCCATCAGCGTGTGGGTGAACCCCTGGCCGCCCATCACCGCCTGGTTCCCGGCCTCTTTGTCGATCCACAGCGCCATGGCCTTACGCACGCGGACATCTGACTGCGGGCCCTGGCGCACCGTGTTGAACATCAGGAACCAGCGCTGGCCGGCGATCTTGGCGAACCACACCTTGTCGCCCAAATCCCGCGTCAGCGCCTGTGTCTGCTGCGGCAGCAGCGAGAAGCCGGTGCCGCGCGCTCCGCCGTCCAGCCGTCCGGTGCGGAAGGCAGCGATGATGGTGTTGAGGTCGGTCATGATGGGGAAGTCGATGCCGTCGAGATAGGGCATCGCCTGGCCCTTGGCGTCCTTCTCCCAGTACTTCTCGAAGCGCCGCACCTGAATCATGCTGCCCTTGTCGTGCTTTAGGAACTTGAAGGGCCCAAGCCCCACGTTCCCCACGTCCTGCGGGCTCAGCATCACCTCGCCGGCCTCCATGCGCTGCTTCATCAGGTGGCGGCTCAGCCCCACCATGATCATGGGGTCGGCAATCTGGTTCAGGAACACCGGTACTGGGCGCCCGAGGGTCAGCCGCACTTTGTCGCCGTCCACCACTTCCATCTGCTTCAGGTCACCCCACGCAGCCTTGGTGGAGGATGCCGGCCGGTTCTTATCGCCCACCCGCAGACCGTTGTACTGAATGTTCAGCCAGAAGGTCATGTCCTCGGCAGTCAGCTTGGCGCCGTCGTGCCAAAATACGTTGTCCCGCATCTTGAAGGTCCACTGGGTGGAGTCTGGGCTCATCTCCCAGCTCTCGGCCAAGTGCGGGCAGACCTTGTACACGTCCTCGCGGCACTGCTTGACGAAGTTCCCTTCGCCGAACACGCCGGCGGCCACGTGGGTCAGCGTGATGCCAGCAGAAAACTGCGGGTCCCAGGTTGCAGGATCCTCGCGATTGGCGAACACCGCAATGCCGCCGAACTTCGCCTCGCCCCCCGTGGGCGCAGTGGTGTTGGCCTCCCGGGGCGGCGCCGACCCCTGGCACCCTGTCAACGTCAGCAGGGCTATGCCCACCACCATGTGCCATAGTCTCAGGTGCATTACGGTTCCTTTCTGACGAGCGAGCAGTTAGTAATTGTCCGGCGCGCCGGTCACTTGATGGGCCACGGTGATCGCCTCGCCTTCGGAGCTGTACTGGGTGGCGCTGCTAGCAAACGCCACCTCATAACGAGGCTCCCACACCACCCGGCCGTCGCTATCCGGCTGGTCGTCCACCACCTCGAACACTTCAGCCTTGCCCTTGGGTCCCTCGACCGTCAGGTACAGTTCTCGACCCACAGACACACCTCCGGCACGCGCTTCGAGCTGGCTGAACGTTGTGCGCAGGATAGGTTCTGCCTATAGGAGTGTCAAGCTGGGCAGGCGCCGGTAAGCACCCGGAGTTTCGGGGACGAAGGTGGATGCCTACTTGTGACCCGCCGGGCAACCAGGCACCATGGAGCGTCGGGCGAGAGTTG
>Ga0194132_10013008_pt1 | contig 10211 bp, 7 predicted proteins | sample TA2KigOf80mmetaG_FD_148612 | JGI IMG/M metagenome (GOLD analysis project Ga0194132, IMG submission 148612) | Freshwater microbial communities from Lake Tanganyika, Tanzania - TA2015054 Kigoma Offshore 80m | ecosystem: Environmental > Aquatic > Freshwater > Lake | place: Tanzania: Lake Tanganyika... | reverse complement strand
ATTGTGCGCAACAACTAACTTGACCCGAAAACTTGACTCAAATTGAACAACTTTGGCCCCATAAGGGGTCTAACCAGTTGTCCCTGTTCGACTTATAGCCGGACAGCAGTGAAAGGCATTCGTAATGGACGGAGAATACTTGCCATAATCGCCAATGGTCCACAACCACAATCACCAACCACGCGAACAGCAGATTGGTCAGCGCCAGCACCAGCCATTCCCCGGGTTCAAGCGGCCAGCGCGTGCGGCGCACCATGTGCCAGCCGATCAACAGCGCACCGAACAATTGCAGCCCCGCGGCTGCCGCGAAGAGTGCCGCCAGAATCGTCACCCAGGCCGAATCGCTTTCGAATAACCTGAGAGCTCGCGCACATTGCAGCAGAACGGCCGTTACCGCGGTCCAGATCAGCAGATACCGGATCGACAGCCGCGGAACGTGAGTGAGCCGGGCCAGTGGAGCGGCGGGCGCTACTTGGTCCGCAGGTGACTGGGAAGCAAAAGGGTCCGTCATGAGCTGGCTGGCCCGTTCCAGGGGGCTCTACGGAGCAGTGTATTGTTCCCCGCCGTCCACGGTCGCCATCGCCCGCCAGATTGCCGGATCGACGCTCGTGGAAATATGGCTGCCGTGCAGGTCAGCATAGATTACATTGACCAGGCCAGGATGCATGCTGCTGGCGGTCCCCACGGCATTGCTGAAGTCCGTTGCGCTGCGGGCCAGAACTGGCGGCTTGCCGGCGCCGGCCTGGGGGAGGAATTTGTGGGTTAGCCACACGACCCAGCCTCGCCATAGCCCCAGGCCCCGGACAGATCGCCGGCTGTTTTTCCGGAAATGATTTCAGACACCATCACCGTGTTGCTGGTGCCGTCAACGGCCATGTCCTGAAATGAAGCAGGTCTGCCGACGCGAAACACACCTTGGTCCTGTTTGGACTGGGGATCCATCTTGTCGGCGCCAAAACACAAGACGAAGTTGGACCGGGCATACTGCCCGCCCCCCGGGCTGGCGTACGTGCCGGTCGGAAGGTCACTCGGGCAGTTATAGATGGGAACCCGCTTGGAAGTTGCCGGTGCGGATGCATCGGCCGTACTGCTGAACGTGCCGAACATCTTTTGGATGTGGGCCAACTCCAGATGGGAGAGTATGACCGACTGTGCCGTATACCGTGAGGATGGATAAACGCCGACCGGAATGGCGTCCTGGTTTTGCGAGCTGTACGCGTGCACGGCCATCGCGACTTGGCGCATGTTGCTTGCGCAATGGGCGCGGCGGGCATAGCCATGTGATCTGCCTCGATTAACCGGAAAGAAAATGATCAGCAGCAAGCCAATGACGCCAATGACCACCAGCAGTTCAACAAGCGTCAATCCGCTCCGAAAGCCGGCCGGATGGATCGTCCGGCGACGATGAGCCCGATTCATGATATGGCCCCCAAAAGAAGCACACCCCTGACCTGAATATAACGGGATGCGCCCTCCAGGGCAAACCAATCGGACAGGGTGGCATGGCCACGTTAGTGGGCATGAGACGACTGGCAAAAGATTGCACCGTGTGAAAACTCAACCTCACGTTCACGTGGCCATGTCGTATACGCACCAGATTCAGCGCTACTCCACGCAGCATGGCCACGTAATACAGCCTTGTGACTGTTCGCCGCTCCAGAACGCCAACGAATATCGCACGCACTCAAACGTGGCCATGCCACCTTCCGGCGCCAGCGCCCGTCCGCTCACTTTTTCCGTCGCGGGCCCTTCTTCGCGGGACGCCGGCCGTGGGCGATCGGCTTGCGCTTGGGACCGCCGCGCTTCTCCCGTCGCGCGGAACCGCCATGCGTCATGGGCGGCAGAACGGGCGCTCTGCCCGACTTAGTCTGCGGCGCGCCGTGCTTCAGCTTTCGCGGCAGGCCGGGTGGTCGGCCTTGCAATCGGCCGACCAGCCGGAAGTCCAACTCGCGGCGCTCAATGTCCACTCGGGCCACGGCAATCCGCACCAGGTCGCCCAGCCGATATGTGTTGCCGCTCCGGTAACCGCTGAGGCTGTGCGTCGCCCGTTCGTAGCGATAGTAATCCTCTTGAAGCGACGTGACGTGGATCAACCCTTCTGCCGGCAGGCTGATCCCCTGGGCAAACAGGCCAAAATCCTGGACGCCGGTGATTACGGCGTCGAACTCCTCGCCAATCCGCGTGCTCATGTAGTGCAGCAGCTTGACCTTCGTCAATTCCCGCTCCGCTTGCTCTGCCCGCTGCTCCCGCTGCGAGCAGTGGTCCCCTTGCAGTGCCAACTCGTCAAAGTTGTTGCGCGGCTTGCGGTTCCGGAAAATGCCGTCCAGCAGCCGGTGAACCGTCAAGTCAGGGTAGCGGCGGATCGGCGATGTGAAATGGCAATAACACTTGCTGGCCAGTGCGAAGTGCCCTTCGTCGTCCGGAGCGTACACCGCCTTCTGCATCGACCGCAGCGAGGCGTAGTTAATGGCGCGTTCTTCCGGCGTCCCTTTCACCCGGTCCAACAAACCCTGGATCTCGAAGCGGCTCTCCAGGCTGCCGGCGCCGTGCCCCAGTTCGCGGACAAAATCGCTCAGTTGCTTGAGCTTCCGCGGATCGGGTTGTTCGTGAATCCGACGAAGGAAGAGGATTTCCCGGTCCTTCAGCAGTTCCCCCACGGCCTCGTTGGCGGCCAGCATGAACTCCTCGATGATCTGGTGGCTCTCCGTGTTCTCCACCAGATGAGCCCCGGCAACGCGCCCATCGCGGTCCAGATCGATTTTGACTTCCGGCAGCGTCAGCTCCAGCGAGCCGCTGGCAAAGCGCCGCTCCCGCAGGATCATGGCCAGCTTATGCATCCGCCCTAGCAAGCCGTGAACTTCCGGCGACAGTTTCTTCTGCCACCCCCGCGGATCTGCCAGATACTCGTCCACTTCCTCATAGGTGAACCGCCGGGCACTGCGGATGGCAGCGGCACAAGGATCCGACGCCACACGAGCCCCCTCGGCCGTGAACTCGATGAACACCGTCTTGGTGTACCGCACTCGGTTGGGCTGCAGGCTGGCCAGGTTGTTCGAGATGATTTCCGGCAGCATCGGGATCACTCGATCCGGCAGGTAAATGCTCGTGGCCCGGTCCTGGGCCTCGCGATCCAGCGCCGTCTTTTCGCGCACGAAGTGAGAGACATCCGCAATGTGCACTCCCAGCCGCCAGTGGCCGTTGTCCAGGTGCGTCAATGAAATGGCGTCGTCGAAGTCCCGGGCATCGACCGGGTCGATTGTGATGATGGTTTCGCCGGTCAGGTCGCGGCGATCCGGACCGATCGACTCGTCGAACCTTTCCGCCTCCGCGCGGGCGTCTTCCAGGGCGTCCTCCGCGAACTCGCCAGGCAGCCCGAACTCGCGGATGATCGAAAGCGTATCGACCCCCGGAGCGCCGCGCGGCCCAAGCACTTCCAGAATCACCCCTTCCCCGTCGTGGCTGTGGGACGGAAAGCGGACCATCTCCACCACCACTTTGTCGTCCGCCTGGGCATTCTTGGCCCCCGCGTCGCCGACAAAGATCGGGTTGGTAAAAACGGTTCCGTCCACCTGCACAAACCCGGACCCGGCCGATTCGAAGTAGGTGCCGACAAACTGGTTGGTCTGCCGCTTGAGAATATCGACGATTTCTCCCTCACGGTTGCGTCCGCCCGGCCGCCCGCCTCGGCCGCCGCGCGGTGCTCCATCGCGCTTGATCAGTCGGACTAACACGACGTCGCCGCTGGCGGCATCGCGGGAGCGAGAGGCGGAAATGTAGATGTCGTCTGCCCTGTCGCGGCTGGTGGCGGGGCCATCCGGCCGCACGAATCCATAGCCGTCCGCCACGCGGCGAAAGATGCCGGTGAGCCGGTTGGAGTGCGCGGTGCCGGCCAGCGACACCGCGTGCTTGTCTCCGTAGGCGAGCTTGCCTTCGCGCACCAGTCGTTTGATGAGGCGCTTCAGCTCGCGCAGTTGCTCCTCACCCAGGTGGAGTTGCTTGCCGATTTTGCGCGGCTTGACCGGCCGATAGCCGGGTTGCCTGAGCAGGTCCATCAGGGCCTGCTCCAGTTCTGGGTTGACGGTTTCACGGCCGTCGTCGTTCTTGTCGTTGTCTTCAGTGTTTTCTTCGGTTAGTGTGTTCATACTTGTTCGCGTGTGAGCGGGCGGGCGCCAGCCCCCGGTGGGCCGCAGTTTCCCTGAAATCGATCTTTGGATTGTTGGTTGTGATTCAGTCTGTGCAATGGCTCAGCGGCCGCGGAGGGTGCGGAGGTGCAAGGTGTACGGCTAGCCGCCGAGGGAAACCAGAACACGGATGGCTGCGTAAACGAAAGCGGCGGTAAAGGAAATCGCCGTTTTGCAGCCGTTGCAAGAATGCCCGCCTGTGGGCGAGAAATCAAGAGTCCCCGAATCACTGTGTATCAATATACGTCATGGCTTGGCCGCCGCCAAGGGCGCCCCGTGGGCGTGAAAACCGTTGATCTGTCCCGAAGACAAGGTCACGGATATAGTTATCACGGCTGTTTGGCACGGGCTTCCACGCCTGTGTCGTCACTTCCGTGCGAAACAGCCACGGGCTGGAAGCCCATGTTACAGACCGATCCCCAATAGCAGGAGAAGATGGCGATGAAATTGTTTTGGTTGTCTGTGGGTCTGGCGTTCGTGGGAATAGTCAGTCCGTTGCGGGCCGAGGAACCAGCCGCGGCCCCGCCGGCACAGGCCCCCTCGGAACTGAAGGACACGCGGGAAAAGGCTTCGTATGCTTTGGGCGTGGGCATCGCCCGCAATCTGAAACAGAACAAGCTGGACGGCGTGGATGCGGATTTGTTGATCCGCGGCCTGCGCGACGTTCTGGCGGACGAAAAAATTAAACTGAACGATCAGGAACTCGAAGCGGCCATGGTGGCCTACTTCCGCGAAATGAACGACAAGATGGGCGCCGCAAACCGCAAGGAAGGAGAAGAGTTTCTCGCGGCCAACAAAGCCCAGCCGGACGTCAAAACCACCAAGACAGGTCTGCAATACAAAGTGCTCAAGCAGGGAACCGGGCTGTCGCCCAAGGCCACCGATCGCGTCAAGACGCACTACAAGGGCACCCTGGTCAACGGCAAGGAGTTCGATAGCTCGATTGCCCGCGGCAAGCCGGCGGTGTTTCCCGTCACCGGCGTCATCCCCGGCTGGGTGGAAGCGCTGCAGTTGATGAAGGTGGGAGACAAGTGGCAGCTGTTCATACCGTCCGAACTGGCCTACGGAGCCGAGGGCAACCGGGCCATCCCGCCCAACTCCACGTTGATTTTTGAGATAGAGTTGTTGGGGATTGAATAAACGCTGACCCGAAGCGTCAGCGAAGAATGAAATAAAAACCAGCCCGAAGCGTCAGCGAGGCTTGTCCAAAGCCATTCCTCGCTGACGCTTCGGGTTGGTATGAGTTTCGCAGGACTTGATGGCGCAATCCAATTTCCGGAGCGGGCATACGAATACTCATCAGCTATGAACCTGCTATTGTCTCAGGCCCGTAAGATCGTGATCGGCGTGGTCGGTGTTACGGTCCTGGTGATCGGCCTTGCCATGCTGGTCCTGCCCGGCCCGGGCTGGGTGGTAATCTTTGTCGGTCTGGCCTTGCTGGGCACGGAGTTTGTCTGGGCCAAGCGGCTGCTCGCGAAGGCCAAACAGACCGCCGTCAACGCCAAGGATAAGGTGTTTGGCAACAGCGGAGCGCATTCGGCGACAGGAGATGATCCCTGCAAACCGGCGACGCACGGACGTCAGACGCGGAGCGGCGAGATATTGTAGCCTGGGGCGCCAGCCCCAGGAATGAAAGCCTATTAACAACCCAATCTCAAATCCTATCTCACGCCTCGGCCGTGCCAAGGACGCTTTCACCTGGCAGGAAACCCGATTCTTCCGTTTGCTGGTGCTGGCACGCGAGTTGCGTTCGCACAACGATATGCAGCCACGCCAGACTGGCCAGGACCAGCGCCAGCAGAGCGATAAAAGCCGCCTGGGGAAATCCCGTTTCGCGCCCCAGCCAGCCGAATGCCTTAGGCAGCACGAACCCACCCAGGGCGCCAAGCAGACCCACCAGTCCGCCTACGGCACCCACATCGCTCGGGAAATAGTTGGGGATGTACTTGTAGACGCTGGCTTTGCCCAGGCCCATGCCGATGGCGACGATGACGATCAACGTCGTAAAGCTCCACACGCTTAAGGGGAGAATCGTGGTGGGCAGGCAGAGCGGCAGCGTGGCCAGCGCCATGCCCACGAAAACACCGTAGGTCACGGCCCTCGGACCATGGCGGTCGGACAGCCAGCCTCCCAACGGGCGTAACAGGCTGGCCGGCACGATGAACAGTGCCGTCAGGATGGCTGCGGTTCGCAAGTCAAGGTCATACGTATTGACGTAGTAGTTGGGCAACCAGGCCGAAAGTGCGACGTAGGCGCCAAATACGACCACGTAGTAAAGGCTGAACCGCCACACGCGGACGTGCCGTAGCGGTGTGAGCATTTCGCGCAGGGGCCGCCCCCTGCCCGGCCGGCGATCCGGCCTCGGACAGGCCAAGAAAATCGCCGTCGCCATGACGATCAGCAATCCGGAATAGATCAGGGGAATGATTCGCCAGCCGCCCGGAATCCAACCACCCAGGTAACCGGCTGCCGGAACCAGCGTCAGGATGCCGGGCACCAGGACGACCAGCAATTTGGTGCCGGAAGCCCCGACGTTGCCGGCGCCAAAGATACCCAGGGCGGTTCCTTTTCTGTCGAGGGGAAACCAGGCGGAGTTCCAGGCGATGCCGACGGAGAAGGAGTTGCCCGCCAGTCCGAATAGCGCCGTGCAAGTGAGCAGTTCCGTAAAGTTCTGTGCATACGCGAGCCAGGCCGTCGGGATTGCACAGCCTAGCAACAGCAGCAGCATCATATTGCGTCCGCCCAGCGTATCGGACCAGATGCCAAAGTTCAGCCGCAGCATGGCGCCAGAAAGGATGGCCGCCGCCAGCAGCCACTCAAACCGCGATTCCACGGCTGCTTTAATCTCATCCTGGGTCATGCCGGCGGCGGAGCTGCCGAGCATCAGGCCGGTGTCCGACTTGATTTTCAATCCCAGCACGCCCAGCATCAGCCAGACGGCAAACAGCAGTGTGAAGGCGATGGTGGAGAGCCACAGCACGCGATTGCGGGGTCCGGCAGGTTCATGGTTCATTTCAGCATATTCCAATCTCCGCCGCTACGAGGGATGTCGTGCCCAGGGTTGCCACTGTGTCGCAGGCTTTCACGCAGTGCAGATCGGTAGCCAGCAGGGCATCCAACTGCGCTTGCGGCGGCAGCAACAAGAAAACGTCGTCGTCCACCACTTTCACGGGAAAGACTTTGATGGCGTGGTCTTCGCCGGAGAGACACTGGCCGGACTGAAGCGAGAACGTCTTTTTGTGCAGCGGGCAGGCCACCTTGGGCGTTTCCCCCTGGGTGCCAAGAATACCGCGCGACAGCACAAAGGCCCGCTTGTGGGGACACATGTTCTGGCTGGCGAACCACTGGCCGCGACTGACAAAGCGGAACACGGCGATCTGGACTTGACCGTATTTGATAGCGGCCCCTCCTTCCAAAGGAAAGTCGGATACCTGACCGACCTTGACCCAGTCGGATCTGGACTCGGACGGGCGGCGCGGCTGCGGAGCGTGCGCGTCTTCACCAACGGAGGCTGGGCACCGTCCGCCGCAGCGGATGGTCGGTTCCTCGCTCGCCATCTTGGGCTCAAGCTGGACCAGAGGTGGATCACGTTGCCAGTCGGCCGGACGATTCTGGCCGCGCTCCGTCACAATCTCGATGCCGGGCTCCGTCTCATCCGTATTGACGAACTGGCGAAACTGCCGCCGGCGCGCCGGGTCGTTGACCACCTCAGCCCATTCGCACTTGTACGTGTTCACAAGATGCGCCATCTGACGCTCCAGTTCGTCGCCGATGCCTAGCTTGTCGTGGATCACCACGTCGCGGAGATAATCGATGCCGCCGAACATGTTCTCCAGCCAGACGCTGGTGCGCGTCAGCCGGTCGGCGGTCTGAATGTAGTACATCAAAAAGCGATCGATGTACTTGATGGCCGTACCTTCATCGAGGTCGGAGGCCAGCAGATCGGCGTGCCGAGGCTTGGCCCCGCCATTGCCGCAGACGTAGAGGTTGTAGCCCTTCTCCGTGGCGATCAGCCCGAAGTCCTTGCATTGCGCTTCAGCGCATTCACGAATGCAGCCAGAGACGGCCGCTTTGAGTTTGTGCGGAGCGCGGATCCCCCGGTAGCGTTTCTCCACGCGGATGGCAAAGCCCACGGAATCCTGGACGCCGTAGCGGCACCATGTTGTGCCAACGCAGCTTTTCACGGTCCGCACTGCTTTGCCGTAGGCGTGGCCGCTCTCGAACCCGGCGGCGATCAATTCTTCCCAGATGTCGGGGAGCTGATGGACCTGGGCACCGAAGAGGTCGATTCGCTGGCCCCCCGTGATTTTTGTGTAGAGGGCGTATTTCTTGGCGATGCGGCCGATCGCAATCAGCCCGTCAGGCGTAATCTCCCCCCCGGGAACGCGGGGAACGATGGAATAGAGACCGCCCCGCTGCATGTTGGCCAGGAACCGGTCGTTGGTGTCCTGCAACGTCTGCTGAGGAGCATCGAGGATATGCTGGTTCCAGAGACTGGCCAGGATCGAAGCCACCCCCGGTTTACAAACCTCACAACCGGCACCTCGGCCGTGATGGGCGATCAACTCCTCGAATGACTGAATCCTCTTGATCTTGACGATCTGAAACAATTCCTGGCGGCTGTAGGCAAAGTGTTCGCAGAGATGATCGACCACTTGCCGGCCGGCCGCGGCCAGTTCCTTCTTCAGCAGGTCCGCGACCATCGGCAGGCAGCCGCCGCAGCCCGTCCCCGCTTTCGTGCAGGCCTTCAATTCGCCGATGGTGGTCAAGTCTTGCTCGCGGATAGCCTGGCAGATCGCCCCTTTGCTGACGTTGTTACACGAGCAGACTTGGGCGGAATCGGGCAAGCTGCCGGCGGCGGCGCCGGATGATTGCACGGCAGCGGGGGGCACAAGGTCTCCCGCCGGACAGGGAAGCGGTTGATCCGTGCGGGACAGGGCCAGCAGGGTGCCGTAGTCCGCGGCGTCTCCAACCAGGATTCCCCCCAGCAGCTTCGTGCCGTCGCAACTGAAGAGCAGCTTGCGATACAGGCCGCGGAACGGATCGTCATAGATCACCGGCGCGGCACTCTCCGGCCCGGCATCGTATCGGCCAAAGCTGGCCACGTCCACACCCATGAGCTTGAGCTTGGTGGAGAGATCGGCGCCGGTGAACTGGCGCTCGCCGCCAGTCAGATTGGCGGCCACGATCTCCGCCATCTCATAGCCTGGCGCGACCAGACCGTAGATCATGCCGCCGTGCAGCGCTACTTCCCCGATCGCATAGATCGCCGGATCGGAAGTTTGCAGGCCGTCGTTGACGACCACGCCGCCGCGCTGGCCGACTTCCAGTTGGCACTCGCGGGCTAGATCGTCGCGAGGCCGAATGCCAGCCGAGACGATGATCATTTCGACCGGCAGCCGCTGGCCATCGCCAAAGAGAAGGCCCTCGACACAGCCGTCCCCCTGCACTTCTTTGGTCGTCTTGTTGAGGTGGACGCGGACGCCCAGATTTTGGATTTTGCCGATCAGGGCCTGCGAACCGGCATCGTCCAGTTGCCGCGGCATCAGCCGGGGTGCGAACTCAACGACGTGCGTTTCCAGCCCCAGATCGTAGGCCGCCTTGGCCGCCTCCAGTCCCAGCAGGCCGCCGCCGATCACGGCGCAGCGCTTGACCTGCTGGGAGTAGGCCATGATCTGCTCCAGGTCCTCGATCGTGCGGTAGACGAATACACCACGGTTGTGAATGCCCGGCACGTCTGGCACGAACGGATAAGAGCCGGTGGCCAACACCACCGCGTCATAATGCAGCCGTTGACCCTTTTCTGAGTGGACGGTCCGGGTCTTGCGGTCGATCTTATTCGCGCGGTCACCCAGGTGGAGTTCAATCCCCTGCTCCCGGTACCAGTCAAGCCGGGCAAGCATGAGTTTTTCCGCATCCCGATGGGCAAAAAATGAGGTCAGGCCCACGCGGTCGTAGGCTGCCCGGGGTTCTTCGCAGAATGTGACGATGCGATATTTCCGGACCGCATCGTACTCCACCAGCTTTTCA
>Ga0194132_10013006_pt1 | contig 10212 bp, 8 predicted proteins | sample TA2KigOf80mmetaG_FD_148612 | JGI IMG/M metagenome (GOLD analysis project Ga0194132, IMG submission 148612) | Freshwater microbial communities from Lake Tanganyika, Tanzania - TA2015054 Kigoma Offshore 80m | ecosystem: Environmental > Aquatic > Freshwater > Lake | place: Tanzania: Lake Tanganyika... | reverse complement strand
TTATCGCCGACTCAGCAAGGACTACGAGTATTTGCCCGAAACCAGTGAGGCTTTCATCAAGATCGCCATGATTCACCTGATGCTCCGCCGCCTGGCGCAGCATTCAGAGGGTTTTTAAACACCCTCTAAGGAACGGATGCAGCTGATGTTCCTCAAGAAGCGCAAGAACGGCCGGTATGTCTTTTGACGAGGGATTCCTCGCCGAGCTCCTGTGTGCGCTCTCCGCAGCCCGATTGGAAGTCGTGCTGATCGGTAATGCCGAAGAGGGAGTAGGCGGCCAGAGCCTTCACCGAATTGTGAGCAGAGACTCTCCGCCGTTTACCGCCTGTCCTTCTGCCACTCGAACTTTCTCGATGATCCCAGCTCTGGGAGCTTTGAGTTCGTTCTGCATCTTCATTGCTTCAACCACCGCCACTCCCTGGCCTTCGCCGACCGAGTCGCCTTCTGCCACCAACAAACGAACCAGTTTTCCCGGCATCGGCGCCGAGACCGATACCGGGCCGTCCGAATCGACGCCCTCTCCAGCAAGGTGCCGAAGTTGTTTGGGATCGCGAAGGACGACCTCGAACGCGTTGCCATTGACTGTGACCTGGTAATGGCCTTGCCTGCCATGAATTGTCACATCGAAAGAAAGCCCCTCCATAAGGAGCGAGTAGTGACCCTTGCCGAGAACGGCCACGTCTAACTTCATCTCGGCGTGAGGCAAGCGGGCCAGGTAGCCTTCGGTAAGCGCTTCCAGGGAGATCGCTACCCACTGCTGGTCGATCAGGCTTTCGAATTGTCGGATCGATTTCAATGTCGTCTCAGACTGGCTGCGCGTTCTTGAGTCCTATCTTCTGTACAAACCTTCGATACGTCCCGCCTGTTTCCAGGCGCTTTCGACTGGCTTTTCTGCGACTGCCGAACTTCCATCGAGACTCGCGTGCAGCGCGGCACACACAACGGCTAGGGACTGGAGGTTTGAACCGTGCGACGGCGTCTGTGGCGAATAGCACTGGTCGATAAAGCTGGTGCTCAGCTGGCCCGCCAGAAACCGTTCGTGCGAAAGCACCGATCTGAAGAACGGGAGATTGGTTTTGATGCCAGCCACTTGATACTCTCCCAGCGCTCGCTGCATTCGAACGATCGCCTCGCTGCGGTTCCGGCCCCAGGCGATAAGTTTGGAGAGCAGCGGGTCATAGAACACGGGCACGGTCCAACCTTCGTAGATGCCACTGTCGTCCCGAATGCCCGGCCCGGAGGGCGTTCTGAGCGAGGTGATTTTGCCTGGCGAAGGAAAGAAGTTGTTGTCAGGATCCTCAGCGTAGATGCGGCACTCCAGCGCGGCGCCACGCCATTCGACGTCCTCCTGGCGCAAGCTCAATCTCTCGCCGCTTGCAATGCGGAACTGCTCTCTCACGAGGTCAATGCCCGTGACCCACTCCGTCACGGGGTGTTCCACTTGGAGGCGGGTATTCACCTCGAGGAAATAGAAATTTCGCTCACTGTCTACGAGGAACTCGACGGTTCCCGCGTTCTCGTAACCGCACGCTTTGGCAATGCGGACCGCCGCTGCGCCCATCGTGGCGCGCAGCTCTGGGGTCATCAGTGGGGAGGGGCACTCTTCAATCACCTTCTGATGCCGCCGCTGAATCGAGCATTCCCTTTCGCCCAAGTGGATCACGTTGCCATAGCGATCTGCCAGAATCTGAAACTCGATGTGCCTGGGGTCTCGAATCAGCTTCTCGATGTACACTGTCGAGTCGCCGAAGGCTGCGGCAGCCTCGGCCTGGGCATCGCGAAGTGCGGAAGGCAACTGGCCTGCCTCTTCCACAACGCGCATGCCTTTACCACCGCCGCCAGCCGCAGCTTTGATCATGACCGGGAAACCCGCTTCCTCGGCGGCTCCCCGGGCTTCTTCGAGATTGTGAACGCCCGCTCTCGTACCTGGAACAACCGGGACCCTCACGTCCAGTGCCGTTTTGCGGGCCGCGATCTTGCCTCCCACTTGTTCCATGGCCGAAGCGGGCGGCCCGATGAATTGCACACCGGCCTTCGCGCATCGCCGCGCGAACTCGGCATTCTCCGACAAGAAACCGTAACCAGGGTGGATTCCTTCAGCACCGCTCGAAAGTGCTGCCTCGATGACTCGATCGATGTTGAGGTAACTTTCCAGAGACGGGGACGGACCCAACAGGCGGGCTTCGTCGGCCATCCGCACATGGAGTGCTGCGCGATCGCATTCGGAGTAAACCGCCACGGTCGCGATGCCCAGCTCCCTGGCAGCACGAATCACGCGAACGGCGATTTCTCCACGGTTGGCAATCAGGATCTTTCGAAACATGTCAATCTGGCTCGCTTCCGAGCTCGGAGGTTCACACCCTGGAACCACCAAGCGATTCAAGGCCAATCGAGGACGGGACGGGAAGGCTTCCACCGAACCGCCCAGAGCCGAAGACTTGCCGCGTGGCAGCCCGCCTTCTCGCCATCCCAACGCCGTGGCAGTTCCCCTGTTCTGGACGCCGCCCGTCCCTAGTGGAGTGACTTGACTAGCTCACTCAGTGCGCCCTGCAACGACGCCTCGACCGGATAATTCTTGAGAAACTCCTGCTCGACTGCCCCTACAGACAGCTTAGATTCGCTGAGGCTCAGGAAGAACCTCAAATAGGCCTCATGGTGCTGGGGGTATCGAATCTTCAGGAACAGGTGATTCGCATAGAACACCGCGTTCTCTCGCGAGGCAGCTCTGCGATTCTCCGGAATCGTCGCCGCCGAGTCAACGAACCGGTCCGTCAACCGGTGCGTGGTTTCGTGCAACACCACAAAGAGCGCCTGCTGCGTCTCAGCCTTGGTTTCCGGTAGCGGGGCCACGACATGGAACAGCACTCGTTGTTCCTGGTTGACAGGAACGCCGTGCCCATTCCGTTTCATCACCGGACAGAGATAAATGTTGAACACGTTCACGCCCGATCGGCTGGCCCAGGGCCCCACGATGCTGGCCCCTTCGGACTTCCAGAACCGCTCGAACCTCTCCTGGCTCGCCTGGTCAACCTCGGTTCGGGCCTCGCGGTAATGCTTGTAGAATCGGTCTCGTTCGTCGTCCATGCTCTCGGCAAACTGCTTCAGGAACTCGTGCTCTGCAGGATCTGGGAAGCGATTCTTGAACAACGGAATCAGCCGCCGGGTATTGCCGAACAACAGCGGTGCCAACGCTTCCCGTGCTTTTCGCTCTTCGTAGGTTTCGCGGGAATCCTCGGCTTCGTTGCGGAAGTTGAAATCAATCATGGCGAGCGCCTGCTTGAAAGAGGCGTAGTCATCCGCCATGAAGGGCGCCAGGTTCAGAAAACGCAATCCTGGCAGCTTTCGGTAGTTCGTTTCCAACGCGGATTGAAGCTGGTCAAGCTTCGTCTGCCCAACCTCCAGGTCTTTCTTGGCCTGTTGAATCTGTTCGATGTAGTCCTTGGAGTAGAGGTTCGAAGGATCTCCCGGCAAAGCCAGATGCGCCAGAGTGTGATAGACGATGTCCAAATCCGGATTCAGAGAAATCTGGATCTGCTTTGGATCGAAAGTATGGGTTGGCACGTCTGAGGCAACAACCATGGCACAGGCGATGGCAGCTGTGCCTAAAGCCAAAACGAGTCGCTCAGGAATGCGGGTGTGGGCAGAAAGAAACAGGCGAGTCCTCATCGTGAGTCTATGATGTGTCCCGAACCTCGGCTCCCCTCGGCGGAGCGGTCTACAACGGAATATTCCCATGCTTCTTAGGTGGATTTTTATCGCGTTTGGTGTCAAGCATATTGAAAGCGGTGATCAACTTTCTTCGAGTATCGCGTGGTGGGATCACCTCATCGATGTAGCTGCGCTCGGCCGCCAGGTAAGGATTCGCGAAACGGTCTTTGAACTCCTGAATGCGGCGGGACCTTTCCTCGGCCACATCCGCCGCTTCGGACAGCTCTTTGCGATAAACGATGTTGACCGCTCCGTCTGGCCCCATGACGGCGATCTCGGCCGTCGGATAGGCAAAATTCATGTCGGTGCGAATATGTTTGGAAGCCATCACGCAGTAGGCGCCTCCATAGGACTTGCGCGTGATGACGGTGACCTTGGGGACCGTAGCTTCCGCGAAAGCATACAGCAGCTTGGCGCCGTGGCGAATGATGCCGCCAAACTCCTGCGCTGTGCCCGGCAAAAAGCCAGGCACATCCTCGAATGTAACCAAAGGGATGTTGAACGCGTCGCAAAAGCGCACAAAGCGCGCTGCCTTCACGGAGGCATCGATGTCGAGACAGCCGGCGAGGACAGCGGGCTGGTTCGCCACAACTCCCACGGATCGGCCACCCAGGCGCGCGAACCCAACGACGATGTTCTGCGCGAAATGCGAATGAACCTCCAGGAAGTGATGTTCGTCAGCGACGCTGTGGATGATGGACTTGATGTCGTAAGGTTTGTTGGCTTCGACGGGAACAACGTGGTCCAAGGCAGGATCGCTCCGGTCCGACGGATCCTGAGATTCGCGTCGTGGCGGCGATTCCAGGTTGTTGGAAGGCAGAAAGGAGAAAAGTTCCCGAATCAGGCTGAGGCATTCGCGGTCTGTCGCTGCCGCGAAGTGAGCCACGCCGCTCTGCCGGTTGTGCGTCAACGCCCCGCCCAGCTCTTCCTTGCTGACTTCTTCGTGCGTCACCGTCTTAATAACGTCGGGTCCGGTGATGAACATGTAGCTGCTATTCCGAACCATGACCACAAAATCCGTGATGGCTGGGGAGTACACGGCTCCTCCGGCGCAGGGCCCCATAATGGCCGAGATCTGGGGCACGACGCCCGAAGCTAATGTGTTTCGCAGAAAGATATCCGCATAACCAGCCAGAGACACCACACCTTCCTGGATGCGCGCGCCGCCAGAGTCGTTCAGGCCGATGACGGGAGCACCCATCTTCATGGCGAGATCCATGACCTTGCAGATTTTCTGTGCGTTGGTCTCGGAGAGCGAACCGCCAAACACGGTGAAGTCCTGGGCGAAGACGTAGACCAGCCGGCCTTCGATGCGTCCGTAACCTGAAACGACGCCGTCACCGGGAATCCGTTGCTCTTGCATCCCAAAATCCAGGCAGCGATGCGTGACGAACTTATCCAGCTCTTCGAACGAGCCATCGTCGAGCAGAAACTCAATGCGCTCGCGGGCTGTCAACTTGCCCGCCGCTCGTTGCCGTGCCTGCCGTTCGGCGCCGCCGCCGGCTTCGGCTTGCCGGTTAAGCTCGTTGAGTTTTTGGAGCAGCGAATCTTGGTCTTCTACCATAGTGTTGAGAACAAATTGACGGCTCGGGACCGCTGGATTTCCCGAAATCGATAACCGCATCCTTAATTTTGAGCCAGCCCCTTCATCGCTCTACTGTTTCGCCCCCACGGGCTTCGTTCGATTCCGATTCTTCCGCACATCATTCCACGACGTCACTCGCCTCTTCCGAGAACTCGCTGACGTTGCCTTTCTGGTCTACAGCCCGCACACGGTAAAAGTAAGTCTGCCCTTTCTCGACAGTTTTGTCGATGATCGACACAGTCGCCAGAAGCTCGTCCTGGAGGCGCTGGAATTTCTTGTCGGGTCCACTACGGTAAACCCAGTAGCCTGCCAAATCGGGCTCCGTGTTCGGCAGCCAAACCAGGCTGATACCTTGGCTGCTGCTGATGGCCGTCAGTTCAGCCGGTGGTTTCGGCGGATAGATATCGGCGTTGCTTGCCTCGAGCAAAGAGCTGTCTTCGCCTTCGACCCACCCGCTGGGCGTCTCAACGACAGGGCGGACGGAGTATACATAAGATTTGTCCAACTCAATCGAGCTGTCCTTGAAGCTTTGTCCTGCCACCGGCGAGGAGTTCAAGCGGGTTCCCGGAGCAGAATCGGCTCGGCGATAAACGTTAAACTGCATGGGAGGCCGCGCGGTGCTTCCGTCGATGTTCAGAATGGGCAAGTCCCAGGCCAGCTCGATGTGTTGCTCGCCCTTGGAAACGATTCGCAACTCTCCCGGTGAAACGGGCAACGGAACGACGTTGAGAGAAACGACGTTCGAAGGTCCCGCATCCTGGCTCTTCTTGTTGACGACTTTGACCGCATAGTGCAGTGAGTGTCGAAAAACGTCGCGCAAATCGAGATCCTCAAAAGCATCGCTGATCGAGAGCGGCTCTCCTTCCGGGTAGGTTGCTAATACCTGCTTGGGAACGGTCTTCCATAGCTGAGCGGCTTCGGCGAACGACTTCGGGTCCGGTGCGGGCTGGTTGCGCAATATCGCTAGCCGGTAGACCTCGACGGCTGCCACAGTAATGGCGGTTGAGCCATCGGTGTTGAGTTTAGGCAGGGAAAAACTCAACTGGGCGGATTTCCCAACCTGCTGAACCCTTAAGTTGGAAACAGGAGCAGGAATCTGAACCAGCGGTGGAAGGGGCGGACCTACGTTACCGCAGCCGGTGAATAGGGACAAAACGACACAAGTTAGAAAAAGCGGGACTCTGAGAGTGGCGTTCAATCGTGTGGTGGGCCGCACTTCAGTCCGGGCTAGCAATGGACTCGCCAGCGCGGAACAGCTTGATTGACCCTAAGCACTCCAATCGAGAATTTCCCTGACGAGCGGCCAAGTCACAAGTGCTCGTCGAAGGCCGTATTGTGGCTCTGCGAGACGCCAGGCAATCCGACGTTGGCATTTCCGAGAGGGCTTTGTGTGTGGACTTGCTCGCAGCAGGACAACGGCACCCGTGCGCCACCCAACAAACCGGAATCAGCCTTGCCAAGGCCACAGCCGGCCCGGCTACAGGATGTACCGGCTGAGATCCTGGTCCTTGACGATCGATTCCAGCATTTGCTTGACGTAGGCTGCGTCGATGGTCATGTCCTTCTCTTTCAAGTCCGGTCCTTCGAACGAAATCTCGTCCAGGAGCCGTTCCATGATGGTATGCAGCCGGCGTGCGCCGATGTTTTCCGTCCTCTCGTTCACCAGCGCGGCGAACTTCGCGATCTCAAGCACCGCCTCGTCGGTGAAGGAAAGCTTGATCCCTTCGGTCTCCATCAGGCCCACATATTGCTTGATCAGTGCATTCTTGGGTTCTCTCAAGATGCGAACGAAGTCCTCGATCGTCAGCGATTCCAATTCGACGCGAATGGGAAAGCGCCCCTGGAGTTCGGGAATCAGGTCGGAAGGTTTACTGACGTGAAAAGCGCCCGCAGCGATGAACAGAATGTGATCCGTGCCCACCATCCCATAGCGCGTGTTGACGGTGGTTCCTTCCACGATCGGCAGGATGTCGCGCTGCACGCCTTCGCGGCTGACATCCGGCCCGTGGCCGCTTTCGCGTCCGGCAATCTTGTCGATCTCGTCCAGGAAGATGATCCCGTTCTGCTCGACGCGCTCGATGGCGATCCGTGTGACCTGATCCATGTCGATCAGTTTTTGCTCTTCTTCCTGGACCAAATAGTCGATCGCTTCGGAAACTTTCATTTTCCGCTTCTTCGTCTTCTGTCCGAAAAGACCGGGTAGCATTTCTTTGATATTGATGTCCATCTCTTCGACGCCCGAGTTGGAGACGATTTCGAACGCCGGGAAACTGCGTTCTCGCACATCAACCTCGACCGAGCGTTCGTCCAGCTTCCCATCGCGCAACTGCTGGCGCAGCTTTTCCCGTGTCTTCTGAAACGTTTCCTGGGCTTTGTCGGCTTCCTCTGGAGCGGTCGAGCCTTTGGGGACGGCAGGATGAGGAGGAAGCAAGAGATCCAGAATGCGCTCTTCGGTGTTCTGTTCCGCTTTGTCGGCGACATCGTCGAGCTTCTCTTCTCTCACCATATCGATGGCGATTTCAACCAGGTCGCGAATCATTGATTCAACGTCACGCCCTACATATCCGACTTCGGTGAACTTCGACGCTTCGACTTTCAAAAAGGGCGAGTTCGACAACCGGGAGAGCCGGCGCGCGATCTCGGTTTTGCCCACGCCCGTGGCGCCGATCATGATGATATTCTTCGGCATGATCTCTTCGGCTACCTCAGGCGGCAGTTTCTGGCGGCGAAGGCGATTGCGCAACGCGATCGCAACCGCCCTTTTCGCAGCCTTTTGACCCACGACGTGTTTGTCTAACTCGGCCACAATCTGCCTTGGCGTCAGCTCGTCCAAGGGGACTTCTTCCCCTTCGACGGCTCCCGGTAAGTAGATCACCATATTTCCTCTCGACGACTTTCCCATGAGAGTGACAAGCGAAAGCACCGGCTCATTCGATGCACGCTGAGCGCGGGTGTTGTCCGTGTTCTTCACATCGAGTTTTCCGGACTCGTGCCGGGCAGCCTACGACACGGACGTTGAGCTGCCCCGCGCATTACAACTCCTCGACCGTGATCGCCAGGTTCGTGAAGATGCAGATCGTCCCTGCAATCGACATGGCTTCTTCCGCGATTTGGCGCGCCGTCAGGTTCGAATGCTTCATTAGCGCCTTGGCTGCAGCCAGGGCAAATGGCCCGCCGGAGCCAATGGAAGCAATCCCATCATCCGGCTCGATCAGGTCGCCGTTGCCGCTCAGCAAAAACGTATTGTCTGCGTTCGCGACCACCAGCAGCGCCTGCAAATGCCGCAAGGCCCGGTCGGTGCGCCACTCTTTGGCCAGTTCGACCGAGGCTCGCGGGAGGTTGCCGCGAAATTCCTCCAGTTTGCTTTCGAATCGGGAAAACAAAGCGAACGCATCGGCCGTCGAGCCGGCAAATCCAGCCAGAATTTGCCCGTTATAGAGACGGCGGATCTTGCGCGCGCTCTGTTTGATGACCGTTTCTCCGAGCGTCACTTGCCCGTCGCCCGCCAGCGCCACCTTCCCATCTTTGCGGACACAAATGACCGTTGTGCTTCGTATCATGGCGGCTCTCGCTTGCCTCTATTTGTGCTTGTAGGTGGGGGTGAACAGGGCGTCGGGCAACCCCTGGTTGAGCTTTACGGAATCGAGGTGAAACTCGGAGGCCTTGTAGCCGTTTGAAAACCGCACGCTGCTGAACGGGATCTGGACGTTCTGAACCTCGTGATAGTTGTAGAAGATCCGTTCGTCGTCGCTCGGCCAGCGTTTTCCGAAAGCTGGCGACTTGAATTCCATTTTTGCCGGAAGAAAGTTCGCAGCGTTTACGTAGATCTTGACACGGTCGTTGTCCTTATCGATGAGCTGGACACCCTCAACTTCGCCGAGGTCGATGCGGCTCTTCCCCAGGTAGCGGAACTTCATACCGGCTTCGTCGATGCGCTCCCGGAGGATGCGGTCCAAGCTGTGCTTCAGGCCAGCCTTGTACAGCGCGATCTCTTCGGCCGATTGATCCTTGACCACTTTGTACTCGACCTTCCACCCTTTGTCCCCGTCGTTGATGTTGATGATCTCGCCTTTCTTCCCCATCTCGAAGCGTTCCTTCAAAGGAAACTTGTCGAACGACTGAAAATAGGCCCCGCCGCGCAAATCGTCTTTGCTGAACTGCCAGAACTTGCCGGTTCGTTGAACGTCCTGAATCTTCAGGTAGGCTTCGCCACCCAACGCTTCGATCGCCTTCGTCAGTATTTCACGAGCCTTGACCTCAGCCTGCTTCAGATAGTCGGGCTGCGCTTGGACAAGCGAGGTTGCTCCGAAGGCGAGAAAACAGAAAAGAGTAGCAATCCTGACTTTCAAACGGCCTCCCAGACGTCAGATCCAGAAGGGAATGCAGAAAGCGACCTCAAAGTGTAGCCAATGGTCGAACCCTCGTCAAACCCAGATTATGCGCCGAACGGGCTTATAGCGACTGAACCGGAACGGAGGGATTGAAAGGAAAGCGGGAGTGCCCTAGGATAGGCGGTTTGCAAAGACGACCTATCCAGACTTGATAGAGCGATCAAGGAAAGGAGCACTCCCGAATGGAGAAGATAGCAAAAGCGCCGAGGTCTGAAAAGGCCGTTGCGAGCGGAAAAGAAAGAACGCGGGGGAAAGCCAATAAAATCGGGGCGGCCACCCGGTACGACTTTGGAGGCGGGGTGCTGACCCCGTACGGCGGCCTGTTACCGCTGGCGGCGTTGTTGGAGAAGCTGGAGTTTGTGCAGCTGCTGTACGAGAAGCTAACGGTCAAGCGGCAGCCGGCGAGTCTGAGTAATGCCCAATTCGTGATGGGGACCGTGTTGATGTTTTACTTAGGTTTTGCGCGAATGCACCATGTGAGATACGTGCGGGACGATGAGATGGTGCAAGAGGTGTTGGGCAGCGCGG
>Ga0194132_10013001_pt1 | contig 10216 bp, 12 predicted proteins | sample TA2KigOf80mmetaG_FD_148612 | JGI IMG/M metagenome (GOLD analysis project Ga0194132, IMG submission 148612) | Freshwater microbial communities from Lake Tanganyika, Tanzania - TA2015054 Kigoma Offshore 80m | ecosystem: Environmental > Aquatic > Freshwater > Lake | place: Tanzania: Lake... | reverse complement strand
TCAGGTGGCGTCCCTTCCTGGACACGTATCGAACGCTGTGCCTGGCACCGGCGCCACCGCTCAAGGCGCTCTTGGATCAGATCAAGACCCTGCCGAGTGTCGCGTAGCCCGTGCAGATACGGCACAACTGCCAAGACGGTTCGCATATTCCGTCCCTGAGCGCAGCAGGCACTGGTGACGGTTTCTGCCGGGACACGCCAGAGATTTGACGCCCCCCGCCTCATGGGCAGCTGCTCTTCTTTAGTTCAGACCTCGGTTTGGCCGACCGTCACTTCGACGGAAAGCTACTCAGCAGACCGAACTTGAGCGCGATAGCGTACATCGAGCCGTTCGCGTGCCGGTCGTGTTCCTCAGTCAGGCGGTCGAACGTCCGCCAGCGCATCCATTTGGGCTTGTCGCCGTGGCCGTTGAGGATGCCGGGCGCCCATCCCAGGCGCGCCCGGATGCGGTCGGCACCGCGTGTCGCACGGTCGCCAGCATCCTCGCGCGTACTGGCATACGCGAGTTGATAGCAATGCCGGCAGGCGAAGATACCGCCCCCGTACAGTATGGCCACGCGCCGCCCGCACCCAAGCGCAGGGCAGATGAACCAGGGACGCGAGCCGCCGAGGTGGCACGGCGTTCGGGCGATGCGCACGGGATACTCTTCGTCTTTCCAGTCCTCGACGTCGCGGCAATGGCGGTATGTGAGGATGACGCGGTTCGCTTCGGCGCGCATCCGGATTGACGCCACCACTTCGCCGTTGCGCGTCCACTGCCAGCCACCCCAGTAGCCCGGCCTGAGCATTCCTTCACGCGCCCAACGCCGGACGTCAAGCCGCCTGTATTCGTCGGTGCTGGACTTCGTGCCGTAGCGCCAGCGGTTGCCGCTGCCGGGACCGCCCATCTATTTGTCCGAAATCATCTAGCTAACCTTGCTCACCCTGGCGACGTCTCGTGCCTGAACTCGTTGTCTCTGATGAGCTTGTGGTCGTCGGGGACGCGTGGGCTTGCGCGTCCACATGGGCGAGGAGTTCGTTCGCAACTTGGGCTCGCAACGCGTCGATGCGCTGGTCGTCAGCATGAAGCGCCGGGTATTTCATGCGATCGACGTGCGGCTCCGCCAGCTGCTCAACGAGCGGGTCGCGACCCGATAGCTGCTGGACCAAGACCGTCAGCGGTGCGGGCGCCTGGGCCGCCGGCTTCCCGACCAGATACTGGGCGAGCCATGCGCGCGCGCCCGGGTCGCCCACTTTCGCTGCCTCCAGGGTCGCGTTGACGACGGCCCGCCAGTCCTCGAGGGATACCGCCTCCAGAAGAACACCAAGGTAGTCGCTCTCTGTTCGACGGTGGCGGAAGGTGCCGGTGAGCAGCGGTCGACTGTTTCGTCTCATTGCATGGCCTCACTTTGGGAAACAGCGGCCTCGAGGTCACGGTTGTTGCACCAGTAGGTGGGGCTGTTCCGGCAAAGCTTGCAGGACAGCTTGAGCGGCGTGCCGTCGCAGCACACGTCATCCACGTCGCTCACACCCCTGGCAGATTGGCGGGGCGCGGCTGCGTCCGCACGGTCCGCTCGGTCCCCGGGCCGAGAAACACTCGGAACTTCGACGGACGCAGACGCGGACGCTACTTCTGGGCCACTGACCGCGGGGTCCGCAGCGCCTGCCGCGGGAATCGGCTCTGCGGACGGTGCAGACGATGCGGACGCTACCGTCCCGTCTGCATCTGGCTGCACGGACAATGCGGTCGTGAAGCGGATCGTGCGGGTCCGCGACCGACCTTCTCGCGAGAACGCGGTGTCGATGCCTACCTTCCGGAGGAAGGTCGAGGAGCGGCGGACTCTTCCGCTCAGTGCTTTCGCGCCGTCCGGCCACGTTCTCGACCGCGCGACGCGCTCGCCCACGATTACCTGGAGGGCCTCCAGCAGGTCCGACGCCGTGCCACTCCACTCGTCGCGCCCTGTCATCAGCACGCGGACGGCACCAGCCACGGAGTCGGCATCGAGTACCGACTCAACCGCCGCCTCTCGGTTACCCGCGTAGGCCGCCCAGAACGTCCCAGGGGACCACCACGCCCGTTCGCACGCGACGGCCCACCGGGCGAAGTCCGCCATGCGCGGATACCCAGGCAGCGTCGTCGTTGACACGCGCCGCAGGCCCTCGACGATGCCGTCGAGGAGCACGCCGAGGAGTTGGCTCCGGCACGCCTCAAAGGCGGCCCAGAGTTCCGCTTCTGGTTTCCGGCGCTCCTCCGGAATCGGCTGAAGCGTCAGGAAGATGGCTCGGTCGGCCAAGTCCGGCCGCGTCACGATGTCTTCGATGCCGTTCAGGACGATCGGGCGGGTAGCATCGAAGAGCACTTCGTCCTGATCCGTGTAGAGCTGCCGCACCGCGAAGCCGCCGCCGGTCGCCAGCCGACACAGCGTGTCGGACATCCACGCCGGCAATCCGGACACATTATCGAAGGTCAGTAAGTGCCCGTTGGTCGCCGCGATGAACAGGTCGCGGTCTTCACGGGGCAGCGCTCGCAACGGAGCCGTGTTGGGGTCAATCAGGGCGCGCACCATCGCCGAGAACGTCGACTTGGCGGACCCCTGTTCCCCGGAGAGCACTAGCAGCGGATAGGGTCCGCGGTCACGCAGACACGCCAGTATCCAGCTGACCACCAGGACGAAGTCTTCGTCGGTCCTCACGTTCAGGAACGAGCGAAGCGCGTCAATCGAGCCTCCTTGTTGGGGGATTGGCAGCGGCAGCATCCCAGCAGCCCGACGGAAGCGCACGGGTGGTCGGTCCACGAGGCGCCACCCGGCCGCATCGATCTCGACGGCTCGCCACTGCTCGTCCCCGAGGTCCAGATAGAGACGCCCTTCGAGGCCGCCGATGCGTACGTAGACGGGGCGCTCGGGCGCATCAAAATGGGCCTTCGCATCCAAGACGTTCAGTGCTGATTGCAGGGCCTCGGCATTCGGCGCGCCACCTGTAGCCTCAAAGAACCGTCGTGCCAGCCAGCGTCGGAACCCCTTCGAGCGAAGAGGCCACGTCTCACGATGCCCAGTTACGTCAAGGTCGCCGAGCGCGGTGCCATCTGGGGCGTGGAACAGGTCGGCCGCGCGCGCGAGGTCGATGAGGATGTCGGCCTGCTTCGCACCCACGCCTCCGCAGTCGCCGGTTACCGCCGCGAGCGCCCTGTCGAGCGCGCCCACGCGGCAGCCCGCGTCTTTGAGTCGCGCACGCGTCTTCTCGAAGGTTGCGACGTCGCGCTGTTGCAGTTGTGCGAGTTGATCGAGGGCCTCCGGCGTGAAGGGGGCTCCCGCGTCCAACCCGGTCTGCCTGACCAAGTCATCGAGTGGATCAACCCAGGTCTCGGCATTCCCAATGAGCGACGCAACGTGCGCCTGAGGTGTGTTGTCTGAGGAGGCGCAGCTCATCGGGCACCCCCGCAATGGACGTGTCCTGCGCTGGTCAGCACGTCGTTGAAGTCCATGCCCTGGGGGGGTCTGGCAATTCGGACCAGTCGCCCCTCCCGGCTCCATCGTGCGGCGGCAGTCTGCGCCGCAGCCTCGCCGGCCTCGTCACCGTCCGCCAGGATGATGACGTCCCGGATTGTCGGGGGGAGAGCGAGCGCCGTCATCCCTGACGCCGAGAGGGCCGCCCACACAGGCTCTCCGGTCGCGAACATCCCCGCAAGGGACGTCTCGATCCCCTCCCCGACCATCAGCCGCGTCATCGGCACCCCGAGCCGCACGACGCCCGCTCGGCAGGGGCCGAGCATCATCTTCGCAGGCGCAACTGGAGCTTTCCTGCAGCCGTCCGCAGCCAGAAATGTGCGATGCACCGCCAACGGGGCGCCCGTGACACCGTGCGTCACCAGGGCGACCATCGCGGGCCAGGCGTGACCACCCGGATGACGGAGGCTCGGATGGAAGCGCAGCGCATCTGGGACGCACCCGTCGAGCTTCCGGGCAAACAGATACGTCTGGACGAGTGTGCCTGGAGCTGGGCGGGCTGCGTCCCAGATGCTCAGGGCTGCCCGACGCCGGGCAGCGTCATCGGCCGGCAGCTCAGCGGGCGTGACGCGCGCCCGAACCCGATGCCTATCAACTGCAATCGGCCGCGCCGCCCACAGTCCGCGGGCGCGTAGCGCAGCAATCACGTCGTCTTGGCTGCATCCAGCATGACAGCAGACCAACAGCCGTCCATCGACCTCTCGTAGAGACAGGCTGGGCGTGCGGTCGTGGTGGACTGGACACCGAGCCATCCATCCGCCGCCCACTCGGCGGCCATCGAGCCTTGCGGCGATCGTCTCAGCGGTCATCGCGTACCTCCATGCTGGCCGCGGTCCCGCCCGTGGAGGTGCTCGACCATGCGTGCAGGACCTGGAAGAAGCCCGCGATGTTCGCCGCCATCTCGCGCGCGTCTTCCTGACTCAGGGGGCGTGTGGTCCGTGATTGCCAGAACTGCCGCGTGCGGCTGGGGAAGTTGGAGAGTCGTGAATGAGCGTTCGACACCGGACACCTTGTCGCCGGCCTTCACCGCCGGTCGTCCTTCAGGTCTCCGGCCTCGGAATCACACCGATAACGCAGGACCGAACATTTGAGAGGTACTAGGGTGTCCCCGTCTCAGGGATCACCAGAAGCAGCAACTACGAGGGGATGTCCTCCTTACGAACCACGAAGCGATGACTGGCGCCGCAGCGGACCGTCACCGATCGCCGGTCCTGATTCTCGGTCCTGATTTCGACGGAGAGGTCAAAGAATCCGTGGTTGAGACCTTCAACGACCTTCCGATTAATAAGGCCAAGAGCGTCCTGCAGCGGCGCGGAACAAGTGGCTTGTGTACTGGACACTAAACAATCTCCTCAAAAAAAGGGTCAAGACGCCGGTCGTAACATCCGCTGCTCGGGTGGCGTCCGATACAGCAGCCCGAGCTGTTCGCAACGAATCCGCATGGCCTCCACCGAGACCTTAAACTCACGGGACAACGCACGCATCGCACGCATATAGACGTGGGGATCATCGAGGTCAGTGATGCTGCGCGCGTGCGCGTCTCCAAAAACACCACCCCAGACGTCGACGACCAGGTCCCGAGGCATCAACAACGCGGCGGCGAATCGGTCGGCTTGCCGCTCGATCGGCTGTGAGCGTTCTGAGCTGCGGCACACGATCGGGACCGGCTCTGACGGGTCGAATAGATTTCCCTGGCCGACTGGACCAGCCACCAGGTCTCGGTGCAGGTCCCAATGGCCAACCTCATGACCGAGCGTGAAGCGATAGCGGCCCTCTTGCCAGGGCGCCGTGTCGGGGTCGAGTGCCTCGTGAATGAGGACCTCGCGGTTCAGAACGAGCAGGGCGCCGAGCACATCGGGCTCCTCACCTGTCTGCGGCACGCCGAACCGCGTATGCAAGTCGTCGAATCCCAGCGTGAGCTGCAGATGCTTCTCGAGGAGGGCTTCCACGGGCACGGGCAGAGAGCGCGACCTCCCGTCCGCCCGGCAGAAGCGCTCAAGTAGCACCGTCGCCGCCCGCTCAATCTCGCGGTCCCGAAGGAACGGCACCTTCATGCCTTGTGCTTCCTCGCCGCGTCTTTCACGAATGCCGCCAACCGCTCGGCGGTCCACCCCTTCGTCGAACGAAGAAACGAGGCCGTCTCGACCGGGTGTCTCCGGATGATGTCCTGGACATCCGACGCGACTTTCCCGGCCAGCGCCAGCAGTGCGTCGCGGTCCAGCTCGAGGAGTTGAGCGATCCGGACGACCTTATCCTCGGCCGGCGGCGCGAACTCGTCGCGCTCCACCTTTGACAGGTAAGTAGGGCTTACGCCAATCTGCTTCGCGAACTCGCGCAGACCAATCTGTCGCTCGACGCGCTTCTGGCGGACGGTACTGCCGAAACTTATTCTTGGCATTGTTGAACGTGAACTATATACTAAACGACCGCCCCCAAGATGTCAACGCCCGCTGCCCGTCACCTACAAGCGCGGACTCGTTGAATCGATCGTCTTGACCCCGAGGGACGGCCAGTTGGGGATCGAGCTGCGTGGGAATCTGGCCGTGATGTTGACTGCCGCCAAGAACGCAAAAAGGTCGCCCGAAACAGGCGACCTTTGCGTGCCGATGAAAGTGGTTGCGGGGGGCCGCAGCCGCATCGATTTACCCCTTAACTGCATCATAGCCGCATAGGACACACCGCCTGTCCTCACCGGGAACCGTCGTACTGTGGACGGCCGATCTCGCGCGTTTTGTTAGAGATTCCGCACGCCAACTTGGTTGGCGTTGGGTGAAGGTAGATCGAACGTGGAACGGTGTTGGGCACACTTTCGGGCACAATGAGTATCTCAAATAGGGAGGACAAGATGGCACGCATCACCCTGCCGCTGATGCTTCTCCTGTTCGCTGCTGCCCGAAGTGATGCCCAAACTGTTGCTGACAAGATGATTGCTGCCTTCGAGGCCGGAGCACGCCTCCGCATGCAACAGCAGTGGCTCGAACAGGCAGCGGCGGATAAAGAGGCAGTTCGAGAATTCTACCGACAGCAGTTGCGCGTACTCGAAGCGCAAAACCGTGTGCTCCAACTGCAAGCGGACGAACTCGAGCGCGCTCGGCAACGGCGCGAGACGGCAATCCTGGCCCAGGCGAGCGCTGAAGCGAAAGCCGATTTGGAGGCATTCTCGTTGCGCCGTCCAGGCTGGCAGGCGTACGAGAAGGCGATGGTTACGTTCTCTCGAAGGATCGAACCTGGCCAACTTGATACGCAAGCTTACTTAGACGTCCTGTACTTCCTCGCGAGACGTGACGAGTACGATGCGCTGCTCCGCGAGGCCGCGCGCGAACAAGCGGATGCAGCGCTGGCCGAGTTTACCCGCCTACACCCTGACTGGCGTCAATACGAGTCGCGGATGATGGAGTTGTCGAAGGCAGTTCTTCCGGCGCCCAATATGACCGATACGGAGTACTTGACGGTTCTCTACAACTCTGCGCGCCGGGAGCGGAGATAGCGCGCCCGAGGCGCACGTTCCCACCTTGACGTTGTGCGTCTACGTGTGTATGTTAATGTACGTGACGCTGAGAACCCGCTACAACTTCTTCATTGAGGATGCACAGCGTGAAGGGCTCCGTCAGGTGAAGGAGCGGGACGGGATTCCAGAAGCGGAGCAGATCCGCAGGGCAATCGACGCCTGGCTGGAGCAGAAAGGCGTCTCGAAAGCGGCCCTCCGACGCGCGCCAACGCGCCGGAAGGCCTAACCGATCAACCGGCAGTACCCGGCTGACGCGGCTACCTGAGTGTAAACGCGCCCGCCGGGCTTTCCCCAAGAGGGAGGCCCACATGTCCGCACGTCCTACACGGGCGAAATCCGCCCGCCGCAAACCCGGCCGCCGCACGAAGCACACCGCACAACAAGAACCCGATCGCCCCGTTCTCGACGTCGAAATTCACTTCGGCACGTACATCACACAGCACGTCGCCATTCCAGGCCCAACGACGCCGCTTAAGCCCGGATGTGCGCCCACCAGCGATCGGCATCGGCGGTGAGGAAAAAGGTCGAACCGACAATCGCGGTGACGAGGACAATGACACGCGTGCGGCGCATGAAGGCCTCCTGAGGAGAACCGAGCATACACCGGCCCGGCTAATGCCGGCATCGGGCCCGGCGCGCATCCGAGCGAACGTCGGGATCGGACGCGGTGATGAGGGGGCCTAAGCCGGGCACTACGACTGTCGATGAACGCTGTTCTGAATGCACTGCTCTCGTTCCTGCTCGCTGCGCCCGGCCAGGCGGCGGCGCAGACGTCCGCCGTCGTCGGCACGATCCGGGGAACGGTGATCGACGCGCGCACGGGCGTGCCGCTCTCCGGCGTCCTCGTCCGCGTGCCGGAATCAGGCGTCGAGACGGCCACCAATGCGGAAGGCCGATTCCTCCTCGCGCGCGTGCCGGCCGGCAAGCGGCTGGTCTACGTCACGCTGGTCGGCTTCGGCCTGTCGCGGCGCGAGGTGACGGTCGCGAACGGCGAGACGGTCGAGCTGGCGATTCCACTCGCCGAAGGCACCGGGGCGTACGTGGAGACCATCACGGTCACGCCGGGCGACGCGACATCGCCGCTCGATCGACGCGGCGGCGATCCGCTGGTCCCGTCGCATCAGACGCTCGGCCTCGCGGAGCTGCAGGATCTGCGCGGCGTGCTCGCGGACGATGCGTTTCGAGCGGCGCAGACGCTGCCCGGCGTCGCGACCGGCGACGACTTTCGCAGCGAGTTCTCGGTCCGGGGCGGAAGCTTCCGCAGCCTCGGCGTGTCGATCGACGGGCTGTTCAGCCCGCTGCTCCTCCACACCGTGCGAGCCGTGAACGACACCGGGTCGGTCGCGATGATCAACAGCGATCTGCTGGAGCGCGTGACGCTCGAAAACGGCGCATACGCGCAGACGTTCGGCCAGCGGACGGGCGCCCACCTCGACTTCGCGGTCCGGGAGGGGTCGCGCGATCGAACGCTGACGCGCGGCGCGGTCAGCGGCACCAGCGCCGCGTTCCTGGCGGAGGGGCCCATCGGACGATCGCGGCGCGGATCCTGGATCGCGTCGGTGCGCAAGAGCTATCTGGATTGGCTCATCGACCGCATCGAGCCGGATGCGCCGGGCCGGTTCGGCTTCGCCGACGCCCAGGCCAAGGCGGTGTTCGATCTGACGCCGCGGCACCAGGTGCAGGCGCTCCTCATCGCGGGACGATCCCACGCGTCGGAGCGCGAGGACACCGACGGCACGTCGGTCAACAGCTTCCACGACGGCTTCCATCGCGCGGCCGGCGGTCAGCTCGCGTGGCGCAGTCTCTTCGGACAGGTGGTGGCGACGCAGCGGGTGTCGTTCGTGGGCGGCCGGTACTGGAATCTCACGGACACGGGGCTCGACAGCGTGCGCGGACGCGATCGTTCCCTCACCTGGCGCGGAGACGCGATCTGGTCGGCGTCGCCGCGGCTGCGCGTCGATCTCGGCGGTCACGTCGAGCGGCGACGGGCCGACCTGGTGAGTTCGATCTATCAGGCAGGTTCGACGCTCGCGTCGCCACGCGTGCGGCAGCGATTCGCCGTCGACGGCGACGGACTCCTGACCGGCGGATGGGTGCGCGCGCAGATGACGTTCGGGCCGTTGACCCTCGCCCCCGGCGCGCGGATCGATCGGTTCGATCCCGTGTCCACTCGACAACGCTCTGTGAGCTCGCCGTGGCTGCAGGCGGAATGGCGGGCGGCTTCGCGGATCCGCGTTCACGCCGCCGGAGGGCTCTACCACCAGTATCCCGACTTCGAGCAGCTGGCCACCCTGCAGCCCCCGGCGGGCCTCGGCGATGTCGCCCCCAGGCCCGAGCGGGCCCGTCACGCCGATGCGGCCATCGAGCTGCGCCTCGACGATCGGACGCGGCTCGACGTTGCCGCCTACCACCGCGGCGAGCGCGACATGCTGCGCACCGTCGGACAGGAGTTTCGGGTCGAACGCGGCATCCTGATCGCGCCCATCGATCGGATCGCATTCGGCCAGTCACTGTCGGGCGAGGCCAGCGGCATCGAGCTGACGCTCGAGCGCCGCGATCCGAATCGCCTGTCGGGATGGATTGCCTACAGCTACGGCGAGACCCGGTATCGGGACGTCTACACGGGCGAATCGTTCTGGGGCGACTTCGATCAGCGCCATACGCTGAACGCGTACGGCCACTACCGCGTGTCGAACCGGACGAGTTTCAGCGGCAAGTTCCGGTTCGGATCGAACTTTCCCGTCACGGGATACTTCGAGCAGCGCGCGGCCACGTATTACGTGGCGGAGAGCCGCAACGAGATCCGTCTGCCCGCCTACGCGCGCGTCGACCTCCGCGTCAACCGGACGTTCAACTACGCGCGCCGGCGGCTCACGCTGTTCGTCGAGGTGCTGAACGTCACGGCCCGGACCAATTACCGCGCCTCGCGCGGCCGCGTCGATCGGCGTACGCGCGTCGCAACCGGTATCACGCAGACGCTCTTCCCGATCGTCCCGTCGACGGGGTTGTTGATCGAATTCTGACAGGCTGCGGGCTCCAGGCTGCAGGCTACAGAAGACGATCTCACGCTTGCACGCACCCGTCGATGGACTAGCAACTGACCTGCCCGGTGATGTTCGGACCAGCTGAAGCTTGAGAGAATGGCGCCCTCCGGGTCCAAGGAGGGAGCCAATGAAGAAGACCCGATTTACTGAAGAGCAAATGGTCGCGATACTGCGGGAGGC
>Ga0194132_10013000_pt1 | contig 10216 bp, 6 predicted proteins | sample TA2KigOf80mmetaG_FD_148612 | JGI IMG/M metagenome (GOLD analysis project Ga0194132, IMG submission 148612) | Freshwater microbial communities from Lake Tanganyika, Tanzania - TA2015054 Kigoma Offshore 80m | ecosystem: Environmental > Aquatic > Freshwater > Lake | place: Tanzania: Lake Tanganyika... | reverse complement strand
CGCCAACCACCCTTGGGCTCCCACCATCGCTTTTGCACCCTACCCCTCAGCGTGTCGGGCTTCTCACTCGCGTGAGTCCGGGCTTCGCCAGTCCCTAGCAGGCTCGCCGACACCGACAGCCCGAATCGCGTTCGTGTCCTACGGACTAATCGTTCCCCTCCTCCGGCTCCCCACCCCGCCTCACGGCGACGCAGTTGCAGTCGGTTACAGGCCGGAGAGGGCGTGCCTGAAGAGGACTTACACCTCTCTGACCAAATGCGCTTTCAGGCGCACTAGGGCGCGGTGTCCTCACCGCGCCGTTTTCCCAACCCATCCGCACTTCGCGGTGGGCTGAGGACAGCCCGCCCTACCTGCTGCCGTGTCGCGCCGACACAAGAACAAAATCCTCGTTTCATCGCGCATAACCGTTTAGATCAGTTCGCTCACCGCATTTCCCGGTTTGTCGCCAATGGAGTTGGCAATGTAGACTGGGCGCCTGCCGGGACCTTCGTAGGTCTTCTTCCAATCGATGCCCAGCGCTTTGTAGATCGTCGCGTAGAGGTCTCCGATAGTGACCATGCGGTTCTTGACGTAGGCCCCTCGCTCGTCGCTCTCGCCGACGACAATCCCGCCCGGAATACCGCCTCCGCCAATCAACAGCGACCAGCAGTGCGCCCAATGGTCGCGACCCGCCTCGGGATTGATGTTGGGAGTGCGGCCGAACTCGCCCATCACGACGACTACGGTAGACTCGAGTAGACCCCGATCCTTCAAATCGATGAGCAGCGCTGAAAGAGCCTGATCCAAGCGCGGAGCCAGGTCTTTGCGGAGCTTGTCGTCATTGCTGAAGTGCGTATCCCATTCGCTGTGTTCATACCCTTCGGCTGTGACGAAACGGCATCCCGATTCGACCAGCCTGCGCGCCAGAAGCACGGACTGTCCGAAGCGGCTGCGGCCGTAGGCCTCGCGAGTCTGCTGGGACTCTTGAGAGAGGTCGAAAGCGGCTTTGACGTTTGGCGACAAGATCATCTTCAAAGCCTGTTCCCGGTGCGCGTCCATGCTGTTGAATTCCGCAAACTCCTCTTTTTCGCGGCAGAGCCGGTCGACCACCTTCAAGAACTCCTGCCGGCTTTCGATCAACTCGGGAGACAGAGACTTGGGCAACGTCAGGTCTGGCAGCCTGAAATCCGGTTCGTTCGGATCCGGAGTCACCATCGGATCGTAGGCAGGGCCGATGAAGCCTGCATTGTATGAGTGGGCGTAGGACTGCGGAGGCGTGACCACATAAGGAGGAATATTGTTCCGCGGACCCAACTCCTTCGTGATGATGGATCCGAAACTCGGGAAACGCATCACCGGGTTGGGCCGGTGGCCTGTCATTCCGTAGTAAGTGCCTTCGGGGTGGTTGCCCTCCTCCGAGTGCATGGAGCGGATCACCGACAACTTGTCCATGTGTTTCGCGAGACGCGGGAACACTTCCGAAATCTGGATACCGGACGCATTCGTTCCCATCGACTTGAAGTTGCTGTTAGGCTTTGGATCCCAGGTATCCATGTGAGGCGGACCGCCCGACAGCCAGATGAGAATGCATGCCTGTCCCTTGCTCTTCTGGGCGGAAGCAGACAGGCCCGAAGCCGCCATGGCTTCAGCAAGCTTGAGGTATTGCGCCATCCCGATCCCCAAGAAACTCAGGCCTCCGACTCGAAGAAAGTCACGACGGCCGGAATCTCCCCCGGAACAAGTCTTGCACTCTAAGTGATTCATGGGAGGCTCCTTATCCAAGCAATCAACCGGCTCGGCTTGGCAGGGCGGAAATCCATCGCTTCCTCCCTACCAGAACCGCCCTTCAGAAGAATCAGACTGGGCTCCCACTTGTGGCATGCCGGCGTAACGATCTTTCGCGCAGCCAAGATCGACCTCGCAGCAAATCCCTGAGCTGCCAGTTTAGTGCTTATACGCGAACTCCCGCGAACTGATCAACGCCCACGCGAAAGACTCGATAGCTTCCCTGCGCTTGGGCTGGCGCCGGATCATCGCCTCTAGTTCCGCTGTCTCCCGCGCCGTTGGGAATCGGGAAAGCGCCACCAGGTACAGTTCCTCGATGATCTGCCGGTCTGTGGCTGCGCTCTCGAACAAGCGGTCGACGCGTCCGCCCTCCCTCGCGATCTTATCGGTATAGGTCGCGCCGGTCATCATGTGCAGCGCTTGAGTGAGGGCAGGCTGGGGCTTCCCTTCCGGCAGTGTGGCGCGGTCGTTGCGGCCATAGACGTCCATGAAATGCGAAGGGCACATGTCCGGCAGCATGTCGATCGCCCGCGCTGAAGGCGGCGGCGCCTGAGTCGCGTTCACCGCTTGTCCGGGTTCACGGAAGTCTTCGCGAATGCCTGTCACCGTCGAGATCGCGTCCAAAAGCACGGCTGCATCGAGCGATCGCGGGATCGCATGCGAAAAGTTCACCAGATCGCCACGGTTCGTTTCGTTCGGTTTGCCGGAAAGCTGGTACGCTCGAGACTGGACAATCAAGCGCATCATGTGTTCCAGATCGTAGTGGTGTTCTCTGAATTCCCGAGCCAGTGCTGCAAGCAGCTCGGGGTGCGAGGGAGGATTCGTGCTGCGCACGTCGTCCACCGGCTCCACGATGCCTCTTCCAAAAAACCAATCCCACAGCCGGTCGACCGCCGTTTCGGAAAAGTACGGATGCGCGATCATCCAATCGGCCAGCTTCATCCTCAAGTCCGCCCGCTCGCTTTCCGGCACCTCTGTTCCGTCCAGGAACCTGGGTTCCACCACCTGCTTCGTGCGCGGATGAATGACCTTGCTAGCCATTTCGGGATAGTCGATCAGCACCGAGTCGTCCATCACCGTCGTTCTCAGGTCAACCATGCGGCCGTAGAACGCTGCCATTCCCCAAAACTGATCCTGGCTCCACGATTCGAATGGATGGTTGTGACAGCGAGCGCAATCCAGACGCCGGCCCAGGAAAACTCGCATCTGCTCGGCGATCGTGTCGGGAGCCGGTGTCAGGAAACGCAGCTGGTAGTAGTAGCGGGACGGGCCGTCATATCCCTGTGCCGTGATCCGTTCTCGGGCGATCTGATCGAACGGCTTGTTTTGAGCAATGCTGGCCCGCAGCCACTCGCCATAGAGCTGGGTATCTTTCAGCAGCTGCGTCGCTCTGGCGTGATACCTGAAGAGTTCACCGAAGCGGAAGCTCCAGTAGTCCACATATTCCGGGGAATTCAGCAAGGTCTCGATGAGCTTGTCCCGCTTCCGAGGATCCTTTGAAGCCAGGAACTCGCGAACACGCGCCGCGGGAGGGAGCGTGCCAGTTAAATCGAGGCAGAGGCGCCTCAAGAACTCCGCGTCACTCGAAACCTCGGACGGGATGATGTTGAACCTTCGAAGCTTGGCGAAAACGTGTTCATCGATAAAGTTCCTTCTCGGAATGACGGGGTAATTCTCTATCGGCTTCGCGATGACGCCAACGCGTGCGCTGATCGCCGACCCAGCCGCCCGAATCATGACCGCGGTCTCGCCCGTCTTCAGCGCTTCCATGCGACCATCCGGGTCTACGGCAACGACCTCGGGATTGTTCGGCAGGTACAAAACCTGATCTGTAATGTCTTCCTGCCGGTCGTTCGAGAGGAACGCCGTCACCAGGAGCTGCTGTTTGCCTTGTGGGTCTAGGACTGTTTCAGTCGGAAAAACCTCCACTCGCTTGACCGTAACGATCTGTTGATCTCCCTCGTCGCCATAGCGCGCGCCCTGCCGCACCCAGTTCAGAATGGTCTGGTAGTCACGGGAGTCGAGCTTCAGCCGCTCGCCTCCGCCATGCGGAACGGTCGCGGTCGACTTCAATAACAGCAAGCTCTGTTCTGGCTCTTTGAGGTGGACGCGAGGGGTCTTGCTGCCAGCCGATTCGGCGCTCAGCACCTGGTAGGTGCCACCTTCCACAATCCATCGATAATCCTCTTTCGGGTGGCTGGAGTTCACCGACAGCTTGAGTCCGCCCTGGCCCTTGACTCCTCCATGGCAATCGCTGCTGTTGCATCCTTTGCGGGTGAGAATCCCGCCAATGTCGCGCGCAAAGCTGGACGACCGCGCCTTCGCAGTCTCTTCGACTCGGACCTTTGTCCTTGCGACCTGGCCCTCGAAGTGCGCTGTCAGCGCCACTTGCCCATCGGACAAAGCCAGCACGCGCCCACGCTCGACTCTGGCGATTCTCTCATCCGAAACGGAGAAACGACTCTCCAGAGTGACGTCGCGCTCCAACCCGTCGCTAAAGGCCGCCAACGCCAGAATGCGCTGTGAAGCCTGCGCGCCCCACAGGGCCGGGTTCTGGGGAACCAAGCGCAACGAAACCGCTTTTGCCTTGGTCTTCTGGTCCGCTGTTCCCGGCGTCACCGCAGATCGCGACATCTTCTCAGGTTTTGCAGCGGGAATCTGCTTCTGTGCCTCTTGAGCACGAAGACCTGAGGGGGTAGCAACAAGAGCCAGACCGATCATCGCAGTGATGACAGGCACAGCACTCAGAAGGGGCGTAGAAGATGTGTTAGGCAGTTCTGATCGCATTCGATTGATGTTTTGGGCCGGCAGCCTAGCGCCGTGCCTGGTTCAAGCCTGCGGCTTCGGGTGGTCTGACGACCATCATTGGAATTGCTTTGACAGTAAGACGGGAACTTGGTTTTCCGTCAACGATGGCGTGCGCAACAATCTGAACAGTCGCTGGCATCCTCGTCAACGGAGCATCGGCTCTCGCCTGAAACACCAGCGTGACGTTCTGTTTCCTAGGCAAGAAACTCTCTTCCTTAAAGACGGGTTCTTCCCTGACGCGAGACTCCAAAGAATAGCTGCTGGAGGCGGCGAACGCTGAAACTCCTTCCGGCAAGCCTTCGGGAACGATCGAGATCACGTTCGCAGGGTTGAAGAATCCCTCTTCGTGGTCGACTGCCAAGGTGAGTTTCTTGGCCTCGCCGGCTACCAGATTCAGGCGGGCGGGGTCAGCCTTGCCATCCTCCAACCCGCGCGTGCGAGTCTGCACTTCGATCTCGCCGACGTGCGGAATCTGCTGCCGGACCAACACGCGATACCGGAATCCGGCGCCTCCGTTTCGCGAGGTAATGTCCCGAATCCGCAGCCAGTAGTCGCCTTCTTGTTCGAACGTGTTGATCACCTTGGCGTTGAGCGACCGCAGATAGTAGGACGTCACAGACTTATACTCAGGAGCCCTCTGAATGTTGGTGAGAACCTCGGTTCCGTTCGAGTCGACGATCGTCAATAGCGGATTGAACCGAGGTGTCGTTGCTTCTGGCGTTTCAACCTCGAAGGCCAGGCGCTGTCCCCGGCTCGCTTTGAATCGAAAGACGTCTACATCATTCGGACGCTCAATGACGCCTTCCACCAAGGCCGGAATGGAAATCTCCAGCGCTTGAGGCGGCTCCTCGTTGGGCTCTTTCTCTTCCAAAGTGGCAAACTCTGTTGCCGAAGCTCGGTCGGGGAGTGGCACGGGTGTGGACGTCCGTTCCAAACCTCCGCTGGCCAGGCCAGCCGAATCGCTGTTTGGATGCTGTCCTACTGCAGAGGTGTCCTTCTTGACCGTCCTCCCCCAAAGGCTGCGCAGCCAGTCGGCTTCCAGCCTTCTGGCAAAACTGCGCTCTTGCCAATCCGAAGTTTGGTGTCGTCCATCCGTTGCAGGATCTCCCGGTACAATCCGGAGTTGGTAAACGTGGTCTGGCCCGCCTTTGCCAAAGAGCGACCCAACTTCGAGGAAGTAGCGCCCGGCTTTCGGAAAGCGGTGTTGAAGACTCAGCCGTGTGCCGGACCTCTCGCGGGGATCGGTCGCAACCACGACCATTTCGCCGTCCATCTGGTCTGTGAAAGCCACGCGGACAGGCCGGTTCGCATCGAACCAGCTGCCTTTGACCTCATAGAGCGCCAGTTGGGGCCGGAAACGCACAGTGGCAGCTTCGCGGCTGGTAGTCAGCTCAAAACTCACTCGTTCCGGCTTGGAAACATCGAGTTCATAGAAGTCTACCTGCCCTCCAGTTCCGATTCGCCCATGGACGACAACCGGGAAAGCGATCTTCTGGGCCTCTCGAGCCGACTGATGAGGCGTCTTCACCTCCGTGATGGCGGATTCGTCAAAGACATGAAGCAGCACAGGATTGGAAACGCCCCGAGAGGAAACCAGACGGAGCGGATGCGCGCCGAGCAGACTTCCAGGGCTGGCTTCGACGCGCGCCACAACGCGATACTCGACTGGAACTTTCTTGTCTTCTTTCTTCTTAGTCTCGGCCGGCTTCACCTCTTCAACTGACTCTACCTGAGCCTTCACGCCCTCCGCAACGAACCAGACAGCATAAGCACCTTCGAGGCCATACCCCCGAATCTCGACCTGTGCCGCCGCTCCGCGCTGGACTCCGATCGGGAAGATCGAAGCCAATGCCGGCTCTCCTGGCATATGGGCGACCGGAGATTGAGCGACCAGGGGAAGTGCAAGCGAGAGAAATAGGAAGAGGCTGGCCGCTGAAAGCGGCAGGCCGCTAACGCCAGAGCAGTGAAGCTGACGCACTGAGGCTCCTCAGGAATTCACGCCATCATGTCGCTTCGCGAGGCACATACCCGTCAGCTTTGCAACCATCGACCGATGGCCTGGCTACGATGCTGATGATGGCATGATCAACCATTTAAGAAGAAACCGGCAGAGCCAAACCCAGCAAGATCTCATTGATCGGCGTTAGCTTAACACGTACCACGCCGAGGGGCCACACGAATTTCGGCTGCTTGCACTTGATTCCGACGGTTCTTTCCATGCCGTAAACAACTTGCCAAGTCTCGTCTAAACCAGAAGGCGCCGGCTGCGGTGATCCTGTGCAGTTGGCAGGTCTGCGGCTTGAAAATGAGCGGGGTAGCACTGGCCGCGGTTCAAAACAGGTTGCGACGTCCATCGAGCCTGGTTTCGCAGCCAGTCCACAGAGCAAAGCAATGAAACCCGGACATTGCGAACCACAGATTTCACGGCCGCAGACCCGCACAAAACGCGGGCTCTGCGCTACAGGCCATGACAAGCACCTTCGGCATTGTGCTGTGGTAGCAGCCGAGTCGCTCCTTCACTCTGATGGTTCTTGACATCTTGCGGGGAAAGTGGGGGAATTCCGAGTTCGCATAGCGTTGCTCGCAACAGGGGCAACGCATCCAAGCAACAGTTCGCACTCAACACGCACCGATCGGCATGACGAAACCATACGACTGGATCATTCGTGGAGGCCGAGTCATCGACCCGTCCAATGGGATCGACGCCTCGAGAGATGTCGCGATTTCAGCTGGCCGCATCGCGGAGGTGAAGGAGGCGCTCGATCCGCTTTTAGCGGGCGCCGTTTTCGACGCACGGGGCCTGCTGGTCACGCCCGGGTTAGTCGACCTGCACATCCACGGCTACAATCGCGTCACCCCTCTCGGTATCGACGTCGACCATTACTGCCTTGGCCGAGGCGTCACGACGGCCGTCGATGCGGGAAGTGCGGGCTGTTGTACCTGGCCAGGATTTCGCGCCTTTGCCGTTGATACTTCGAAAACACGGTTGGTCGCGTTTCTGCACATCTCCAGCGCGGGTCTCGCGTTTGCCGGGCTGGGCGGCGATCGTTCCGTCCCTGGAGAGCTGGACTTGTTGAAGCTGGCCGACGTCGAAGGCTGCATCGAGTGCGTCGAAGCCAATCGTGACCGAATCGTGGGGGTGAAAATACGGCTCTCCGATTCCATCGCGGACGACGGGCGCCATGAGGCTGAGGCATATCGCCGGTCGCTGGAAGCGGCGCGGGCTCTGAACTTGCCCTTGATGGTGCATCATGCGTTCTCGACCGTGCCGCTGGGGGACTGCCCGGGGAAAATGGCTTCCGGAGACATCTACACGCACTGCTACCACGGTTTCCCCAGTACGATCGTCGATCCGGAAAGCCGAAAAGTCGGCGCGACCGTCCGGCTTGCTCGCGAACGAGGCGTCTTGTTCGACGTCGGCCACGGACAGGGGTCGTTCAACTGGACCGTCGGTGAACTGTGTGCCCAGGAGGCATTTTGGCCCGACACGATCAGCACTGACCTCCATTCTGGAACCTGCGAAGGGCCGGCCTATGACTTGCCGACCGTGATGACCCGCCTGCTGCATCTGGGGATGCCTCTGAACGACGTCGTCCGCTGCACGACGGTCGCACCGGCAAAGGCGATTGGATGGGAAGAACGAATCGGCACCCTGGGCGTCGGAAGAGAAGCAGACGTCGCTGTCTTTGCGTTGGAAGATGTCGATCTTGAGCTCGAGGATTGTCAATCGCAGATGCGACGCATCCGCCGACTGCTCACGCCGCAAGCCGTCTGGCGTGCAGGAACGCCGTATCCCATAACTCATCCAATCGCGCGGCCTAACCCGAAAACGCTCGCTGCACAAAGCAAAGCCTGGATTCGGCTGGAGATTCGGGACGCGGTCGCTCCAATGATCGGCTAGACGTGCTTCGTCGGGCCGGAACTTGAAGGGGCCATTTTCTATCGTGACGATTTTCGATCCGCTCAAGTCAACTGTTCAGTCGCGAATCGCAACTCGAAAACCAATCGCAAATGCGGCTGACCCATCGAAAATGCTTCGTCTCGCTTCGCGTTATCGTTGTCTGAACGGTTGCATCTCCTCCGCCAAACCTGTCTCTATCGTCGACTCCAAGCGAATGGAATTCCTCCACTATGCCTAGCTATCCGAAGTCTGCAGCCATCCTGGAACACAATCGCGAGTTCATTCCTGGCGGAGTGGTTTCGGTCAACCGCGCTTCCCAGCCCGAAATCGTTTTCGTCAAAGGGGAAGGAGCCTATCTTTGGGACGCCGACGGCAATCGTTACATCGACTACCATGCGGCTTTTGCACCCCACTTCCTCGGGCACAACGATCCAACCGTAACTGAAGCCGTCGTGCGGGCCTTGCGCGAAGGCGCCAGCCTGTATGGCTCAGGGACCACCGAAATGGAGGGGCGTCTGGCGGAGCTGATCTGCCGGAACGTGCCGTCAGCCGAGTCGGTCCAACTGCTGAACACGGGCAGCGAAGCAACTTACCAGGCTCTCCGCCTGTCCCGCGCTGTCACTGGCCGGGACCACGTCATCGTGATGCAGGGCGGCTACAACGGCTGGCACAACGACGTGGCCTGCAACCTGATGACGCCTCTGGCACAACTCGGTCCCCGAATTTCTCCTGGCGAGTATCCGTTCAAACCCATCAGCTCGGGCATTCCCGTGGCTCACCAACAGCTGGTTCACCCGGTGAATTTCAACGACCTCGATTCGGCTCGATGGGTCTGCGAGCGCTACCCCGTTGCCGGGTTGATCACAGAACCCATCCTCCAGAACATCGGCATCGTCAAACCCCAGCCTGGATATCTGGAAGGCTTGCGGCAGCTGGCTGACGAGTATGGTTTCATCCTGATTTTCGACGAAGTGAAAACCGGATTTCGTCATGCTTTGGGAGGCTACGCGAGTCTTGCTGGCGTCAAGCCTGATTTAGTCGTGTTCGGCAAGGCAGTAGCCAACGGTTATCCGATGGCAGTGCTGGCCGGCAAGAAAGGCCTGATGGATTGGTTTGTCCATCCAGACTCAGGGAAGAGGCCTCTGTTGGCGGGAACCTACAACGCACATCCCGTTCCCACGGCAGCTTCCATCGCGTGCATTGAACGGCTGATGTTGCGCGATGGAGAGGTCTATCGAAACGTTGAGAAGCTCGGCCAGCAGGCAGAAGAAGGCATTCAGACGATCGTTCGCCAGCTCGGAATCACAGCGATCGTTGCTCGCCAGGGATCTGCCTTCTGCCTGTATTTCATGGATCACCCGCCCGTCGATTGGCACGACCTGGCCGGCCATCACGATTTCAGCCTGGATGAAAAGCTGCGCCAGAAGTTGATTGCGGCCGGAGTTTATTTCTTTCCGCTCGCCACCAAACAGTGCTCGATCTCCGCGGCGCATACGGAATCTGACATCGCCGCAACTCTGGAACGGCTCGAGGCCGCACTCAAAGCCCTTGTGTCGTGAGCTCGACCGCTACGAGTCACTTGTGAGGGACAAGTTTTTTGCGATTGGCGAGTTGCGATTTTCTATTGAGAGGGTGTTTAAAAATCCGATGATAGATCGGAAACCGCTGGACAAGTGAGATTCGATGCATTAAAAGAACATGGGAACCCAGACCAACAGCGAGGTCTCCCCTGTCGACTCCGAT
>Ga0194132_10012999_pt1 | contig 10217 bp, 9 predicted proteins | sample TA2KigOf80mmetaG_FD_148612 | JGI IMG/M metagenome (GOLD analysis project Ga0194132, IMG submission 148612) | Freshwater microbial communities from Lake Tanganyika, Tanzania - TA2015054 Kigoma Offshore 80m | ecosystem: Environmental > Aquatic > Freshwater > Lake | place: Tanzania: Lake Tanganyika... | reverse complement strand
CCCGGTCTTCATGCTGCGCAGGTTGAAAAACAGCTTGCGCTGCGCCTTGGTGGTGGCGATCTTCACGAGACGCCAGTTACGCAGGATGAATTCGTGCATCTCCGCCTTGATCCAGTGGATGGCGAAGGACACCAGCCGCACGCCGCGTTCCGGATCGAAGCGCTTGACCGCCTTCATCAGGCCGATATTGCCCTCCTGGATCAGGTCGGCCTGAGGAAGGCCGTAACCGGTGTAGCCGCGCGCAATGGCCACCACCACCCGCAGGTGGGACAGCACCAGCTGCCGCGCCGCTTCGATGTCGTCTTCGCTGCGGAACTTGCGCGCCAGGCTCAGCTCGGCCTCCGGCGTGAGGATCGGAAACCGGTTGACGGACTGGATGTAGTTCTCGATGCTGCCGACACCGACCGGCACCATGGGTAACGGTACTGGCAACGCTGAAGCGTGTGTCATTCGAAGTCTCCTTCTGCGCATTCGGGTTGACCGAACATCCCTGTCGGTCATCCCCGTCGCTTGGCAGCCCGGCTGCCAGCCATGGTTGGGCTGGAGCATGATTGCCTTTACTTGCTCAATTTTAGCACTCAGTACATTCGAGTGCTAATCGGCCGGAAAGTTCCCGAAAGTTTCGGTCGGGCAACTCGCCGATCCAATGGTCAGTGGGGTTGAACAGTAAGTAAGTGTCTGCTAACTGATAGGTAGCTGCCCAGCCAGCCAAGCAGTCCGGCAAAGACCAGAACGGCGGAGGCATCCGGCAAGGAAACGAGGCGCAGCACGGGCAGCACGCCGAAGATCGGGCCCAATCTGGCGAGGTCCGTATTGAACAGCAGCAGCGCTCCCTGCACGATGCCCAGGGCGGCGAGTCCGCCGCCGACCCCGAGCAGAACTCCCTCGTGGTAGAACGGCCGTCGCACATAGGCGTCCGTTGCGCCCACCAGCTTGCTGACCTCGATTTCCTCGCGCTGGGTAAGGATCTGCAGCCGGATCGTATTGAAGGTGACGGCAATCAGCGCAAACCCGAGCAGGACGCCCAGCATGAGCACGGCGGTGCGGGCGATCTTCAGCAAAGAGTCGATGCGGCGCACCCAGGCCGAATCCACCTGCACGATGCTGATGCCGGGAAGCGCGCGAAACTGTGCCTCGAGGCGCGCCGCAGTCTCCGCATCCGCGCTGCCGAGCGTGACCACGAACGCGTCCGGCAAGGGATTTTCGCGCAGGGAGGTGATGACATCGCCGAGCCCCGGGACACGCTTCAGGCCAGCCAGCGCAGCATCGCGCGGCACGAATCGCACCGCCTGTACGCCCGGGGCGCTGCGCAGCTGTGCCTCCAGCGCCGAATCCTCGGCCCGCCAGGACGGAGACAGAAAAATGCTTATCTGCGGTTCCGTCGGCAGGGAGCCAGCGTACGTCTGCAGGTTTGCCAGCAGGGCGTAGCCGCCCAGCGGGAGCGCCAGCACTACGCCAAGAACAACCATGTTGGCGATTGATGCGAAGGGCGAGCCGGCAAACCGCGCCAGCGTCTGCTGCAGCGATTGCAGGTGATGCCTGAGCCAGGCGGTCATGCGGCAACGCGTCCATGGTCAAGCGCGACGACGCGACCCTGTTCCAGCGAATGCCGGTCATGCGTGGCAATCAGAACAGTGACGCCGACCTGGTTGAAGGAGCGGAACATCCCCATGATGATGTCGGCGTACTCGGCATCGAGATTGGACGTTGGCTCGTCCGCGATCAGGATGCTGGGCCGGTTGACCACCGCGCGGGCAATGCACAGGCGCTGCTGTTCGCCGCCGGACAGTGCCACCGGGTTTGCGCGTTCCCGGTCGAGCAGCCCGACCTTGTCGAGAGCCGCGCGCGCGCGCCGCGCCGAGTCCCGGTATGGCTGGCCGGTCACGAGTAGCGGCAACATCACGTTGTCGAAGACGCTGCGGTCGAACAGCAGCTTCTGGTCCTGGAACACAAGGCCGAGGTTGCGGCGCAGGAAGGGGACGCCCCGCGCTGACAGTGACCCGACGTTTTGCCCCGCGACAAGCACACTGCCACTCGACGGCCGCTCGATGGCGGCGATCAGCCTGAACAGGGTGCTCTTGCCCGCGCCGCTGCGTCCGGTAAGAAATACGAACTCCCCCGGTTCTATTTGGAATGAAACCCCCGTCAAAGCCTCCCGGCCTCCCGGGTAGCGTTTGGTTACGCCGCTCAGGCTGATGATGGGCTGGGTCACGCGTGCGCTGCGGTCATGTCAGCGGGTGGTCACGAGTGGCAATCGCGTACTCGGCAACGCCCAAACCGCGTTCAATCGAGCAGGGCCGCAACAAAGTCGCTGGCGCTGAAAGGCCGCAGGTCGTCGAGGCCCTCGCCCACGCCGAGATAGCGTATCGCCAGGGGACGGGAGGATGCGGGCAACTGCCTGCGAGCGTAGGCAATGCCGGCCACGACCCCGCCCTTGGCCGTGCCATCGAGCTTGGTCAGGATGAGTCCAGTAAGCCCGAGCGCCTCATCGAACGCCCTGACCTGATTGAGGGCTATCTGCCCGGTGTTCGCATCGAGCACCAGCCAGACTTCGTGCGGCGCCGAGGCATCGGCCTTGCCGATTACGCGCTTGATCTTGCGCACCTCGTCCATCAGGTGGCGCTGAGTCGGCAACCGGCCTGCCGTATCGGCAAGCAGCACGTCGATATTTCGCGCGCGCGCCGCGTGGACGGAGTCGAAGATCACCGCGGCGGGATCGCCGCCCGACTGCGAGATGACCGCGACGCCGTTCTTTTCGCCCCAGGCGGCCAGCTGTTCACGCGCCGCGGCGCGAAAGGTGTCGCCCGCCGCGAGGAGCACACTCCGCCCCTGCTGCTGGAACAGCTTGGCCAGCTTGCCGATCGATGTGGTCTTGCCGGCGCCATTCACGCCTGCAAGCATGATCACGAATGGTTGCGGCAGCTTGCCCGTGGTCTCCAAGGGGTCGGGCCCTTCGAGCTGTGAGAGCAACTCGCAAAGAATGTCTCTCAGCAGCTGCCTCAGTTGCTCCGCCGTCTCGACCCGCTCCTTCTTCGCGCGCCCGCGCAGCTGAGAGAGCAAATAGGCAGTCGCCTCCATGCCAGTGTCGGCGGCAATCAGCGCCGATTCCAGGTCTTCGAAAAACGACTCTTCGAGTTTGCGCCCCGTGAACAGGTCGGTGAGTTGCGAGCGCGTGTTCCTCAGGCCCTCCTTGAGCCGCGCAAGGAAAGACTGCTTCAAAGCGGGAGATTCCGGCGCCGCGCCTGGGTTGCTTTTCTTCAAGAGGCCGAGCATCAGGATAGCGATTGTGGGGTGCGGGAGCGTGGGTGCAGACTGGCGCGCATTCAAGTGCGGGAGCACGTCGGGAAAGGCGCTAAGATAGGCCTGGATTCTATCAGTTTCACCCCAATGCCCCGTCCACGTGTACGCGCAGATTCTTCGATTGCGAGGCAACTCCGCGTTCCCGCCGGCGGAGAGGTGCGCATCATTGCGGGGGAGTGGCGCAGCCGGCGCATTGCCTTTCCCGAGGCGCCCGGCCTGCGGCCAACGCCGGACAGGGTACGGGAAACCCTGTTCAACTGGCTGGGCCATGACCTTGCGGGCTACAGGTGCCTCGACTTGTTTGCTGGTTCCGGCGCGCTGGGGTTTGAAGCGCTGTCGCGCGGGGCGGAGAAGGTCATCCTTGTTGAGCGCAGTCCGACCGTGGTGCGCGCGCTGGAAGGCAACGCCGCACGTTTGGGCGCGATGGGGACGGATCGGCTCCGGATCGTGCGCGCCGATGCGCTAGAATTCCTGCGACGCGAGAGGGATGCCGCGGCTGCGGGGCAGTCAAGTGCGCGGTTCGATGTGGTGTTCCTCGACCCTCCGTTCGGCGATCACGTCTCGTCGGAGGTGCTTGGCCTGTTGCCGGCAATGCTGGCGACCGGGGGAGGCGTCTACCTGGAGGCCGGCGGACCGGCAGCATTGCGTCCCCCCTGGAAGACGGTCGGGCGAGGCAGGGCGGGCAGGGTGCATTTTCAATTGATACGATGGGAACCAGAGTGACGATTGCCGTATATCCCGGGACGTTTGACCCGATTACCAGTGGACACGAGGATCTCGTGCGCCGCGCATCAATCCTTTTCGACCGTGTCGTCGTCGGCGTGGCCGACAGTCGCGGCAAGAAACCGTTCTTTTCGCTGCAGGAGCGGATCGACCTGGCAAGCCGCGTACTGTCGCAGTATGAGAATGTGAAAGTCTTGGGCTTTAGCGGGCTGTTGCGCGATTTTGTACGCGACCAGGGGGCCAAGGTGATCATGCGCGGACTGCGTGCCGTGTCGGATTTCGAATTCGAATTCCAGCTTGCAGGCATGAACCGGCGGCTGATTCCCGATGTGGAAACCGTTTTCCTCACGCCTGAAGAGCATCATCTCTTCATTTCGGCGACCCTCGTGCGCGAGATCGCCACGCTCGGTGGAGATGTCGGGCAGTTCGTCCATCCGCTGGTGCAGCAGGCCATGGCGGAGAAGGTGCGTACCACTCGCAGCTGAGCGCGCGCGGCCCGGGGCCGGCAGGCGGAGGGAACCGGAGCCGATCTGGATGGCTAGTGCTGGCAGTGGGGGCAGTAGAAAGTCGAACGCTGCCCCATGCGCGCCAACCGTACCGGACGCTTGCAGACCCGACAGGGTTCCCCTTCGCGTCCATACACGAAGTACTGCTGCTGAAAATAGCCCGACGACCCATCCGAGTGGACAAAATCGCGCAGGCTACTGCCCCCTGAGTGGAGTGCTTCGAGCAGTGTCGTGCGCACTTCGGCGGCAAGCCGGTCGTAGCGCGCGAGAGAGACGCGTCCGGCGCGGGTACCCGGGCGGATTCCCGCGCGAAACAGACTCTCGTTGGCGTAAATGTTGCCGACACCGACCACGACCCTGTGGTCCATGAGCAGAACCTTGACCGGCGTCCGGCGACCCTGGGCAGCCGCATGCAGAACGCTGCCGGAAAATCCCACTCCCAGCGGCTCCACTCCCAGATGCACCAGCAGCGGGTGCGTCTGCACGTCGCTCCCCGCATGCCAGAGAACCGCGCCAAAACGGCGCGGGTCGCGCAGGCGAATCGACTGCCTCCCGAACTGCAGGTCGACATGATCGTGCACGCCAGCAGGTTCGGCGGCCTGCACGATGCGCAGGCTGCCCGACATGCCAAGGTGCAGGATCAACCACCCACCTGCCATCTGCAGCAACAGATACTTGCCTCGGCGTTTCACTTCCTGAACGGTGTTGCCGGTGACCAGTGCGGCTAGGCGCTTCGGCACGGGCCAGCGCAGGCTCGGATTGCGCACGATGACTCCGGTCGCGCGCCGACCGGTGATTGCGGGGGCAATGCCGCGGCGGGTGATTTCTACTTCGGGAAGCTCCGGCATCGGATCCATGCTGTGGCGAGCGATGCCGAACTATATCCAATCCGCCAGAGGGGTGGCGGAGAAAGGTGTCCTTGGAGCCATTTCAGAATTACCGAAGCGGCCTCCCGATGCAGGGGTGGCTGAGGTGATTAACTCTCAAGTGCGATATGACCGCCGCGACGGGTGGATGCACCGGTGACAGGGACAGAACGCGCCGTTATCGCTTGCGGGTCGGGGCGCTGCTCCCTAAACTGTGGGGCCTAAACTGCGGGGCCGCAATATCCCAGTGGTTTTTTTGGCGCCATCGGATGCAAACCGTTCTCTACAGACTTCTCCGCCTGCCTTTCTTGGCCGTGATCGGCGCCATTCTCGTCACCGCTCAAGTCAGCGCGTCGCCGACGCCGCACGCCGGTCCGGTTGCGTCAGGAGACCCCCTGCACCCGCCTGTCCGCGTGGCGCAGCAGCCTGGCGCGCCGATCTCCCAGGCGCAGTCGCCCAGAGGCGCGGCGCGTGCCGCGGAGCCTGCGCCGGCCCTGCCCTTGCAGGATCTCACCGAGACCATCCTGTACGAGTTCCTGCTGGCGGAGGTTGCGGCACAGCGGGGCGAGATCGGACTGGCCGCGCAGGCCTATGTGGACCTGGCCAAGCGCACGCGCGATCCGCGCATCGCCCGACGGGCGACAGAGATCGCAACGTTCGCGCGCATGGGCAATGCCGCGGTGGGTGCAGCACGCATCTGGCACGAAACCGACCCGCGGTCGACCCGTGCCCTGCAGTCTCTGGCCGGGCTGCTGATCGCCGCGAATCGGCTGGACGAGGCTGAACCCTACCTGAAGAAAATGCTCGCCGTTCCTGGTGTCAATGTTGGCGACGTGTTTACACAGATCGGCCGCACGCTGGCGAACGCCCCCAACAAGGCCGGCGCCGTCCGACTGGTGCGCGCGCTCGCAGCAGACTATCCATCCGAGCCACAAGCGCTCTTTACCGTGGCGCAGGTTGCGTTTGCCGCGGGCGATGAAAGATCTGCGCTTGAGGCTGTCCGCAGCGTACGCGGGCTGCGCGCCGACTGGGAGGCCGCGATGTTGCTGGAGGCGCTGATCCTCCAGGGACGCTCGAATACCGAAGCCCTGCAGGCGCTGAGGGGCTTTCTTAAGGCGAATCCCAGCGCACGTGAAGTGCGCCTGGCGTACGCGCGCGGGCTGGTGACTGACAAGCGTTTTTCGGAAGCACGCGCCGAGTTCCAGGGCCTGCTCGCATCGTTTCCTGACAATACGGATGTGATCTACGCCGTCGCGCTGTTGTCAATACAGCTCAAGGACTATGCCCTCGCCGAGACCAGCCTAAAACGCCTCCTGGGCCTTGATTACCGTGACAAGGAAGCGGTGAGGCTCCAATTGGGACAAATCGCCGAGGATCAGAAGCGGCCGGCCGACGCGCTCGACTGGTACAAGTCGGTCGGGGCCGGCGAGCAGTACTTGCTGTCACGCATCCGCTATGCGCAGGTGCTGGCAAAGCAGGGACAGTTGGGACAGGCGCGTGCCTGGCTGCAGGCAAGCGAGATCACCGATCGACAGCAGCGTGTCCAACTGCTTCTGAGCGAAGTGCAACTGATGCGCGACGCGAACCAGATCAAGGATGCCTTCGATCTCGTGGCGCGCGAACTCGATCAGCTGCCGGACAATCCCGAGCTGCTGTACGACCACGCGATGCTTGCGGAGCGGCTCGATCGAATCGATGTGCTTGAGTCCAGCCTGCGCAGGCTGATCGGCATCCGTCCCGACCATGCGCATGCCTATAATGCCCTTGGCTATTCACTCGCTGACCGCAACATGCGGCTGTCGGAGGCGCGCGAACTGATCGAGAAGGCGCTCAAGCTCGCGCCCGAGGACGCGTTCATCATCGACAGCATGGGCTGGGTGCTGTTCCGGCAGGGCCAGCCTGCAGAGGCGCTGCAGTACCTGCGACGCGCCTTTGCTGCGCGGCCGGACCCCGAAATCGCGGCGCATCTTGCAGAAGTGCTGTGGACCCTCGGGAATCGTGACGAGGCAGAGCGCATATTCAAGGACGGGCTGGAGAAGAATCCCGGCAACGACGTGTTGTTGAACACCCTCAAGCGCATCAAACCCTGAACGGCAATGCGGGACAGACCGGTCGGCGGCGCATCGCCCCGCCCTGGTCCGCAGGGCGGGGATGCCGCCCCCCTCTCGCTGACATGCAGTTGCGCTTTTCCGACGTCGTTCAATCCTGAATCATCGTGAATTCCACAATCTCCCATCTGCTCGCAGGCGTTCTCTCATTGTGCCTTTCTGCTTGCGCGACGCTGCCGGTCATCCTGCCCGGCGCCAATCCGGGAGGGTTCGAACTCTCGGGGCGTGCCGCTATCCGTTACGGCGAGCAGGGTGGCAGCACGCGCATCGTCTGGCGGCATGGGTCGGCGATCGACGATCTGTTGATCACCGGGCCGCTCGGACAGAGCATCGCGCGGATTGCGCGGTACAACGAGGAAGTGGTGTTGACGACCGCCGAGGGCCGGGAGTTCCGTGCGGCCGATGCCGAAGCCCTGACCGAATCAGTGCTCGGCTGGCGCCTGCCGCTCGCCGGTCTGCCGGATTGGTTGCGCGGCCGGCCGGCCGCCGCCCGCCCGGCGCGCGTGGAGCGCGATGAGCAGGGTCGCATCCGGGAGTTGCTGCAGGACGAATGGCTCGTCGAGTACCTGGCGTGGAACGAGGCACTACCCGCGCGCATGAACCTCTCGCGCGATGGCGCGCGCGGGCGGGTCGAGATCCGGCTGATCCTCGACCAATGGACGCAGGCGCCGCGATGAGCGTCACGACCACCCGCGAATTGCCTTGGGGCCAGGTTTTTCCGGCGCCCGCGAAGGTGAACCTGTTCCTGCACGTCACGGGGCGGCGCGCCGATGGCTATCATCTGCTGCAGACGGCCTTCCGGCTGGTGGATCTGCAGGACAGCCTGCGCTTTTTCCCCGGGCGGGCCGGCGATTTCAGGCTGGTCACGCCGCTTCCCGGCGTGCGGGAGGAGGACGATCTTTGCGTGAGGGCTGCGCGGGCGCTGCAGGGGGCATCCCGCCATTCGCTCGGGGTGCACATCGCGCTCGAAAAGCGTATCCCGATTGGAGGAGGGCTGGGGGGCGGCAGTTCGGATGCCGCGACCACCCTGCTCGCACTCAATCACCTTTGGGGGCTGGGGCTGGGTCGCCGCGAGTTGATGGCGATTGGTTTGCGGCTTGGGGCTGACGTTCCGTTCTTCCTGCTGGGGGCCAATGCATTTGCCGAGGGCATCGGCGAAGCATTGACACCCGTAGAGCTGGCGCCAGCCTGGTACCTCATCCTGGTGCCGCCTGTTGCGGTGCCGACAGCCGCCGTTTTTGCCGCGCCAGAATTGACAAGAAACTCAAAAACCATCACAATATCAAGCTTTTCGGACAGCCTCTTGGCGCCGCAAGGGGATGCAGACCGCGGCTCCGCAGAATGCGTCCGCAGGCCGGTGTTGTTCGGACGCAACGATTTAGAGGCTGTTGTCTGTCACAAATACCCTGAAGTCGCTGGCCACCTGGAATGGTTGAAAGCAAACAGCGGTCCTGCGGGAACAACCGCGCGCATGAGCGGCTCAGGAGCCTGCGTATTTGCCCAGTTCGCGACCGAAGCCGGTGCCTGTGCGGTCGCCCGGCGGTTGCCGCAGGGAATGCGCGGAATCGTTGCCCGGGGTCTGGAGCGGCATCCGATCCTGGCGATGCTGGAGGAATAGCGGGACCTCGGCGAAACGGCTGCCAGAGGCGATGTTGCGGTACAAGGGAGGCGGGTCTGCGCGTGTCCGCGGCGTTTATTTGAGTATTGGGGAGTCGCCAAGCTGGTTAAGGCACCGGATTTTGATTCCGGCATGCGAAGGTTCGAATCCTTCCTCCCCAGCCCGACAGGCCAAGGCCAGGCTGGATTGATGCGAGAAGTTCGCGAAGCGCAGGGTTTGGGCGGCAGGCGCGCGGCGGACTAGTACGACTGGGACAAGCAGGACTGGCGCGGAGCTATAAATGGCGTACGAAAGCCTGATGGTGTTTACCGGCAACGCCAACCCGCTGCTTGCGCACGGGGTGGTGCGGCGCCTCAACATCCCGATCGGGCACGCCACCGTGACCAAGTTCTCGGACGGCGAGGTCAACGTCGAGGTGCTCGAGAACGTGCGCGGCAAGGACTGCTTTGTGCTGCAGTCGACCTGCGCGCCGACCAACGACAACCTCATGGAAGTGCTGCTGATGGTCGATGCCCTCAAGCGCGCTTCCGCTGGGCGGGTAACGGCGGCATTGCCGTATTTCGGCTATGCGCGGCAGGACCGGCGGCCGCGCTCGGCGCGGGTGTCGATCAGTGCCAAGGTGGTGGCCAACATGCTGCAGGCCGTTGCGGTCGACCGCATGCTGACGATGGACCTGCACGCCGACCAGATCCAGGGCTTTTTTGACGTGCCGGTGGACAACATCTATTCGGCGCCGGTGCTGCTGGGCGATGTCTGGAAGCACGGTTACGAGGACCTGATCGTGGTTTCGCCGGATGTGGGCGGCGTGGTGCGCGCGAGGGCGCTGGCCAAGCGCCTCGACTCGGACCTCGCCATCATCGACAAGCGGCGCCCGAAGGCCAATGTATCCGAAGTGATGAACATCATCGGCGAAGTGCGAGGCCGCACCTGCGTGATCATGGACGATATCGTCGACACGGCAGGCACGCTGGCCAAGGCGGCGCAGGCATTGAAGGACGATGGCGCCAAGCGCGTGGTGGCGTATTGCACGCACCCGGTGCTGTCGGGCGGCGCGGTTCAGCGCATCGAGGACTCGGCGCTGGACGAGCTGGTAGTG
>Ga0194132_10012998_pt1 | contig 10217 bp, 7 predicted proteins | sample TA2KigOf80mmetaG_FD_148612 | JGI IMG/M metagenome (GOLD analysis project Ga0194132, IMG submission 148612) | Freshwater microbial communities from Lake Tanganyika, Tanzania - TA2015054 Kigoma Offshore 80m | ecosystem: Environmental > Aquatic > Freshwater > Lake | place: Tanzania: Lake Tanganyika... | reverse complement strand
GATCCGGCGCGCGCCGCCGGCGCGGTGGTCGAGAATGGGGAAGCCTCGGTCCTCGTGACCGGTTTCGGCGCCGTCGATCCGGCTCTCGTCTCCGGCGCCGCCGTACCGGAGGATCCGGTTTCGAAGGCCGTTCTTCCTTTCGAAGTGACCGTCGGCGACGCCGCGGCGACACCGATTGAAATAACGGTCGTCCCAGGCTTGCCCGGTATCGGCCGGGCGCGCTTTCAACTTCCGGCGGGCCTCGGCGCGGGCGATTACGCGGTGACAATTCGGATCGGCGAAGCGACCAGCAACATGGCCGCCATCTCCGTGCCTTAACGGCCGGGCAACATAAAGCGGGCCTTGGCGTACTTAAGGAAGACGTAGAGAGCGCCTGTCCAGGCGATCGCCATTCCTTCGGCGCCGTCCAGGAATCCGCGCTTTAAGAAGTAAGTCCGGTTAAATTCCCACCAGGGCTTGAAGAATAACTTCCAGAGCGATATTTTGGCCTTCTGTTCGACTAACTGCTCGGCTGCGAGCGTGGTATAGCGATCCATGGTTCGTAAGTGCTCCGACAACGATTGGCAGGTGAAATGCAGCAGCGATCCTTCCAACTCCTGTATTTTCCCGCTCACCTCCAACCCCTCGTGCACGTACGATCCGACCCACTTGGCCTTGCGGCGGTGATAGAGCCGGGTCTTGCGGTCCGGATGCCAGCCGGAGTGGAGAATCCACTTTCCCAAATACTGGGCCAACCGGGGCATTGTATAGGCCTCGGCCGATGGGCCGTTCTTCTTCAACTGCCAGATCTCGGCCTCAAGCATCTCGCTGACGGCCTCGTCGGCATCGAGGGAAAGAATCCAATCGTGCGAGGCCTGATCGGCCGCCCAGTTTTTCTGATCGGAGTAACCCACCCAGTTGCGCTCGATAACTCGCGCGCCTAACTTCTCCGCAATCTCCATGGTGCGATCCGACGAACCGCTGTCGACAACGATAATTTCATCGGCGCAGCGCAGGCTCTCGATGGCGCGGGCGATGTTGCGCTCCTCGTTGTAAGTGATGATGGTCGCCGAAATCTTCACAATATCTCTGCCCCACGCAGCACGACGGGCACCGGCGTGAACGATATGAGGAGTATAACCGCCGCCAGCGCCGCCAGCCGGAGACGGCCCGCGCCGACCGGTGTTTCATCGACGATCGGCGGGTGCCGCAATCCGACGAAGAAGAAGAATCCCGCCCAGGCGATCCAACCGAACCAGCCAAACGCCAGACCGACCGCCGCCAGGGCCAGCGCGAAGGCGCGGGACATGACCCGGTGCTTCCCCGCCCAGAGCGAATAGAGGATGTGGCCGCCGTCCAATTGCCCGATCGGGAGAAGGTTCAGCGCCGTCGCCAGCAAACCGACCCAGGCCGCGCGCGCGACCGGATGCAGATACAAGTCGCCGATAGCTACGTCGCCGAAGACCGCTCGCGCCGCAGCCCATAACAGCGCGGGGGTTCCGAACTGCACGTCGCCTTGCGCGGCGATTCCGGCAACCACTTTCGAACCCGCCAACCCGACGCCAAGCGCGGGCGCGATCAGTGCGAATCCCGCCAGCGGCCCGGCCACGCCGATGTCAAACAACTGGCGGCGCGAGTAGATCGGCGCGCGGATGCGGATGAACGCTCCGAATGTTCCGATGAGCGTGGGCGCGGGCAGAAAGTAGGGCAGCGAGGCGTCGATGCGATAATACCGGCAGGCGACGTAGTGCCCCATTTCGTGCGCCAGGAGAATCGCCAGCAGCGTGAACGAGAAGGGCAAGCCGTCCAGCAGCGCGGACGGGTCGCGCCACACGTCAATGAAGAACCAGATGTCGTCGTCGATCACGAACGCCGGGCGATCGGCGGCAAAATTCTGGGACATCTTCGCGCCGACAATCGTCGTCGTCAATGCAGCTAGCGCGAACAACGCGATATGCAGCCACCAGCGCCGCGGCCGCTTCATCAGATCAACTGTTGCAGTTCTTTGCCGGGCTTAAACCGCACGGCCTTGCCGGGCGGAATGGCTACTTCGGCACCGGTGCGGGGGTTTCGGCCAATACCGGTCTTGCGTGGCCGCACGTTAAAGATGCCGAACCCGCGCAACTCGATGCGATCGTCCTCCGCCAGAGCCTTCTTCATGCATTCGAAAACGGTCTCGACCGCCATCTCGGCTTTTGTCTTGGTGATACCGGTGCGATGGACCACTTCGTTAATGATGTCGAGCTTGATCATCGTTGTCTCCCGGAAGGGACCGCAATTCGCGTCCCGAAAACCAATGATAAGATTAGGCTTAAGGCACTGTCAAGCGTTATGGCGGGGACAATCGAAAATCGCGAATTCCGGCGGGCGTGCGCACGGTTCGCCACCGGCATCACGATTGCCACTGTGACGGCGGCCGACGGCGCACCGCATGGCTTCACGGCGAACTCGTTTACGAGCGTCTCGGTGGAGCCGCCGATCGTGCTGATTTGCATCGACCACAAGGCGAACGTAATCACGCACTTCAACGCGGCGAACGCCTTTGCCATCAACGTTCTGGCGACGTCGCAGGACCAGCTTTCCAATCGCTTCGCCGAGCGGGGCCAGGACCGGTTTGACGGCGTGGAGTGGTCGGCCGGGGACAACGGCGCGCCGATATTGCGGGGCGCGATCGCGCATTTCGAGTGCACGATCGAATCGCGGATTCCGGCCGGCGACCACACCATCCTACTCGGCCGTGTGACGGCCGCCGGTTACGTCGAAAACGGCCAGCCGCTGGTGTACTTCGCCAGCCGTTATCATCGCCTGGGAACGGGGCTGTGAAGATGCCGCCCACCCGTGCCGCCAACTCACACATTTCAGGGAAGATAAGTTTACGAAACGAGTCCTTGACGCGGCCCGTCGCGGTGCTAGAATCAAACTAGCGTGGTGCTATCAATGAAACTCAATCGCACAGTGCTCGTTCCGGCTCTCATCGCCGCCTTGTCGTTGGGCTATGCCGCCGATAAGAAAAAGAAGGACGAAGGACCCAGCGAAACCGTCGCCAAGCCTCTCACCGAAAAGCAGCGGCGGCAGAAGGAAGAGAAGCTCCGCAAGGAGTTGCTCGGGCCGTATCGTAAATGGCTGAATGAAGATGTGCTCTACATCATCACCGACGAAGAGCGGACCGCGTTCCGCCGTTTCTCGACCGATGAAGAACGCGAGCAGTTCATCGAGCAGTTCTGGCTGCGTCGAGACCCCACGCCGGACTCGCAGGAAAACGAGTTCAAGGAAGAGCACTACCGCCGCATCGCCTACACCAATGAACGCTACGCCTCCGGTATTCCCGGTTGGAAGACCGACCGCGGCCGCATCTACATCACGTTTGGTCCGCCCGACGAAAACGAATCGCATCCCTCCGGCGGCACCTATGAACGGCCCTTTGAAGAAGGCGGCGGCACGACGTCGACGTTCCCGTTCGAGAAGTGGCGCTATCGCTGGATCGAAGGCATCGGCTCGGACATCATCATCGAATTCGTCGACACCACGATGACCGGCGAATACCGCATGACGATGGACCCGACGGAAAAAGACGCGCTAATGATGGTTCCGAACGCCGGCTTGACGCTGATCGAACAGATGGGTCTGGCTTCGAAGGCGGACCGCTTCAGCCGCACCGACGGCACGCGTCTCGGCACCGGCACCAATCCGCTGCCGATGCGCATGAACCAGTTCGAGCGGTTGCAACAGTTCGCGCGCTTGCAGAAGCCGCCCGCCGTGAAGTTTAAGGATCTGGAAGCCGCCGTCAACTCGACGATTAAGTTCAATCTGCTTCCGGTTCGCGTCCGCGTCGATTTCATGCGCATGACTTCATCGTCGATCCAGAACAACGTCACGATTCAGATCGAAAAGAAAGACTTGCAGTTCCAGAACAAAGACGGCGTGTCGAAGGCGGCGATCAACATCTACGGCCGCATCACTTCGATGTCGCGCCGCGTCGTCAACGTGTTCGAAGAAGTCGTGACCACCGACGTGCCGACCGAGATGCTGGAACAGGCGTCGAAGGGTTCGTCGATCTATCAGAAGTCGATTCCCCTTCCCCCCGGAACGTACCGCCTGAATGTCGTCGTGAAGGATGTCTACGGCGGCAACATGAACAACTACGAGTTGGCTCTCAACGTGCCGCGCATGGAAGACGACCAGTTCGTCGCGTCGAGCCTGGTACTTGCCGACCTGATCGAAAAGGTTCCGACGCGCTCGATCGGCGCGGGCCAGTTTGTCATCGGCACGACGAAGGTCCGCCCGCGCGTGACCGAGTCGTTCAAACGCGATGAGAAGATGGGCATCTACCTGAAGTTGTATAATTTTGAAGCCGACGAAAAAACCAAGAAGCCGCAAGGCGAAGTGGTTTACGAAGTGACCAAAGTCGGCGCCGCCGAAAAGATCCTCGAATTCAAAGAAGAACTGAAGGCGGGAAGTAGCCCGACCGAAGTCACCATTGAGCAACTTCTCCCCTTGCAGTCCTTGCAACCCGGTCAATACGAAATCAAGATCAAGGTTACGGACAAACTCCGCAACCAGACTCTCACCCCATCCGCCAAGTTCAGCGTTACTTAGTATTCCAAGGAGTCCAATGACGCTACCGCGCCGCCCGCTTGCCTTGATCGTCGCCGGCCTAGGCGTAGTGTGTTCAGGCGCGGAGTTGCCGAAAACGGCGGGGGCGATCGTTGGCATTGTGGCCGATCCCGGCGGCATTTCGCAGATGGGTGCGACGGTGATGCTGTTCAACCGCTTCGAAAAACTGGTCATGAAAACGCTGACCAATCCGAAGGGCGAGTTCGGCTTCGATGACCTGGTTCCGGATCAATACATGATCCGCGTTTCCCTGCCCGCGTTCGTGCCGGCGGTGCGCCAAGGAATTCTGGTCCAACCCGGCATGCGCAGTTTTCTGTCGATACATCTGGCGAGTGTGCTGAGCTCGGTCGAGTTTGTTTACGCCAGTCCGAATCCGCGGCAACTGTTGACCGATGAGTGGCGCTGGGCGCTGCGGTCGGCGATGTCGACGCGACCGGTGCTTCGATTCCTGCCGGGTCCGAAACCGGGCGAGAGTTTGTTTAGCAATACCCGCGGGCTTGTGAAGGTATCGGCCGGTGATGGCGCCAACGCGCAGCTTGGCAATCAACCGGATCTCGGTACGGCGTTCGCCGTCGCGACCTCCTTGTATGGCGTGAACAACGTGCAGGTCGCCGGTAATGTCGGCTACGTTTCCCGCACGGGACTTCCGGTCGCGAGTTTCCGCACCCGCTACAGCCGCGACTTTGTCGACAACGGATTGGCCGCGAGTTCTTCGCCGGTCGTGCAGCTCACGGTTCGGCAGACGTTTCTGCCCGGACGGCCGGGCATGTCGCAGCAGAGCGCGCCGTCGTTTGGCTCGATGTCGGGGCTTGTCATCGACCACGCGAAAATCGGCGACGACATCGACTTTACCTATGGCGCGCAGATCGAGTCGGTGGCGTTTTTCGACCGCGTCAATTTGCTGAGCCCGTTTGCGCGGGCCGATGTGAAACTGACCACGCACGATTCGGTGCAGGTAGCGTGGTCGAGCGGCTCCGCGCCCGATGAGTTCTACCTAAGCGCGCGCGCTGGCGATGGCGACTTGCAGAATGGGCTCGCGACGTTATCGGCGTTTCCGAGGGTGTCGATGCGCGGAGGCCACACGCATGTACAGCGCATGGAGCAGGGCGAGGTTACGCTCACTCACGAGTTCGACCCGAAGACCCGCGTTTCTGCTTCGGCATTCTTCGAGACAGTGGCAAACGCGGCGCTGATGGCCGCGGGTGACACGGGGATGTATTCGACCAGCGAGATGCTGCCGGATCTGTTCACCAACGCGAGCATTTTCAACATCGGCAGCTACAGCCGCCGGGGCGCGATGGTTGCGCTCGAGCGCCAGTTCGCCAATCACTGGTCCGCGCAAGCGGCATTCGGTCATGGTGGAACGCTCCAGACGACCGGCGAGATGTTGAACTCCAACGATCCGCAAGCCCTCCGCAATGCGTTGCGTAAGACTGATCGGAGCTGGTTCAGCGCCCGCGTTTCCGGAGCACTTCCCTTCACCGGCACGCGCGTAATCGGCAGCTATCTTTTCACCGACTACCGCGCGGCGCTTCCGGCACATCGGTACATGACGCAGCGGACTTCTCCCGATCTTGGCCTCAACGTTCAACTTCGCCAGCCGATCACTAACTTCGGCTTGTGGACGGGCCGGGTGGAAGCGATCGCGGAATTGCGCAATTTGCTGCAGCAGGGCTATCTGCCGGTGAGCGGACCGAACGGCCGGCGCGTGCTGCTGGTTCCGAGCCCGCGGTCGGTGCGCGGCGGGTTGGCGTTTATTTTCTAGCGTCGAAGCGCTTAGAGGCGTTCGTGGTCTGACTGAGATCGCCAAGTTCGGGTATCTCGTTCTTGCGATTGGACCGATCCCGTGCCGACGCCTACCCGCGAGTCCAAAGGCGGCAGATCGCCATCGCTTATCCCAACCGGGGATTGAAGAACCACGAGCGCGCCGCGAAGAAGTTGACCGGCCTCGACCGAGGACTGCGCATCGATGGGAGTTAGAAACTACTTCAACGGCACGTCGGCAAGCTCGGCCTTTGGTCGATCCGCGGTCTTGAGCGGATAGAGAGCCAGACCGTCGCCATCATAGTCCAACCAAGCCACACATTTCGACGTCCGCATGTCGTGTTTCGGTAGCGACGCATCGTAGCCTCCCAAGATCGCGTAGGCTCCGGCGGCGGGCCAGGTGCAAACGGTTTCCGCATCGCTCAACTGCGGTCCTCGGACTGTCCGGACCTCCTTCTTACCAACGCGGAACGTGATCTCGGAAACAACAGGCTCTGGACGCCCTCTGTAAGTCGTCGTAAATTCGACATGCAACAACGACTGCGCCTGCACCATTCCAAAGTTGATTTTCGCTTTGGCCTCCCAACGCGAAACGCTCGATACCGTAAACGAAGTCAAAAGCGAATAGAGCGCCGTGATTTGCAAGGACGGGTGCGCGTGCCAAACCTCCATCTTGTGGCCATTGGACCAAGTCGTTTTCCCGCCGCTGCCATACTCCTTTCCAAAGGCGCAATGATGCACAAACACCTGCAAATCCGAACGACCGAGCGCCGCGACAATAATTGGGGAAAGAACTGCAAGAACGGCGCCGGTTAGCCCAATGACCGCACCGACCGAAAGCCCGACGCCCGTCATCGCCGTTTTGGCGCCCGCCACCGCGAGGAAACTCGACAAAAGGCTAAGGGACGCCCCAATCGCACCGACTGTGTGACCTACCAAAGAGCCATAATCGTGGCGATCTGCCGCTCCCTTCAGATCGTTAATCGCCGTCGCAACAGCTATGACTCCAGACACGACCCCGAAGATAGCCGCGTATCTAGGCCCAATCTCGAAAAACATTCCAATCGTCGAACCCACGATACTAACCGTACTGGCAAACGTGGCAAGAACAATGGCCGGCGTTAGTTTCTCGTATCCAGCGTCTTTCAGCGCCTTGATTCCGCTGATCCAGCTCAGTAGCGAAGCGGTGTACAACAGCCTGGACTGCATTTTCTGGGCTGTCGAACCATCCTTGAAGAACTCGGCGAGCTTCGATTTCCCTCCCTCCAACACGACAATTTCCTGAGCCGTCAGCTTCGGGCCGTACCTTCCATCCGGTAGTTTCGGGCGGAAGCTAATTTCTACGGTCTTGAACAACTTCCCATCGACCAAATATTCTAAACTCTCAGCCACCTCATCGATCTTGCTTCCCGGGCTGTTATTCAAATAAGCCGCTGCCAGTTGTTCTCCGAGGGTGAACGCGAAGCCCGCCGAACTTTGAACCGCCGCCAAGACATTCGACGCCAGCGCCGACTTAGGCAGGGCGATCGGCAACACCCAGTGATCGGGAGTAGCCAGGAAATCGGCGAACAACGCACGGCCCGGGTCACTCTCGATGAGTTGCTCGGAAGCGCGGCCGTAGACCCGAAGGTACTCCCCGCCATTTCGCTTCATGTTGTGGAAGTGCGCGATTCGGGCGATGTCCATCAATCCGTTCGTCAACCAGTTGCACGTAAGCGCTGCCGCCATGTCCGCATTCATGACAAGTGCGCGCTGTTTGCTTTCATGGGTGCGCACATACTTCGTAATGACTTCAACACCCCTCTCTCCGGCCGTGGGTTTGATGAGCGCGTCCAGCTTGTTCGAATCGTGAGGATCTTTCTCGATGATCTGCGCGAGTACCTTTCCGATTAGATATTTCGATTCGCGTTCGTAAATTTTCCTCCGCTCCTCGTCGCTGTGGTCCGTGGTGGGCGGCGCAAAAAACGCGACCAGTTCGGAACGCGCGATTCGATAGCGCCTGCCGAGGTCGCTGGCCACCGTTAACGGATCGACGACACCAAACCGCCATTGTCCCTCGTGGAGAAACAACCGGTCGGCGCTAACCTTGTCGAGAGAGCCGCTTTCGTAGTCCAGCGCCCGCAGGTCCAACGCATTTAAGAGAATTCCCTTGTCCGCCAGTAGCGCGTTCAGGGCGTCAATCGGCATTCTAACCCGGCTCGCATAGCCCGAATAGTAGGCCGGCTTTCCGTTAATTGTGTGCGCCAAGCAAGCCTGACGGTTACCCGCCGCCGGCTTAGGGCGATCTCCGGCCTCGAGTGTCTTGGCCGATTCCAAATCGGACGTATGAATCAAGCCCTCTGAGTCAATGTAACACTCCGCGGCCAGATCGAACTCGCCTCTATACTGGCGGAAGAGATACACCCATTTTTCGCGTACCGGGAAACAAGGCGACTTAGGCCACTCATCATTCTTCCAAACGCTTTGCACCTCCAGGTCCGGCGACTGTTCGCCACTCTGCGCCAGGTAACTGCGCCACTCCACGAATTCAAACGCCGGCGAGAAGATGGTGCTGTCGCGCCCTCCAGGAGCGTCTTCGGGAAGCGGCGTTTGCTCTGGGTCTTCTGGAACCGTCACCTCGCCCGGCTTTCGCGTATCCGGCGTTGGCTTCGTCTCTTCTGTCGGCGCTGGAACCTGCCAATCGGGATGTTGGCTCATGCGAACTCCTCAACTGGCTCGAACTCCTCGGGCCCACGAGGATCGGAGTGACAGTACCTGGTCAAGTCCAGGCTCTCGATATCGTCGAATAGCACCGGATCGTCGATTAGTATCTCCGCGACTTCCAGTGTTCGCGTTAACTTAACGCTCGCCCGCAGTACTGCATCTTCGCCGCCGATCTGGTTGATGACATCGAACGGGATTGCAGCAAACACCGGGAACTTCGCCTCCGGCGCCGGGTAGTGATACAGCGTGTACTTCTGCCCCGCAATCACGTTCGTGAAAGTCAGCGCATACCGCCCTTCGCTGCGAAGGGATGCTTGCGCGCGGGTCATCGTCCGGTCGTACTCGCCGTCGGCGCTTACAAGTTGGAATTTCTCGGCCGCTTCGGTCCACGTCTCAGGGAGGTCGAGGAAGATTTCCACAAACATCAACCGCGCGGCGGAGATTTCGCACGGCGAGGACTCGGTCAACCGGTGATAGAACCGGCAGGCGAACGTGTCCTCGGTATCGGCAAAAGTCCGGCGCTCTTCCTGCTTGGCGCGGCGCTTGTCGGCATCGCTCCAGAAGCGCTTCTTGCAATCACCGCCGCCTTCGGCCACGCGCGGGCAAGGCCATTTCTCGACATGGTCTTCGGTGCCAGGCTTAAAGAAAAGGATGAGCACGCGCCGGTTCACACCGTTCTCGGCATTGCGCTCTTCCTCGGACATCTTCTTCGCTTCGTCCTTGGACAGAATCATCGCCGGGTTGAACTCGCCGCAGCCTTGAAAGTCGCCCTTTCCGCCGGGATCGATGCCCTTGTGCAGGAACTCGGTCTTTTCGACTTTGCGCGGGAAGAGGAATTCGAAGTATTTCTGGAAGAGCACGGCACGGGTCAGTGGCCCGGCATCGCCGTCGTCGTTCAAATTGTTGGCACGCTGGAATGCCTGGATCGCTTCTTTCGAACGCTTGGTCGATTCACCGGCGGTGTTGCCGGGATCGTAGGCCAGGGCGTCGAGCATGACCTGAATCTGCTTCAGGCCCCAGTCGTCGCCGCCATGCGAGTTCTTGTAGAGTTTTTCCCAGCGGGCGACGTCGTGCGTCAGCAGCGAGTAGATGGCCTCGGCACGGCGGCCCGACAGTTCTTTGTTGTATTCCAGATTGCCGACGGGATCGGAGTGCCC
>Ga0194132_10012994_pt1 | contig 10218 bp, 9 predicted proteins | sample TA2KigOf80mmetaG_FD_148612 | JGI IMG/M metagenome (GOLD analysis project Ga0194132, IMG submission 148612) | Freshwater microbial communities from Lake Tanganyika, Tanzania - TA2015054 Kigoma Offshore 80m | ecosystem: Environmental > Aquatic > Freshwater > Lake | place: Tanzania: Lake Tanganyika... | reverse complement strand
TCCACTTGCCAATCATACCGTCAGTTATCCCCAAGCGACGCCCAACCTCAGCCTGAGTCAAACCGTCCCGTAGAACCATATCAATGGCTTTCTGTTTGAATTCCTTGTCGAATTTCCGTCTCTTCTTGTACATAATCACTCCGTTAAGCACTTGCTATACTATGCTTAACTCGGTGTCCACTAAACTGAGGAAGGTTAAGCTGCTATATGAGCGATGACCTTGGTCTCGCCAGCATCTAACACTTGAGTTGGGAGCAGTCTCAGTGGCTGGTCCTCCAATGACATCATTCCGCATTCCCTATTCCGTGCGTCCTGACTGGAAACTCCCATGATCACGGGCCAGTTAGATTTTAGGGTGCCCACTCAGCTTGGTCAACCGCCCGAATCTCATTGGAGAATCCCCAGACCTTAGGTATTCTCCCTGGGCTTAAGCACTAACTGATTGCCCATGCCCCTAGTCCTAAGGGGACGGCACCTTGGCGGAGACCTGCTCTTGACTAAGCAAGCACCCAACCAGTCCGGTAACGAGTCCGGCAACGACCTGATGACTAAGATCGTGTCCTTATGTAAGCGGCGCGGCTTTGTGTTCCAAAGCAGCGAGATCTACGGTGGTCTTAAGTCCTGCTACGACTACGGTCCCCTCGGTGCCGAACTTAAGCGCAATATCGCCGCCGAGTGGTGGCGCAATATGGTGTATGAGCGCGATAATATTGTAGGTCTCGACGCATCGATCATGATGCATCCCCAGGTTTGGCAGACCTCTGGTCACTTGGCGGGATTCTCCGACCCGCTGGTAGACTGCCTTAACTGTCGGGAACGCTTCCGGGCCGACAAGGCGCCCCGCGCCGAGGCTGGCAGCACAGTCAACTATGTTCAGGGCGGCAAGTCCGGGGGCGCCAAGCTCAGCGGCGCCGTGAGCCCGAAGGGATACGTCTGCCCTCAGTGTGGTGCCCCCACGCTCAGTGAAGAGCGCCAGTTCAACCTCATGTTCCGCACGAGCCTCGGCCCAGTAGACCCGCTGACCGAGGTGGCACGGGAGCTCGAGGGCAAGTCTCTAACCGCTGCCAAAATTCGTGAGATGCTCGAAGAGGCTGCTAAGAAAAATGTCACCTACCTGCGTCCGGAGACGGCACAGGCTATGTTTGTCCAGTTCCTGAACGTACAGCAGTCGATGTCGATGAAGGTGCCTTTCGGCATCGCTCAGGTTGGCAAGTCCTTCCGCAACGAAATCGTCACCGAGCATTTCATCTTCCGCTCGTGCGAGTTTGAGCAGATGGAGATGGAATTCTTCTGCGAACCTGGCACGCAAAAGGAGTGGATGAACTACTGGCGCGACGAGCGTATGGCTTGGTATCACCGCTACGCCAACGATAAATCCGCATTCCGCCTGAGGGCCCACGAGGACGACGAGTTAGCCCATTACAGTGACGAATGCTACGACGTCGAGTACCGCTATCCGTGGGGCTGGGGTGAGCTCGAAGGCGTCGCTTCCCGGACCGACTACGACTTGAGTCGGCATGCTGCTGAATCAGGCGTCAAGCTGAGCTATTTCGACCAACAAAAGAACGACCCTGCGACAGGTAAACCAGGCTGGCGCTATGTGCCTTACGTCATCGAGCCAGCCGCTGGCCTGACGCGCTCCGTGCTCTGTTTCCTGATCGATGCTTACGCAGAGGAGTCAGGTGTCGATGCCGAGGGAGAGACCAAAACCCGCGTGCTCCTAAAACTGCACCCAAGGTTGGCTCCCTACAAGGCGGCGATATTGCCGCTCGTCAAGAAGGACGGCCAGCCCGAGATGGCGATGGAGCTCGTCAAAGAGTTTCGCCGTTTGGGCATCAACGTCAGCTACGACGACAAGCAATCGATCGGTAAGCGCTACTCGCGCCACGACGAGATTGGTACTCCGTACTGCCTGACGATCGATAATGACTCGGTCAAGGACGGCACACTGACGCTACGCGACCGGGATACGGCCAAACAAGTGCGCCTACCTGTTGCCGAAGCTGTAGCAGCCGTTAAGGCCAAACTTGACCAGTAACATACCCGAGATGTCCGTAGTTCCCTTGGAGACTTAGTTCGCCATGACGATCTCAGCATTTCAAAAAGCCCGTGCCTCCTATGTGCCGAAGCTACCGCGCTGCCTCGAGCAGCTAGGTCGCATCGGCGTTTCCTACAGCGCTGATCTGACACGCCAGTTGCACCAGGAAGATGCGGTAGCGCAGAAATTAGTGCAGCTCTTTCCTCACACCTACCCGCTTCTGAGCAGGGGTGTGATCAATTTCAGGGCCGACGAAAGTAACACATCAAGCAGCAGTGCGCCGCTGCACGTGGGCGTCGTCTTATCGGGCGGTCCTGCCCCCGGCGGCCATAACGTCATCTGGGGCGTGGTCGATGCTGTGATGGCCGGAGCTCCCGGGAGTCGCGTCACTGGATTCTACGGTGGCCCCGCTGGTATCCTCGCCGGGCGCACCGTCACACTCGATCGGAAGGCCCTAGAGCTGTACCGTAATGCTGGAGGCTTCGACCTACTTGGGACCAGCCGCAGCAAGATCGACACGGCGGAAAAGCTTGCCACTTGCCGCGCCGTACTCGAGCAGCTAGCACTTGACGCCCTCGTCATTATTGGTGGCGATGACTCCAACACAAATGCCGCGCTGCTCGCCGAGTATCTGAAGAGTGTGGGCTCGCCGGTGGCGGTGATTGGTGTCCCGAAGACTATCGACGGAGATCTGCAGAACTCATTTGTCGAGACCACTTTTGGCTTCGACTCCGCCGTCCGCGTCTACGCCGAGCTCGTATCGAACATCAGCAAAGATACGCTGAGTGGGCGGAAATATTATCACTTCGTGCGCCTCATGGGACGCGCTGCGAGCCACATCACGATGGAGGTGGCGCTGCAAACACAGCCGACCATCACTCTCATCGCCGAGGAAGTTGCGGCCAAGAAGCAAACTCTAGGCGCTCTTGTCGAAGAGATTGCCACGGTCATCAAAGCGCGAGCCGACCAAGGCAAGAATTACGGCGTTGTACTTGTACCCGAGGGGATCATCGAGTTTATCCCCGAAATGCGCGCCCTCATCGTAGAGCTGAATGGCGTCATCGGTGCGCATAAAGAGTATATCGATTCGCTCAGCGGCTTTACCGAGCAGAGCGAGTACATGAACCGTAAGTTGTCGCGTGATGCTTCCTACACGTTCTCCAGTCTGCCCATAGACATCCAGAGACAGCTGCTCATGGACCGTGACCCCCACGGCAACGTTGCGCTGTCGCGTGTCGAGACCGAAAAGCTGCTGATCGAGCTCCTGAGCAGTCACTTACGCGAGGAAAAAGCGGAGGGGCGGTTCCGCGGCACTTTTGGCTACCAGCACCACTTCCTCGGATACGAGGGGCGCTGCGCTGCTCCCACCAACTTCGACGCCAACTACGCCTACTCGCTCGGTCGCACGGCTGCAGCTCTTGCCGCTGTGCGCGCTAGTGGCTACATGGCAGTAGTGCGCAATTTAGGGGCCGGAGAAGACGCGTGGCAACCAAGCGGCGTGCCACTTGTGGCGATGATGACTGTCGAGGAGAGGGGCAAGGGCCCCCACCCCGTGATCAAAAAAACACTAGTCAATCTTGATGGACCTGCGTTCAAATACTTTGCAAAGCAAAGACCAGAATGGCAGCGTGGAGATGAGTTCCGTTATTCCGGCCCGATCCAGTACTTTGGACCAGCGGAACTAACGGACCGGGTTCCGCTCAGTTTGGCCCTTGAGTCAGGTGCCAACGAGCACGTCAATTGGTGAGGTCAACCGGAAGATGAACGACACAAAACAGCAAAATGACGGGCAAGCACGCGGTGGCAAGAGACGTCGCCGCCGACGCGGGAAAGGTGGCGGCGGGGGCAACAACCCGCAGCAGCAGCCACAGCAGACGCAGCAGCAGCCACAAAAAAATCATGCTCAGCCAAAGCAGCACCAAGCCCAGGGTGGCAAGCCGCGCCATCAGCAGCAAAATCGCCATAGTGGCAAACCCAAAGACAAGCAGCAACAGCAGCAATCTGGGTCCACGGGCAAAATGCGTGTGGCTGAGGATCTGCGTAAAGCCGAGCGGCAGCGTGAGCTAAACCGTCCGGAGCCACCCTTCGTCCACGTTGAAAAACGCTACGCTGTGGCAATCTTCGACACACTACAAGCAGCGAAAGCGGATTTGGACCAATTGGTGGCTAAAACCGCCGAGGTTGATCAACTCAACGTAGTCATCCGGGCCGAGTCAAGCATGGACGACCCTGAACTCATCGCGATACCTAAACTGAAGGTATTTGCCGGAGCTGCTTGGACACTGATTCATGAGCGCCGCATCACTGATGGTTGGTACGACGCACCCCGCTGAGTCTCAGTCAAATTCCTCAAAGTCGTCATCTAGGTTGAGTAAGGGACCTTGCAGAATGCCGAGGCGTCCAGCGGGCCCCATACCACCCGAGTGAGCACGCGGAATGACCATGATAGCGTCGTTCACCTCGTCGTAGGTGATATCTTCCGAGGCGCTTTCGACGTTGTCTAGATTTTGCTGATAGCTCTCTAGGAACTTCGATACGCGCGGCGACAATTGATCAACAGGCGCGACATCCGGCGTCTGCACCTCGGCCGGTGGTTCACCAAAGCCCAGGGTGACGTCCGTGGCGCCGTTACCGATGACGACGGTCTTTGCCAGGACGTTTTTCAGCGTAAATCCGTACTCGGCTGGAATCGGATCGCCGATGGTCAGCGTGTAGGAGCGCTGCGTGACGTTGTTGCGGAGTACCGCGATCCCGGTGGGTTGCTGATTGGGTAGCGGATCGCCTGAGATCACTCCCACTACGGACCAGCGCTGCCCCACACTGTTCGAGTCCTCGGCACTGGCTGGCCCGCTCTCAAGCAGCCCTACCATTAAGATCGCAAGTTTAATATATTTGTTTACCATCTCCTACCTCGCCTACTTCGGGCCACGGGCCCTAACTTAGGTGATATCGGCAGCAGGTAGGCAAAATTGAGCCGGTCGCGACACGCGGCTTTTTGGTAAATCACAAATTAAGGCAGGGCGCGCCTCAGCGTCCTGTGAGCTTATGGAGCGGCCTCTGATCCTCGAAAGTCACGAGCATGGGACCTAGCGGCGTATCGAACGCGGCGTTAGCCGTCAGAAAGGCAATTGGCGGCTGTGATGGTTTGCTCATGAGATCACGCATCAGTTTGACGGCGTACTCCCCATTAATGGTAAGGGGCACGTGCACTACGTGCTGACCTTCGGCTGGGATCTGCACCTTACTGGCCAACTCACCCCGGGCAACGGGCATCCCAGAGGCAACGAGTTGGTAGTCTATTTTTGCAAAATTTAGGTCAAAACTATTGGGATTCTCGACATTAATATCGATCACGAGATCAATACCACGCAAACTCAACTTAGTGATCGATGCCGCCAAAAAAGTCACCCTGGGCTTTTGCACCCCGAGACCGATCAGTTCTTTGAGATAGGTACAGCCAGTGGTCGATGCCAGCACAAAAGCTAGCGCCAGCGTCGCAAGGCGCGACGAAAGACGAGAGTAAGTGGGGGCATTAAAACTATTCATCCCGTTCATGATAACGCGAGTCAACTTGGTGATGTCAAGCCAATGGCCCACATTTTTAGGATCAAGCCGGCCGTTGTGGCGTAGCCACTCCACGCCTTAAGGATTCGACCAGTTGGTGACAAGATGAAATACGATGGAAACGCGCTCACTGCCAAGGAGCGGGCTATATCCTCGCTTCCGAGAAGTACGGTTGTCGAGAGCCCAGTCGAAGTTACAAAGGCGCGGACCTCGGCCTCCTGCTCGTACGCCAGAGCCAACGCGCTCACCTGAAATCCACGCTCCTTGAGGACATTGAGGTTTGCCGCCGTCGCGCGACAAACGCCGCACCATGGCGCAAAAACGTACACCAGTGTCACGCCTCCACCCGCCTCGGGCAGCGTGCCGGTGGTACCCTCCAGTGATGGCAATAACCTGGCGGATTCAGGCCACATACCGGATCTCATGGAGGATGCCTGCCACCATTCCACACCAAGGATTAAAAGCATAAAAATCAGGATATTGCTGGCAAGTCTCAGAAGGCGACGATACATAGATGCAAACTCCTTGCATTTTCGATTGCTGGGCGGATGAGCATCGGCTAGATTGCGCACACTTTAGCTCTGGGAGTGGATGCATGGCACCAAATCGCTTACCCGTTACCGTTCTTTCCGGTTTCCTCGGCGCGGGAAAGACCACACTCCTTAATCATATCCTGAACAACCGTCAGGGACTAAAAGTCGCAGTAATCGTTAACGACATGAGCGAAGTCAATATCGATGCCGCACTTGTCAAAGGCGGTGACGCAGCACTTAGCCGCACTGACGAACGCCTGGTTGAGATGAGCAACGGGTGCATTTGCTGCACACTGCGAGAGGATCTCCTTATTGAGGTAGGGAAACTCGCGCGCGAGGGACGGTTTGACTACCTCGTGATCGAGTCGACCGGCATCTCTGAGCCTATGCCTGTTGCTGAGACCTTTACGTTCACCAGTGAAGATGGTGAGACACTCTCTACTGTGGCCAAACTAGACACTTTGGTGACGGTCGTCGATGCACAGGCTTTCCTCGCAGACTATGCCGCTGCAGATCAATTAGTTGATATTGATGCTGGCATTGATGACACGGACGAGCGGACTGTATCGGATTTACTAGTAGAGCAAGTTGAATTTGCCAACGTGATCGTCATCAATAAGACCGATCTCGTTGACAAAGAAGAGCTCCAAGAACTCACCGGTCTCATCCAAAAACTAAATCCATCGGCCAAGGTCATCCACACGACTAAGAGCCAGGTGGCCCTGGGCGAAATCTTAAACACAGGTTTGTTTGACTTTGATCAAGCATCGGCTGCAGCCGGTTGGTTAACCACGCTGCGTGGTGACGAGGGTTCGGAAGCGGAAGAGTACGGATTTTCAAGTTTTGTTTACCGCGCCAAGCGCCCCCTGCATCCCGAGCGTTTCGCCGCGTTTTTAGAGGGTGTGTGGGATCAAGGCTTGGTACGCGCCAAAGGCTTTGTTTGGTTGGCATCGCGCCCTGATCTGATGGGCAGTCTATCGATCGCTGGTAAATCATGCGTTCTAAATGCGGCTGGTCATTGGCTCGCCGATACTCCGCGTGATGAGTGGGCCCTGACAGATGAGGAAATGGCAGAGGTTCAAGTTAAGTGGGACGATGAGGTTGGTGATCGTAACCAAGAGCTAGTGCTCATCGGGCAACATTTCGATCGTACCGCGGTCCAGCAAGCACTTGATGACTGTTTGCTCAGCGCCGCTGAGTTTAAAAAAGGCGCCACCGCGTGGCGTCGCTATGCCGATCCCTTCCCAGCTTGGTGACTTACTGGTCGATTGCGGCAGGCGGGACCGCAGCGTCCTCGCCGAGACCTGGCGGTGGTGGTGGCGGCGGTGGCACCAATTGGGCTAGCGGTGGTGGCGGTGGTTCTAGTTTTACCACAGGTGGTAGCACTCTATTGGGCAGCGGCTCGCATGCCGCGAATACCGGTGATGCCTGGATCCGTGAGGCGAAAAAATATCACCGGCTCTCGTTGCCAACTTGATCTCAAGGAAATTTCCCACAGTGGATAACGTGAAAATTTATCCATGTTTAATGAATTTTCGTGAATAATTTTCCAGTAATAAGATTCGGCAAGCTCGCTGGGCATATAAGAAATTGAATTAACTGTTAAATTTATTTTAGAAAAGACTTCACGATAGCCGATTGATTTTGGAAGAAAATTACCGATAAGCTACAGACGGGGGCTAATACCTGGACAGAATTTCACGCCCACTTGGGGATCCGAATGCGGCCAGTAATCCGTCAAAATCTCATAGGCGAGTTAGTCCTTTCGCAGGGCCCTGGGACCCTCGCAAACGCGATCTCGGAGGCCGTCAACGCAGGCGAACTTCGTCGCCTTGTCCCGAGCATCTATACAACCGCAGTTGCGGAAGATCCGGCAGATGTGCTCCGACGTAATCTATACCAAGTCCTGGGCTCACTTTATGCTGGCGCGATTATCAGCCACCGCAGTGCGCTGGAGGCAGGCCCAGCAAAGCTGAAGGACAATTGGCACATCGTCCTATCCTACAAATACGACAAGAAGGTGCAACTTCCGGGTCTGACCGTGCATTTGGTCAAGGGGCCACAGGCGCTCCCGGGCGACATGCCATTCGCAGGGGGACTGCATCTGGCATCACCTGAGCGAGCCTGGTTGGAAAATCTGCGCCGCGTTAAGGCTCACGGTGGGTTCAGCAAGGTTCTATCACAAGAGAAGTTCGAGGAGCAGCTCGACGACTACATCCGCGTTAGCGGCGAAAATGCCTTTCGAGAGAAAGTAAATGCACTCCACCGCTTGGCAGAAACTAGTGGCTTCTCTCATGAAGCGGAAAGGTTCCAAAAGCTGGCTGGAACCATGTTAAAGACCCGCTCAGATGGGATCCTCAAGTCGGACCGCGCGCAACAGCGGGCGACTGGCTATCCGTATGATCCAGAGAGGGTCGTTCGCTTCGAGCAACTTTTTCAGGCACTTCGCCAACCGGCGAGTCTGCTCAAAAAGCTTTCATTGGATACGGTCCTCTGCTCTGAAAGCGCAATATCGACCCTGTGTTTCTTCGACGCTTACTTCTCGAACTACATCGAGGGAACGCGATTCGAGCTTGAAGAAGCACGCGCCATCGCCTTTGATGGCAAGATTCCCGACCGGCGTCCTGACGGGCACGACATACTCGGCACTTTCCGCACCTTGATGGGCATTGCTTCGACCCGTCCCGAGTCTTGGACATCATACGGAACGATGGCAGCCGACTTAATGCGTTATCACGCGGCAATCATGAAGGCTCACCCGGATAAACTTCCTGGGCGGTTCAAGACCGTGCGCAATTTTGCCGGCTCCACCGCCTTCGTGGTACCAGAACTAGTGGAGGGTACGCTTCGTAAAGGCTTCGAGTTATTCCGAGCTCTGGAGCCTGGTTTCGCTCGTGCCGCCTTCATCAAATTTATGGTTGCCGAGGTACATCCTTTTACGGACGGCAACGGACGCTTGAGCCGCATCGCCATGAATCGCGAGTTATACTCAACTTGCGAGGTCCCTGTCATCATCCCGACGGTCTACCGCTCGGACTACCTTGGCGGCGTGAAGAAGCTAACGCGCACGGACAACCCGGCCACATACATAAAGATGTTGCAGCGAGCCCAATGCTTCGTAGCGTCCATAGACTACACTACGTTCGAATCTGCGCAGCGCGCGCTAGCGCAAGCTAAAGCATTCTCCGACGACCCTGAAGATGTTCTACTTTTCTGAATACAAGAGCGAATTTTGACTGATGATATTGACGGTTTCAATTTGATCTCTAACTCGATAGGCGCCCATGAACAGTGATCCGCAGGGCACGTCGGAATTGGTACTACAAATCCGCCAGATATGCTGGTGGTTAACAACAATCAGAATGCCTGGACCGGCATCGATGTGCTGAATGCCAATAGCGGCGCTTCCGCGGCATCTAGTGTAACTGTTGGTTCCGCATTAACAGGTGGGCAATATGGATATCTAGCCTATTTCGGTTCCGGATATACGCCAAACGGATTCCGCTCTCCGCAATCTACCTAAATCTATTCATTCAGGTACTTACGGCGTAGCCCTAGCTTGAGCTACCTTGAATTTCCGCACAGTTGCAGCCAGCGCTGGGCTGCATGCCACGCCCCCGGAGGTGGTGTTAGCCACCTCCTAGGCACTGGCACCATGCGGCACAGAGGACCGTCCAGTGCTCGCGGAGCGCCTTCGTCTCAGCTCCACGACCTTAGTGGTCGTGACGCTGGGTTTACCTGTGGCGTCGAGCGACGAGCGTTCGATGCCGCTGCCGGTAAACCGGGCTGAGTGTCTCCGCGTCACTGGTGGTATCTGGCCCGAGCAGGGCAAGTCTTTGTGCATCACAAGTTTCAATCCATTGATGGCAGCGTTCTCGTCACGCAGGTGGTGACTGCCGCAGGATGGGCAGTCCCAACTGCGTACCTCCGGGGGGAGTCCTTCGGCCAGCTTAGATCCACATGCGGAGCAGGTGCGTGTCGACCCATGCTCAGGCCACTCGATGTAAATGCGGCCAGACCTGGCTGCCACCCACTGGACGACGAGTTTAAATCTACCGATGAGGGACTGGTTGTTCATGCTGC
>Ga0194132_10012992_pt1 | contig 10220 bp, 5 predicted proteins | sample TA2KigOf80mmetaG_FD_148612 | JGI IMG/M metagenome (GOLD analysis project Ga0194132, IMG submission 148612) | Freshwater microbial communities from Lake Tanganyika, Tanzania - TA2015054 Kigoma Offshore 80m | ecosystem: Environmental > Aquatic > Freshwater > Lake | place: Tanzania: Lake Tanganyika... | reverse complement strand
CCGGCCTGCGCGCGGCGCACCGCCTGTGGACGAAGTACCGGCTTCGCGCCGACGTGTACGAGGCGCAGGATCGGCTCGGCGGCCGCTGCTGGACGAACCGCGATCTTCCCGGAGGCCAGTGGGCCGAGCGCGGCGGCCAGCTCATCAGCAGCCGCGAGAAATACGCGCGCAAGCTCGTGAAGGAGCTGGGCCTGAGCTTGATCGACACCTTCCGGGTCTACCCGGAAGGTCCCGTCGCCTACCGTTTCCTCGGACAGCCGTGGAGCGAGTCGGCGCTCTTCGACGGGATCAACGAGGCGTATCGCAATGCCACGCGCCACGGTCGCGAGATCACCTGGTTCGCGCAGCACGACGACACGAACGCGCGCACCGAGTACTGGGACTCCCGCTCCGTCGCGGACTGGATCGACGCGTACGTCCCAGGCGGTCTCGACGGTGCGCTCGGGCAATGGGTCAAGGTCTACTTCGAGACCGAATACGCCGGCCCGATCGACGAGGCGAGCGCGCTGCACGTCATCTACGACTTCGCTTCCGGCTCGGGCGGCTACGACGAGCGCTTCGTCGTTCAGGGCGGGAGCGACGCGATGGTCACCGCCCTCGCTGCCCGCTTGCCGGTCGGATCCGTCCACACGGGAGCTTCGCTGACGAAGCTCGGGTCGAACGCCGACGACAGCGTGCGGTGCACGTTCGACTTCGCCGGCGGCAGCTTCGACGTCGAAGCGGACTTCGTCGTCCTGGCCCTGCCCTTCACGACGCTCCGCGACGTCGACTACGCCGGCGTCGACTTCGAGCCGCGCAAGAATACCGCGATCCGCCAGCTCGGCATGGGCGTCAACGCGAAGCTGCACTTCCAGCTCGATCGCCCGGCCTGGGAGCCGGCGAGCGACGGCGAGTCGTACTCGGATCTCGTCCTCGGCTCGACGTGGCCCGGACAGGTCGGCCTTCCGGGCCCGCAGGGACTGCTCATCGCGATGAACGGTGGCGACTTCGCTGCGTACGCAGGTGCCGCAGCACACGGTCCGGCGCCGGCCCCCGTGGTGGCGAGCCATCTCGAGGCGATGGACGCGCTCTTTCCGGGCGCGAGCACCGCGTACGCCGGCGTCGCAACGCTCGATCACTGGGTCGCGGATCCATGGGTGAAGGGATCGTACTCCTACTACCGGAAGGGGCAGTTCACGGCGTTTCGCGGCATCGAGGCGAAGCCGCAGGGCCGCATCCACTTCGCCGGCGAGCACACGGCATCCTACTCGTCGCAGGGCACGATGAACGGAGCGATCGAGTCGGGCGAGCGCGTCGCGAAAGAGATCGCGAGGGCGGTGCGTCGTCTCTGACGGCGATCTACCCTTCGTCGGCCGCTCGCGCCGGTCGCGCAGGCGCTCTCGGGAAGCAGTGCCGGTACACGAGCGTTCCACCTGCGTGCACTCCCTGAGCCGGGCTTCTCGGGAGTTCGCGGCGCCGGCGAGCGAAGCGCCCCTGGCGACCCGACTCCCGCGGATCTGCGCCGAGGTCCGGCACCGCGAGAACGGTGGCTTGACGGAGGACGTGCACCCCGGATAGAGCCGTATCATCCGGAAGCGGACATGCTCATCCTCATCATGACCGCGACGATCGCCACGCTCGGGATCGCGGTGCAGGCCTCGGCCCAATGGACGTTCACGAACGTCACCTCGGCGGCCCAGATCACGCACGTGCACAGCGGGTTCGTGCAGGTGGGCGATCCCGAAGATCGCGCCCTGTGCGGTGGAGTCGCGGCGGGCGACTACGACGACGACGGCTGGGTCGATCTCTACGCGCTCCAGGGGCCTTCGGGCCCCAACCATCTCTACCGCAACAAGGGAGACGGGACGTTCGAGGACAAGGCGGCGTTCGCCGGAGTGGATCTCGTCATGCGCGGCTGCGGCGCGACCTTCGCGGACTACGACGGCGACGGATGGCTCGACCTGTTGGTCCTCGGATTCGAGGGCTCCTCGTCGCACCTCTTCCGCAATCGCGGCGACGGCACGTTCGAGGACGTCAGCGCGGCGCTTCCCCTCACGCGCCAGAGCAACTCGGCCTCGTTCGCCGACTACGACCGCGACGGCGATCTCGACGCCTTCGTGTCCCACTGGAAAGAAGGCACGCCCGCGATCGCAAACGAGCACGTCTGGCGAAACGACGGCGGAACCTTCACCGACGTCGGAATCGCCGCGGGCGTCATCGTCGACCCCGCAGGACTGGTCGACTGGACCTTCACGCCGAACCTCGCCGACATCGACAGCGACGGCTGGCTCGACCTGCTGTTCGCGTCCGACTTCGAGACGACCCGGGTCTTTCGCAACGACGGCGATGGCACGTTCTCGGACGTCACGGATCCCGCCGTCATCACCGACGAGAACGGCATGGGCGCCGCCATCTGCGACTACGACCGCGACGGCGACCTCGACTGGTTCGTCACCAGCATCTACCTGATCGGCTTTCGCACGGGGAACCGGCTGTACCGGAACCGCGGCAACGAGCCGGGCGGCCTCTTCGAGGACGTGACGTCGGCGGCGGGCGTGCGCATCGGCGACTGGGGCTGGGCCGCCACGTGCCAGGACTTCAACGACGACGGGTGGCTCGACCTCTTCCACGTGAACGGCTGGCACGTCCAGCCCTTCCCGACGGACCCGGCGAAGCTCTACGTCTCGAACGGCAACGGAACTTTCAGCAACCAGGCGCCGACCCGGAACATCGCCGACGCGGGCCGCGGTCTCGGCGTGGTCGCCTTCGACTACGATCGGGACGGCGACCTCGACATCTACATCGCGAACAACAACGCCGCGCCGAAGCTCTACCGGAACGACGGCATCACGCACAACAGCCTGACCGTCAAGCTCGCCGGACTCGCGCCGAACACGGAAGGGATCGGGTCTCGCGTCGTCGTCACCGCCGGTGGCGCAACGCAGATGCAGGAGCTCCGCGCCGGCTCGAACTACGTTTCGCAGGATCCGGCCGAAGCCCACTTCGGCCTCGGCAACGCGACGCAGGCGCAGACCGTCGAGGTCCAGTGGTTTCGCGGCGGCACCACGACGCTCACGAACGTGACCGCCAATCAGGTCCTGACGATCACGGAGCCGCCGAGCACATGCGGCAACGGCATCGTCGACGGGGGCGAGCAGTGCGACCTGGGAGCTTCGAACGGCGGCGTGTCCTGCTGTCAGGTGAACTGCCGGCTCCGCCCTTCGGGAGCCACCTGCCGTGGTGCAGCGGACCTCTGCGACGCGGTCGAGACGTGCGACGGCGCGACACCGACCTGTCCCGCCGACGTCCTGCTCTCCGCGGGCAGCGTCTGCCGTGCGAGCGCCGGCTCGTGCGACGCGGCGGAGAGATGCGATGGCGCGAGCGCCGCCTGTCCCGCCGACGCCTTCGCGCCCGCCGAGACCGAGTGCCGCGCGTCGGTCGGCGTCTGCGATCTCACCGAGAGTTGTAGCGGCGCGAGTGCGGCCTGCCCGACGGACGCGAAGAGCACTGCGGAATGTCGTGCGGTTGCCGGAGACTGCGATTTGGCCGAGTCCTGCAACGGAGTCTCGAACGACTGCCCGACGGACGGATTCGCCTCGGGGACGCTCTGCCGAGCCGCCGCTGGTCCGTGCGATGTCGCCGACCTCTGCAACGGCTCGGGCGCTTCGTGCCCGGCCGACGCCAAGAGCACGGCACAGTGCCGCGCCGCGGCGGGTGTCTGCGACGTCGCCGAGTCCTGCGACGGGGTTGGCAACCTGTGCCCGGCCGACGCCTTCGCAGGTGCCGGTGTCGCGTGTCGATCGGCTGCCGGCGCGTGCGACGTCGTCGAGGCCTGCACCGGCGGCAGCGCGGTCTGCCCCGCCGACGGCTTCGCTGCGGCGGGCGTCGAGTGCCGGTCGGCCGCGAGCGTCTGCGACGTCGCCGAATCGTGCACGGGCAGCGCGGCCGCCTGCCCTGCCGACGGATTCGCCGCGGCCGGGATCGAGTGCCGGGCGGTCGCCGGAATCTGCGACGTCGCGGAGTCCTGCACGGGCGGCAGCGCCGTGTGCCCGGCGAACGGATTCGCCGCTTCGACGACGGAGTGCCGCGCCAGCGCGGGTCCGTGCGATCTCTCCGAGAGCTGCACGGGAACGGCTGCGAGTTGCCCGGCAGACGTGCTGCAAGACGCCGGCTTCACGTGTCGCGAGGCTACCGCGGCCTGTGACGTCGCCGAGGTCTGCAACGGAGCCGCAGTCACGTGCCCCGCGGACGCGTACGAGCTGTCCGGCGTCGAGTGTCGTGGCGCTGCCGGCGTTTGCGACGTCGCCGAGACGTGCTCGGGATCGAGTGCCACGTGTCCGGCCGACGCGAAGAGCACGGCGGAGTGCCGCGCTGCATCCGGCCCGTGTGACCAGTCCGATGCGTGTGATGGAAGCGGCGACGCCTGTCCTGCCGACGAGGTCGAGCCGGCAGGGACCGAGTGTCGACCGGTGGACGGCTTCTGCGACGTCGCCGAGTCCTGCGACGGGGCCGAGAAGACGTGCCCGGCCGACGGGTTCGCATCGGGAACGGTGTGTCGCGCCGCGAACGGAGCGTGCGACGTCGACGATCTCTGCGACGGCTCCGGTCCGGACTGCGGCGCCGACGAGATCGAGCCCGCCGGCGTCGTCTGTCGAACGCCGTCCGATATCTGCGACGTTCCCGAGGAATGCACCGGCGCCGATGCCGCCTGTCCCGCCGACACGGGCCTTCCCGACGGAGACGAGGACGGCGCCTGCGACGTGCTCGACCTCTGTCCGGAGACGAGCGATCCCCTGCAGCTCGACGGCGACCAGGACGGTCTCGGAAACGAGTGCGATCCCTGTACCGCGACCCAGGCCTCCACGATGAGCGGGACTCTCGTCAAGCTGAGAAAGCTTTCGCAGCCCGCGGGAGAGCACGGGCTCACGGTCAAGGGCAACGTGAACCTTCCGTCGCCGCTGACCCCGTGGCTCGATCCCGTCGAGCACGGCTTGCGGCTCGTCGTGACCAAAGTCGGCGAGCCGCGTACGCCGCTGATCGACGTGACGCTGCCGCCCGGCTTCTATGCACCTGCCACGCGAGAGGGTTGGCTCGCGAATCCGGCGGCCACGACCTTCAGGTTCCTGAGCGCGGACGGCGTGAACGGAGTGCGCTCGGTCACGTTGAAGTCCCGTCCCAGCGACGAGGGTCGGGTCGGCGTGGTGATCACGGGGAAGGACGGAAGCTATCCGATCACCGGGTCGGACCTACCGCTCGCGCTGACGATCGCGATCAACGATTCGGCCGGTCAGTGCGGCGAGTTCGCCTTCGAAGAGCTTTCCGACCCGAGCTGCTCGATCAACTCGAAGAACGACAAGGTCCTGTGCCGTTGAGGACGAGAGCTCCAGCACCGCCGGGCAGGCCGCCGGATCGAGCGAAGGAGCCCGCCACCCCGAAGAAATCTGGTTGCGCGCGGAGCTCCGGGCGGTGTAGCGACAAGGGGTCCTTCGTTGCGCCGGTACCGTACCGCACGGCCCTCAAGCGAGAGGAAACCTCATGCGCCCACGCCCGCTTCTCCTCCTCGCCGCGACGGCGATCCTCGCTTCCGGTCTCCTCTGGGCTGCGCCGGCCGGCGCTCAGCCGGCGACGGGCGGCTGCCAGGTGAACGGCGTCGCCGACCAACCCTGCATCGGCACCGCCGGTAACGACGTGATCACCGGGACGACCGGCGACGACGTGATCTACGCCGGTGACGGCCGCGATCGCATCAAGGGAAGACGCGGCAACGACGTGATCTTCGGCGAGGACGGCGACGACTTCGTCGAGGGCGGGGAAGGCGGCGACCTGATCCTGGGCGGCGCGGGCCGCGATCGCCTGAACGGGGACGGCGGGGACGATCTCATCTACGGCGAGGACGACGACGATCGCCTGAACGGCAAGGAGGGCGACGACCTCGTCGACGGCGGCCCGGGCCGCGACCGCCTGCAGGGTCAGAGCGGGGCGGACGACCTGCAGGGCGGCATAAACCTGGATCTCGTCAGCGGCGGCTCGAGCGCCGATTTCTGCGAGGACATGGACGGCCTGGTGCTGAAGTTCCGCTGCGAGCTGCCGTAGCTCGCCGACCTCAACCCTTGCAGACGAGCTTCTCCTCGTAGTCGACGCAGGTCTCGATCCGGCCGGCACGCGCGATGCCGCCGGCCTCCAGGTCGAGCCGAAGCGGTCCCGCGACGGGTGCGACGAGCTCCCGGTCCTCGAGGTGGATCTCGAACTCGCGCTCGCCCGCGGTCCGGGCTGGCCGGAACGTGGCCTTCACCGAGCGATCGTCGGAGCGGCAGCGGATCTTTCCGGTCCGCGTCGTCGCACAGTCGTCGGCCTCGAGGAGAGCGACCTCGTCGAGCGCGAGCCCGTCGCGCACGCGGATGCGCAGGCCGTCGGAGACGGCGAGCACGTCCTCCGCGCCGTAGACCTCCGTGGAGAGAGTTCCCTCGATGGTGAGCCGTCCGCGGCCCGGCCGCTCGGGCCGCGCCGCCGCGCGCTTGATCGCCAACGTGGGGCGCGGGCCGAAGTAGGTCGTCGCCCTTGCGACCGCATCGGGCGCGATCGCCGCGCCGATGAAGCGGCCGGGGATGTCATCCGCGGGCGGATGGATGCCGCCGTAGATCCGCGACAGACTGCACTCGTCGGAGGCGTCGGCGTACTTCGCCCATTGCAGCGTGACGTCGACGCTCGGCCCTTCCTCGAAGACCAGGAACTCGTTCTGCGGCGCCGGAAACTCTCCCAGTCCGCCCGGGAAGAAGGGATCGCCGGTCATCAGCTCGAGGACCGTCGCCGCCGCGCGGCTGAAGGTGCTGTGACCCGACACGTACCCGGCGAACGGCGGCGTCACGAATGTCGGCCGCTGGTACGGCCACCAGTTCTCGACCAGGATCCACCCGACGCCGGCGGTGTCCGTCTCGGGATCGTCGATGAAATCGGGGCCACGCCACGCCCGCGCGGCGATCTTGCCGACGTTCTCGCCGCTCGGGCCGGCGAGGTGCTCGTGGCGCTCGCCGGGCGCGCTCGACTCGGCGGTCACCACCTCGACGCGCCCGGGCACCAGCGTGATCCCGTCCGGATGGTACGACGGACCGTCCGGATCCGAACGCTGGCCGAGGTCGGCGAGGAAGCGGATCGCGGAGATTGGACGAACGTAGTCGTACCAACCCTTCATGCCCCACACGGTCACCGCGACGTCGTGCATCGCGCCACCGAGTGCCAGGTATAGCTTGACGTCCCACTCGAGCGGATCGAGCACGGGTCCGACGCCGCCGATCCGGCGGACGAAATCCGGATGATCGGCGACGTGGTTCGCGATCGTGAACCAGTGTCCGGGTGGCGTTTCGGACATCGGGCCGTCGGCCCAGAACTCGGCGAGCACGCGGTAGTAGTCGCCGGCCGGAACGACCTGCGGCGCGTACGGCAGCCCGGTCTTTGGATTGACGGAGTACCCGATGCCGTCGTTCGTGCCGAGAGTGCTGTTGCCGCGTGCACCCGGGCCGATGTCGATCATGACTCCGTCGGTCGGGTCGAGCTGACCGCTCCACTCGAGGACGAGCTCGAACGTGGCGTGGTACTCGTCGTGCCCGACGCCGCCGAACAGCGGCGGCGGGCCGGGGTCGTGGTAGAACCAATAGTCGAAGCCGTCCCGGGTGCCGATCGTCCGATCGGCGGCCGTCAATGCAAACGGGGTGACGACGCCCCACTCCGGGCTCTGGAACGGCGGCGATCCTCCCACGATGACGTTTCCCGCCTGGTCGATGAAGAGATCGAGAGCGATCGGCTGCCACCGGTTCGGATCCAGGAGGAGCGGGTTCCCGGGAGACTTCGGATCGATCGACGGGTTGGCCGGCGTGTAGAACTGGTTCGCGAAGAAGTTCTCCTCGTTCGAGCCGTCCGCGGCCCCGAACGCCAGCACCGCCGCGGCAATGCGATTCCCGAGCGCCGCCGGAGAGTCACCGTCGACGCTCGTGAACGTCTTGTCGTAGCCGAGCGCGTCCATCCGTGCGTCGAGGGCCGGCAGCGTGGTCGGGCCTCCCGGCGGGTTCGCGAAGCGAGCGCGCAGGATGCGGTAGGCGGCGAAGCTGATCGCCTCTTCGCGAGCCGCTTCCACGTCGTCGGCCGTCGCACGCTCGTGGTGCAGGTACGTGAGCGCGAAGTCGTCGTAGGCCGCCCACGCGTCCCACATCGCCAGCGAAACGTGGAAGAGGTTCCGCGCATGAACGGTGGGGCGCGCCAGGTCGCGCCGAATCGCCGAGAGCAGTGCTTCGTTCCACTCCCGCGCGATCGAGGACGCGTGCGCTTGCTCTGCGATCGGGAGCAGGACGGCGACGGCCGCAGCCGCCAAGAATCGGCATCGGGCGTTCATGCGAATCTCCTGGTTCGGGATGGAAGAGGGGCGACGCTGAATCAGGGCCGAATCTATGCCGTTCGCTCCCGGTGGACAACCTGAAAGATGCGCTTCGAGCAGCCGCTCCGCCCCGACTCCTTCACGCTCGGCGCACGAGCGCTGCCGTCGTCCGACTTCGACCCGGCGAGCGAGACGGTTCGCCTGACGCACCGGAACGCCTTCAGCGACGTCTACTCCGAGGTCTTCCCGCCGGGGACGTACCGAACAAGGCGGGCCTCCGCCGGAAGGTCAAGCTAAAGCGCGACGGGAGCCCCCGTTCTTCCTCGACGCGGACTGGGAGCGCTGCCCGTGCGGCTGGGAGCTCCCGTGAAGACGCGCCCTACTTCGCCTGGATGGTCTCCAGGTACATCGTGATCAGCATCATCTTCCCGGCTCCGGCGACCTGATCCCGCAGAGGAGCCGACGGCTCCGCTCGGAAGACCTCGCCCCACACCGGCATCTCGATGCTCCCGTGCGCCCGCGGCGTGTCGCGCCCGTCGATCGCGCGGAAGACCGCGGCATACGGGAACGCACCACCGTTCGCCTTGCTGATCCCGCTCAAGTCCGGGGGCTTCACGTCGAGGACGGAAGCGACCGGCCCCTGCCCCTTCGCGTCGCTCCCGTGACACGAGCTGCAATGCTGGAGATAGAGCTCCCGACCGACGTCCTCGATCTCGACGGCGCCTGTCGGCGCCCAGCACGCGAGTGAGCCAAGCCCGACGAGGACGGCGGTAATCCCGGCGACGGATCTTCTCAAGGCGACACCTCACTTCCCCGACCACTTCCTGGCCGCTGGGGCAACGTCGCCCCGGCCTTTGGAACGCACGCGGCGTGCCATCCCGGCGCCAGGGAGAATCGAATGCTCGTCGCGCCGACTTTCCCAACGCGAGGAACTCGGCGCCCTCCCGATTCCCACGCGTGCGTCTCGACGAACGCTCGGTCTTTCAGATGCGGGCCTCCCGCCGAGCGTCTCGTGGCACGACTCGTGCGCCTGCATTCGACAGGACACGGAAGAGGAGGCGTCCATGGCAGACTTTCTCGCGGCGTATTCGATCCAGAACTGGCTCGAGTCCTGTCCCCAGGGCTACCTGACCAACACCACGTACGGACACGCGCCCGGCGAGACCGAGCCCGGGGTCCTGCTCGACAACGCGGTCCTCCGCGAGGAGTCGATCAAGTCGACGGTCCAGCTCGTCGTCGGCGAGCGCTGCGCGCTCTCCGCCTCGTCCGGCCTGATCAATGCCGCCCCCGACGAGGCGAGCCGCCGCTTCCTCGCGACGCAGACGCTCGACGAGGCACGCCACGTCGAGATCTTCACGCAGCGGCTCTACGACCTGGGCGTCCGGAAGACGGACCTCGAGACCACGATCCAGCGCTACGCCAATCCGAACCTCGTGCGCTTCGCCGAGATCCTCCTCGAGAAGGTCGACCGCAAGGACTTCGTCGCGGGCGTCGTCGGCCAGAACATCGTGCTCGAAGGTCTCGCCTTCAGCGTCTTCGAGATGATGCTCGCGATGAACGAGCAGGTGAACCCGAAGTTCGCTCACACACTTTCGGGGACGATCGCGGACGAGCGCCGTCACGTCGGCTTCGGCGAGAACCGGATCGGCTCGCTGATCCGCGAGAACCCGGAAAAGAAGCCCGAGATCGAGCGGATGCAGAAGGAGATGTCCTACTACATGCTCGCGACCTTCGCCGACGCGTTTCGCGGCAATCCGACCGTCGCCGCGATGGAGGCGAGCGGCCTCGAGCGGCCGCACGCCGAGTTCCACGGAGCGGATCTCGGCCGGATGGAGCCCGAGGAGATGGAGCAGGTCCTCGCCGACACCGTGCTGAA
>Ga0194132_10012991_pt1 | contig 10220 bp, 7 predicted proteins | sample TA2KigOf80mmetaG_FD_148612 | JGI IMG/M metagenome (GOLD analysis project Ga0194132, IMG submission 148612) | Freshwater microbial communities from Lake Tanganyika, Tanzania - TA2015054 Kigoma Offshore 80m | ecosystem: Environmental > Aquatic > Freshwater > Lake | place: Tanzania: Lake Tanganyika... | reverse complement strand
TTGCACTGCGTCTTCCGGCTCACCCAGCGGGTGAACCCCTCGCGGATCCAAAACTTCGCTCATTCCGCCAGTGTCGGCCATCTTCCGCCACCCGCGCTCGTTTCAACTGCCTGATCTAGGATGATGGAAGTCGACTCCAGTACTTCGGAGGCTCCTCGAAGAACGTCGAGTTCGCCGCCCTGGACGTCGATTTTGAGAAGGTAGGGCGGGCGTAGCCCGGGCCGCTCCCGGCACAACCGGTCAAGCGTGCGCACCAGGACACGGCGGCAACTGTAGCCGGGGAGGTCCGGCTGGAGACCGCCCACGTGAGTGTTGTAGACGCCAGGATCGATTCGCAGCTCGGTTTCGCCATCGATGTTGGCCAATGCACAGATCTCGTGCGAGGCCGGGTAGCGGCGGGCCACCATTTCGTAGACGGGCACGTTCTCCTCCATCGCGTCGATGAAGAAATGGTGCGCGTCCGGGTAAATGCCCGCCTCGCCCCTCAACAGGAAGAAGGATCCTTCGGCTGCACCGGCATCGATCACCGTCGATGCGGCGAGCCCCTTGCCCTGCAGCAGAAGCAAGCTGCAGACGGCGTCAGCACGTTGAAGCTGCATGGGACGTCCCACTCGATTGATCGGCGGAGGCGCGCCTTCGCGGTAGAGTCTGGTATCCTGAAGGCTCTTTCCCGCATGATTCCAGATCGCATTGCAGAAGGCCTGACCTTTGATGATGTCTTGCTGGTGCCTGCGCGAAGCGCGGTGTTGCCTACACAGGCGGATACGAGAACATGGTTCTCGCGGCGGGTTCCGCTCAACATTCCGGTGACCAGCTCGGCGATGGATACGGTGACCGAGTCGCACCTGGCCATCGCACTTGCGCGCGAGGGCGGAATCGGCATCGTCCACCGGAATATGGCGGTAGACCGGCAGGCCGAAGAGGTGGACCGCGTAAAACGCAGTGAGAGCGGAATGATCGTGGACCCAGTGACGATCACCGCCGACCGCAAGATCGCCGACGCGCTCGACCTGATGAAGCGCTACCGGATCTCGGGGGTCCCGGTCACGCATCCCGACGGCCGCCTGGCCGGCATCCTCACCAACCGCGACCTCCGTTTCGAGACGCGTTTTGATCTTCCGGTGGACAGTGTCATGACCAAGACGAACCTGATCACGGTTCCGGTGGGCACGACGCTTGAGGACGCCGAACGGATCCTCCATCAGCATCGCGTCGAGAAGCTCCTGGTGGTGGATGAAAACTACATGCTCAAGGGCCTGATCACGGTGAAGGATATTCAGAAGAAACTGAAGTATCCCAACGCCGCCAAGGATGGCCAGGGGCGGCTGCGCGCAGGCGCTGCGATCGGCGCAACGGGAGATTTCCTGGAGCGCGCGCAGGAGCTGGTCCGGAAAAAGGTGGACGTGATCGTCATCGACACCGCGCACGGGCACAGCGAACGGGTGCTCGAGGCCGTGCTGGCGGTGAAGAGCGCGTTGCCCGAAGTGGAGCTGGTGGCCGGAAACGTCGCCACGTTTGAAGCTGCGCGGGACTTGATCGAGCGTGGAGTGGATGGCGTGAAGGTGGGCATCGGTCCGGGGTCGATCTGCACGACGCGGATCGTCAGCGGAGCCGGGGTTCCGCAGATCACAGCGATCGCCGAGTCGGCCAAGGCGGCGCGCGCGGCCGGCATCCCGCTGATTGCCGACGGCGGTATCAAGTACTCGGGCGACATCACCAAGGCCATCGCCGCGGGTGCCGATTGCGTGATGATTGGCAGCCTGCTGGCGGGGACCGAAGAGAGTCCGGGAGAGACGATCCTGTATCAGGGCCGGACCTTCAAAAGCTACCGCGGGATGGGGTCGACGGGCGCGATGGCTCAGGGATCGGGCGACCGCTACTCACAAGAGGGGCAAAGCAAAGTTGTCCCCGAGGGCATTGAGGGCCGCGTCCCGTACAAGGGACCGCTGGGCGAACTGGTATTCCAACTTGTCGGGGGACTGCGCGCGGGCATGGGCTACTGCGGCTGTTCGACGGTGCGGGAGCTTCAGGAGCGGGCCCAGTTCCTCCGGGTCAGCGTGGCGGCCCTGCGCGAGAGCCATGTCCATGATGTGATCATCACGAAGGAAGCGCCGAATTACCGCGTGGAGCAGTAGCACATGAGCATGACCCGCAGAAGCTTGGCGGCTGGACTCGCGCCGTTGGCAGCGGCTCAGGCACAAGGGTCCGCCAAGCCCAATATCCTGCTGATTCTCTCTGACGATCACACGGCGGAGTTCGTGGGCTGCTATGGCAACCCCACGATCCACACGCCGAATATTGACCGCTTCGCGCGCGAGGGAATGCGCTTTACCCGCTTTTTCTGCGCGGCGCCGCAGTGCGTGCCCTCACGGACGGCGTATCTGACCGGGCGGAGTCCGGTATCGGCACGGATGGGCCGGTTTACGTCGCCGTTGCCCCCCGATATCGTCACACTGCCTGAGCTGCTGCGATCGGAGGCGGGCTACTTCACCGGCATCTGCCGCCGGCAGTTCCATCTCGATGGCGCCATTGGACCCAACAGCCGGGCGGTTTTCGAGAAGCACAAGCTGCAGACCTTCGACAGCCGCGTCGACTTTCTGGACCGGCAGTCAGGGCCGACGATGACCGCCCAGCGGGTCAATGAGTTCTTTGACAAGCGCCCGGCGGACAAACCGTTCTTCCTGTGGGTGAATTTCAACGACCCGCACTTCCCGTGGGACAACGTCCCTAACGGGATCGACGCGAAGAAGCTCCGGGTCCCCAAGTTCCTGCCGGACCTCCCGGGAGTGCGGGAGGATCTGCGGCGCTACTATGACGAGGTCCAGCGGGTGGACGGCGAGTTTCAACTGGTGCTCGACATTGTCCAGAAGCGCGCGGGACTCGATAACACTCTGGTCCTGTTCGCTGGGGACAACGGATTCCCGTTCCCGCATGGCAAGGGCACGCTGTATGATCCGGGGCTCAATGTTCCGTTCATCATGCGGTGGCCAGGCAAGATCAAGCCGGGATCAGTGTGCGATGAGTTGATTTCCGGCGAGGATTACATACCGTCAATGCTCGACGCCGCGGGGGTGAGGCCGGCCAAGGGGATGTCGGGCGTCAGTTTCCTGAATACACTGCTCGGGCGGCCTCACCAGCCGCGCGAGTACGTTTTCGCGCAACGGGTGACGCATGGAAGCCGGCCCTACCAGGAGGGGACCACGACGCACACGTTCGACATGTCGCGGATGGCCCGGTCCCGAAGGTACAAGCTGATCTACAACTGCACGCCGCAGCAGGTCTACTCGCCGGTGGACAGCTACAACGAGGCGAGTTGGAGGGAAATGTCGGACGAGAACGCGTGGGGACGCCTGGATGCCCGCTTCGCCCGTGCTTATTTTCCGCACTCGCGGCCGGTGTTTGAGTTGTACGATCTGGACAAAGACCCGGCGGAGATGGAGAATCTGGCGGGACGGCCGGAGCTTGCGAAGGTCGAGCACTCGCTCAAGCTTGCGCTGCAGGAAAAAATGATCCTCGACTGGGACTATCTTCCGCTGCCGCTCACGCCGTAGCTATGGAGCGGTGAACAGCTCCAGGTCCTGATTTCCTGATGTACCCAAGGATCGGCTTCTTGGCGCTGGCGAGCCGGTCAATGTGGTCGTTCTGAACCTGTACTGTTACAGAGGGCATTGGGCCTTGCTGCCTCGTATCGCTTTGCGGGCGGTCCCGTCCGGTGGCATTCTGTGTTTTCAGCACGGGAGCCGACGCACCAAACAGCCTCCGTACCGCCCGGTCTCAATGGACGACAGCGACGGCTACTTCGAGCGGAAAATGCTGCTCGTAACCGCCAGTTCCAACAGATCCCGCATCCCGCCGCCCCGGCGCCGCAGTTCAGCGGCGAGTGCATCCACGGCCGGCCTGTCGGACCCCTCCATCCGCCGTCCGCAAGCGTAGCTCAACAGCCGCGTGGCCAGCATGCGCGCAAATTGCGGCTGGCGCCGCTCGACCAGGATCTTCTTGAGGCCCACCACATCCTGGAACACCTCGTCCTCGCCGAGTTGGCCCGATGGATCCACGGCGGCGCCATTGGGATACTTGGACCGCCATACCCCGATCGGATCGAAGCTCTCCAACGCAAAGCCCGGCGGATCGATCCGGGTGTGGCAGGCCATGCAGGCCGGGGTCTCGCGGTGTTTGCTCAGGATCTCGCGGACGGACTTTGACCCACGTACGTCCGGATCAATTGGCGGCACGTTATCGGGAGGCGGCGACGGCGGCGTCCCGAAGATGTTTTCGAGAATCCACACGCCGCGCGTCACCGGCGATGTCTCGATGCCGTTGGCCGAGACCGTCAACACACTGGCGTGTCCCAGCAGTCCGCCCCGGCGCCGGTCCTCGAGCGCCACCTTGCGGAACACGTGGCCATCCTTGCTACTGATCCCCGCGTTGAGACCATAGAGGTCCGCGAGCGGCTTGTTGAGAAACGTGTACCGCGAGTCGAGGAAATTCCCGATGCTTTCGTTCTGATCGAGCAGGTGGCGGAAAAACATCTGGGTCTCGGTCCGCATGGCCGCGCGCAAATCCCAGGAATAATAGACGCCGAACATGTCGCGGTCCGGCGGCATGTCGCCAAGGCCGCGGAGATTGAGCCAGCTATCGAGGAAGCCCTCGACAAAAGCGTGCGACCGGGGACTCGCGAGCATCCGCCGCATCTGCGCGAGCAGCACCTCAGGCCGGACGAGATCCCCGCGGTCCGCCAGCCGCGACAGCTCCGCGTCGGGCATCGTCGACCAGAGGAAATACGACAGGCGTGAGGCGATCGCGCGCGAATCAAGACGCTGCGGAGCATTCCGCTCGGACAGATACAAGAAGGCAGGGGAGCACAGCGCCGCCTTGAGCGCGTCCTTGAACGCCTGGAATGGAGCTGCGCCCGCCTGCTTCCGCTTCTCCATGATCGACACGAGGCGGTCCACTTCTTCCTTTGACGCCGGACGGCGGAAGGCGCGGGACGCGAAGGTCCGCAGCATCTCGCGGGCCCGGCTTTCGGAGAATCCCGCGCCGCCCACGATCACCTGGTGGCTCCGCGGGGGCCAGGCCTCCACCAGCGGACCCTCGATCCGCACCTCATGAATCCGGATCTGCGGCAGGAATCCGTACCGCAGCAAGTGCGGGCGCGCGGGCCGGATGCCAGGAGTGAAATTGCGCTGATCCTCGGGCAGCAGGTGCCGGTAGCGGTTCAGGATCTTGTTAAACGAAAGCCTGCTCTCATTAATCCCGTTCGGGAACGTGAAGCGCGGCGTGTAGCCCCGGTCGATCCGCACGCGGAACTTGTGGACCTCGGGTCCGTTGTCGCCGAGTTGCACTTCCCCGAGCTTGGGCTCGATCGGCTGGGAATGATGGAGCGCGCCGACCTTGGCGTTGCCCACCACGAGTCCCAGACGGAATGGCGCGTCGGGATCCATCGCGAACAGCTTCGGATCATAAGGGTGCTTGCGGTTCACCGCTTCGGCGCGCACGGTGATCTCGTAGATCCCGTCATGCGGAACACCTTCCGCGAATTGATACAACGGCCCGTACGCGCCTTCTTCATGGAAGCTCTTGGTCGTGGAATAGAGGACCATGAACTTCTGATTCCAGACCGCTTTGTGCGCGTAGTCGATCTCAGGCTGCTGGCGGAAGTTCGAGTTGAACACCCAGGTGCGCGGCTGCGGGCGCGGCTCCTCGCGCAACGCCTTCTCGACCACCTGTTCCGCCGCGTCCAGGTACTGTTCGAGAAGGTATCCGGAGGTGACGAGCGCGTCGCCGATATTGTCCAGGTTGCCCACCGCCTGGTCGCGGGGGAACTTGGCCGTGGGATCGAACATCGACATGTCCATTTCGAACAGGTCGCCTACGGTGTTGATGTACTCGCGCCGGTTCAGTCGGCGCAGGACGGTCTGCCCGCCGGTACTCGTGATCCGGGCGTGGCCATCCGCGATGGCGGCGGTGAGCGACTCGATGAACACGCGCTTTTCCGCCGCGGCAGGCTGCCGGGCGGCGCGGGGAGGCATCGCGTCGAGGTTCATCTTGTCGACGATGTCCTGCAGAAGCACCAGCGTGTTAGGATCGTTGGCCGGCAGGCTCAGCGTGTCGAACCTGCGGTCGGCCATCTGCGCGGAAGGACCATGGCACTGCACGCAGTATGCCGACAGGAACGCCTTCGGATCCGCGGCCTGCGCACACGCCGCGGCGAGCATCGCGATCGCGGCGCGCATGTCAGGCGAGTTCCAGGCCGCGCAACGTGCCCGTGCTCAATCCGAACCGCGGAACCTGGACTCCGAAGCGGTGCAGCATCGACAGGAACAGGTTGCACAACTGCGTCCGGCCGGCGCCATTCTGCGGGAACGACTGATGTTCGCCATGCCGGAATCCGCCGCCCGCAAGCACGATCGGCAGGTTGCGGTTGGTGTGGGAATTCCCGTTGCCCATGCCGCTGCCGAACAGGACCATGGAGTGCTGGAGCAGGTTCCCGTCCCCGTCCTCAATCGACTTGAGCTTGGCGAGGAAGCGCGCGAATTGCTCCATCTGGTAGCGTTCGAGCTTCAACAGAAGGTCGATGGACTCCTGCACCTGGCCGTGATGCGACAGCGCGTGGTACTCCTTGCGGACTCCGAGCACGGAGGCTTCGAATCCACCGGCGATCTCGAACGTCGCGATGCGGGTGGAGTCGGTTTGGAGGGCCAGCGCGATCAGGTCGTAGAGCACCGGAATGTCGTTCACCAGGCCGGCGTTGACCGGCTCCTTCATTCCCGGCTTGGGCTTGGGAACCTGCACCCACTGCCGCCGCAATTCGATGCCCCGTTCGACGTCGCGGACAGAGGTGAAGTATTCGTCGAGCTTTTGCTGGTCCCGCTTGCCGAGCTGGTTCTTGAGCGACCGGGCATCCGCGCGGACCGAGTCGAGAATCGAGCCCTGCAGGCTGAGCTGGTCCTTGGTCTTTTCGACATCCGCGGCGGCTTCGTCGACGAAGAGCTTGCGGAACAACTCGCGTGGATTCTGGATGGGCGGGACGCGCGTGCCACTGCGGCTCCAGGACATCATACAGCCGCCGTGGATCCCGTCCTCCGAGCCAACGGTCAGGGCTGGAAACCGCGTCACGCCGCCGATGGTTTCCGCGGCGCGCTGGTCGACCGTGATGTTGCCTTCGGGCATGCCCTTGGCGTCGTTGGCACGCACGCCGCTGAGGAAGGAGTGGATCGCGAAATGGCCGCCCGTGACGCCATGGTCGAGACCGGAGTAGATCGTGAGGTCGCCGCGATGAGGCGCGAGCGGCTGGAGGAGCGAGGGCAGCTCATAGTCCTTGCCGGTCCGCTGTGGAAAAAAGGCGGGTGGATAGAACCCGAGCGCGTTGCCGATGCAGACCAGGCGGACGGGGCGCTGTTTCTCAGTCGCCGCGGGAGTGAGAGCGGTGACCGCTAATCCGGATCCGAGGATCCTGGCAGGGATGGAATCGAGGAATGGAAGCGCGAGATTGACGCCAGAGGAGCGCAGGAAGAAGCGCCGGCTGGAACGGTGTGGCATGAGCAGGCTCTAGGGCAAGTGTACACCGAACTGGAGTAGAATTTCGTCATGCAATCCAACCGCCGTAAATTCATAACTGGGCTCGGAACCGCCGCGATGTTCGTGCCTCAGACTGCCTTCGGAGCCAACGACAGGATCACCTACGCCGCAATCGCCACCGGTGGCCGCGGCCGGGGCGTGTCGCGCCTGTTCTCGAAACTCGGCGCGCAGTGCCTGGCCATCTGCGATGTCTACCAGCCGCACCTCGACCTCGCCCAAAAGGATTCGCCCGATGCCAAGCCATTCGGCGACTACCACGAGCTGCTGTCCCAGACCAGCGGACTCGACGCGGTTATGATCGCCTCGCCCGACCACCAGCATTTCCCGATGCTCAAGGCGGCGTTGGAGGCGAAGAAGGATGTGTATCTCGAAAAACCGCTGTCGAAGACGTTGGAGCAGAGCTCGCAGATGATCAAGGCGGTCCGCGGGTCGAGCCAGGTGGTCCAGATCGGCATGCAACGGCGGAGCGCTCCGGCAATCCATCAGGCGAAGGAATTGATCGACGGCGGCGTGCTCGGGCGGGTTACGCTGGTGAAGCCGCAATGGCACTGGAACATCTCGGCCAAGCTCGACAACTCGCCGCTGCCGGGCAAGCTCGACTGGAAGCGGTTCCTTGGCTCGGCGCCCGAACGGGATCTCGAACCCATGCGTTTCCGCCGGTGGCGCTACTTCTGGGATTACGCGGGCGGCAACATGACGGACCAGGGGACGCATTTGATGGATGTGGTCCAGTGGTTCATGAACTCGGGCGCGCCGAAGTCGGCGGTATGCCATGGCTATGTCGCGAAGATGGAGGGCGCCGAGCATCCCGACGTGTTCAGCGCGGTGCTTGAGTATCCGGGGTTTATGGTGACCTGGACGCTCGATTACGCGAATTCGTTCCAGAACGGCTGGTCCATCACGTTCATGGGTGACAAGGGCACTCTCATTCTCGATGAGGCGGGCTACAAGGTCTATGCTGAGCCGTGGAGGCGGGGCGCGGAGCCGGTGCATCAACAGGACGCGCCGGTTCCGTTGGACGCGCACATCCAGAATTTCCTTGATTGTGTGAAATCGCGGAGGGAGCCGAACTGCACGGTGGAGATCGCCGCGCAGGCGGTGGCGGGTCCGCACCTAGCGAATGTGGCGATGGTGGAGGGGCGGAAGGTGAAGTTGGATCCGGTGAACTACAAACAGAACACTCCCGCCGCCGCTTCCATCGCGACAGCCGCGCATGTATAATTCGTAGCGGCAATCGAGGCGGATCTTCAATAGACCGCACGCTCTCGAATGCATGACCGAATTCGCTAACTACGAGGGAGTGCGATGCGACGATTTCTAGCCGGCATGATGGTGACTTTTGCCTTGGCCTGGGCGCAAACCGAAAAGGCGCAGGTGAACGGCTCCGTAGTGGACCCGAGCGGCGCGGTTGTGGCCGACGCCGAACTCACCGCGGTTCACACGGCGACGGGCGGCCGGCGCGTGGTGCGAACCAACGCGCAGGGGCTTTACAATCTGCCGTTCCTGGATCCGGGCACTTACGACATCGAGGTCCAGAAAGAAGGGTTCCGGACCGCGGCGAGGAAGGGAATCAAGTTCGACGTCGCGCAGGTGGCGCGGCTGGATTTTCAGTTGGAAGTTGGCGCACTCTCCGAACGCGTGACCGTTTCGGCCGAGGGGCCGCTGCTTGAAACCGGGTCGGCGTCGCTGGCGCATCTGGTGGACAACACGCGCATCGTGAACCTGCCGACGAACGGCCGGAACTCGTACGGATTCGCGACGTTGATACCGGGCGTGCGCGCATCGCGCGGTTTCACGGAAGTGGCCTATGGCATGTACAACGATCAGTTCGTGTCGATCAACGGTTCGCGGCCGAATCAGAATTCGTTTCTGCTCGACGGCGGGGCGAACTCGAACCCGGCGTTCAACGGGCCCGCGATGTTCCCCTCGCTCGACAGCGTGGAAGAGTATAAGGTTCAGACGAACAATTTCAGCGCGGAATTTTCGAATTCGGCTGGAGGCGTGATTAACCTTGTGACCAAGGCCGGCACCAATCAGTTCCACGGTTCCCTGTTCGAGTTTCTGCGCAACGACAAGTTCACGGCGAACGACTTCTTTATCAACCGGGCCGGGCGGAAGGAAGGCCCGTTCCGCTTCAATCAATTCGGCGCGGCCGTGGGCGGGCCGTTGCATATTCCGGGCGTCTACAAGGGAAAGGACAAGACGTTTTTCTTCGCGTCGTATGAAGGGCTGCGCTGGGTCCGCGGCTTGATCACGACGGGCACGATGCCGACGCTGCTAGAGCGGCAGGGGAATTTCACCGAAACGCGCACAGGCGCGGGGCAGGTGATCAGCGTCTACGATCCCTTCACGACGGCGCCGGATCCTGCGCGGCCGGGCCGGTCGATCCGGACGCCGTTTCCGGGGAACATGATTCCCACGGCGCGGTTCGATCCGGTGTCCCGGAACCTGCTCGCCTATTTCCCGGCGCCGAACGCACCGGGCGCGCCCAATACGAACGTGAACAACTTCGCCACGAATCCATATATGCGGCGCGCAAGTGCGTGGTCGAACCCGTGTTCGGCCAGATCAAGCAGGCGCGGGGATTCCGGCAATTCTTGCTACGGGGAAAGCGGAAAATAGAAGGGGAGTGGGCGCTGATC
>Ga0194132_10012990_pt1 | contig 10221 bp, 11 predicted proteins | sample TA2KigOf80mmetaG_FD_148612 | JGI IMG/M metagenome (GOLD analysis project Ga0194132, IMG submission 148612) | Freshwater microbial communities from Lake Tanganyika, Tanzania - TA2015054 Kigoma Offshore 80m | ecosystem: Environmental > Aquatic > Freshwater > Lake | place: Tanzania: Lake... | reverse complement strand
TGCAAATGCTCCATCAATTTTAGCATAATTTCCGTGTAATTTAGCCCAGCATTTTTCCATGATGAGAACCCATGTTTCATCTACTTAACTACTTGAAAAAACAGGAAGACCAGTTTTTTAACTAATAGGAAAGAAATCATCAACTATTACCTCTGTCCAAACTCCTTTCCAACATATTCTTGCAGCATATACTCCACATTTGTTTTCTTTTTTAGAAAAAATTAATTATTTAACAAGTTCTGGCCATTCACATAAAGCTGCTAAGGCAGCTAGTAAATAACAATCTCCTAATTCTCCTTAAGTGATATCAGTAGGTTCCTTAAAAATAAAAATTTATAAATTATACAATTCCACCTACAAAAACCTAAGGATTTTTGTAAAATTTAGAAGCTCTTTCCCAGGTGTAATTTACATATTATCCTCCTATATTTTCTGCTGTTGGCTTGAAATCTGAATCAACAAACATTTCTTAAGTCTGTTCACAACTCTACAATATACTCTCCCAATATGTCTCACCATGAATATGATTTTAGATTTATATTGATTCATATTTTTTTTTATTTTTTTTCTCTTTATTTATACCTATCTATTCCCTTTTGTCTTAAGCCGGTTCTTTTTTAGCTGATGATAATGTTCCTGGGACATATAAAGAGTTTTAATTTTTTTGAGTATCCGGGGATCCAATTTATTAATTTTGTTCTGTTTTTTATGGCACTTACTCTTTCTTGTTTTCTGATTATATCCTAGCAACATCCTTAACATCTAATATTTTTGGAATATAATCTGCAGATGACACTTTACCATCAGTCTTAATAATCTATTCAGATTTTGGAATGTAATCTGCTGATGATACTTTACCAACAATCTTACAATTATATTCAGATTTTGGGATGTAATCAGCAGATGTTATTGTCTTCCCTAATTTATTTATTTTAGAATCTTCTTTTGGAATGTATACTAATTTATTTTTTATTTAATTTTCTTAAATGATTAGATTTTGTGGTGAGATAGTAAATCCTGATGGTAATAGCGCAGACTGATTAAAAGGTAAGAAATTTGATTAAGTCCATGGTTTTTATGCTCCAACATAAAAAGGAAGAGTAAAAGATTGATTAGGGTAAGGTCTAGATTGAAAGAATTATGGTCTAGATTCAATTAATTAGGGTCTAGATTCAAATAATTAAGGTCTAGATTCAATAAGTTAAGGTCTTTATTCGATAAATTAAGGTCTAGATTGAATTAATTATGGTTATGATCGACGTGGTTGTTCAAGAAGCTTATATTTGCTATCAATTATTCTGTAATCTGGTGGTAATAAATTATGTTATGAACGATCAGTTCTAGTATATTTAATGAATTAAAAATACAAAAAATCTAGATTTTATCGTGGAGTTACCTTTTTATCTCCATCCAAGTTATTTTTTGGTGAAAACATTTTTATCTTAAATAAAATTATTTTATAAAAATTTTATAAATAAGAGATTGTAAAATTTTTAATTTTTTTTTATGAAAAATTGATTTAATTAAAATAATTTTTATGTAAAATACTTATTGAAAGAAAATAATACCATTTTAATAAATATTATTGAAATATAAAGTGAATATCGTTTAAAATTAAATATTTATTTTATGATATATTAAAATTTTTTCATTTTTATTAATAATTTAACAAAAAAATTTAATATAGATAATAAAAATAATTTATAATATTTTATTTTTAATTTAATTAAATAAAAATAAAAAATATTTTTTTAAACCTCAAAATAAAAATTTAAAATAAAATTTTAAAATAAAAATTATTAAATAAAAATTATTAAATAAAATAAAATAAGAAATAAATTTTAATATAGATAAAATAAAATTATACATCATATAATTCTCAATCATTTAATTATGTAACAGCTGCTACTCCCATTTTAACCCAATAATTAGAAGTTGTCTCCTTATGTATAGGTAAATACAAGTCTAAAACGAAATTTGTAGAATGTCCAGTAGTAGAAAGTGTCCCTCTTCTTAATGTAGTTTTATAAGTAGGACAACAATACATCTAATGTTTTATTAAAATAAATTTACTGTTTAATCGTCATCATAGTTAATTTTTTCATCTGTTGGACACAACCAAATTAAAGGGATATCTGTGTATAATTATTTGGGAATTGATTCACTAATACATTTTAGATTAGCATCCCATCTAGCACCATCCATGAAAAGACCATAAATATAACAACCATTTGCAGGGGGTTTAGTGAAATCATATTTATCTCTTTATTCGTCAATTACAACAAATTTATATGATAATGTATCTATAGGTTTTCCAAACTTTCTAGCAAAATTTTAAAGAGTTCCAGTCAGGAAAGATTATGTGAAATAGAATCCAGATATCCAGTATTTAGGTGGTGAATTTTCTGTGATCCACTTCTGCATGAAATTTAATCTATCAATAAAATTATTAAGGTAGGAGCCTAATGGCTTCAACGATGGATATGAAACCTATTAAAATTAATATAAATAAAATACTTTAATCCATAGCTCCGGCTATTTATTGTCAAATATACTTATGAAAACTTTCTCAAGATCCTATGTCATAGTTAATAATCCATCAATAGCTTTGCCCAAATCTATTACTGAATTTCTTATCGTATTTAAAAGTTTATTGAATCTTATTAACTCCTACTGTAGCACAGTATTCATCGATTCATTATAATCGACTTTGTGAGTTTTCTTAACCATATCGATGTCGAATGATTTTGGCAATTTGGCTAAAATTTCTTTGCATTTAATTTTTATTATTTCATCTGGAGTCTTTCCAGCTCCTCCAGCAGTTTTAGGTAAGAGCGAAAGAACTGTATTACTAAAAATGTCAATTACGAATAATACCATATAGTATCAGTTTCCATAATGGCGGAAGTAATTTCTGCATTAGGATGTAGCCCGAAGATTTCTGTCTCTTATCTGATTGGTAAAACATTAATTGCATCTATGTAATTTTATAAATTCTCTTCATCTGGGGCATAATATATCCCACTTTTAGAATATTTATAATTTGGATCTAGAACTTTTTCAGTGTAGAAATCTAACAATATTACTTTTATGAGTCTCCTATCTTTGACATCAGTTACTCTTCCACCATAATTAGCCTCCGCTACCATATAATTGAGAGCTTCCCAAGGTATTATTTCATAATCATCTAAAAATTACTTAAGTTAAGAAAATGAAATTGTAAAATCTGCCATAGTGAACTCCTATAGAATTAAGTATTATTATATACATAAGGTATATTCCATCCTAATGGCCCAAATTGTCTTCTTTGTAATATCAAACCATGAAAGAATGCAAGCCCGAAAAATAATTTTTTCCATTCATAAACTTTATTGCATGTATTGAAGTCTTATTTGTTTTAAGTTGAGAAAACTCTTAATAAATTATTTTTCATTCCTCTTGGTGGCTCGAATGTCATCTTAATACCTTTCATCAAAATAACAGGGGGAAAATTTTCGGATGGCATACTGGTCAACCAGATCCTGAAATCACCATTTACTTTCTAATGATCAATAATATTAAAAATACATCTTTATTGTTTTCCATATTTTCTAGGATTCTTTCAAGTTATGGCATGAAAGAAATCGCTAAATGACAGTTCTAAAGAAGCACCCATCTTCCTTCTTCGACACTAATCTTAATGGAACTTTCAGCCATTGCTCCTTATCCTTGACCCAATGAAATTTACATAAAAGTACTTTTTTTCCCTAATTTATCTGCTGTGTTTAATATTTCCTATCTTGGATCTGCTCCAGGACTTAAAATGAATATAAACGGAGTAAAAGGAGTTCCATCCCTTATTGAATATTCCAAATCAAAAGGAGGAGAAGAAACATATCTCTCTCCCATTTCTTCCTCTATTAATTTAGTAACCCCTTACGAGAATTTTGAAGGAAAAAGTATTCTTATTATGATTAATTTCATATAAAACTAAATTTAACCCCATTATCCAGGGAAAGTAGAATTCAACGGACTATCTAAAATAAATAATTCCTTCCAATCATTTAAATACTACTCAAAATCTTCCAAAAATCCTTTAAATTCTGGTATAGTTTAGCTCAATTCAATTATACTACACCAATTTTTATTAGACATCCATTCTCCTCCTTAGGGGATAGGCTTGGGGGCATCCGTTAAAGAACCTCCAACCATCAAAAATCTAATCAATGAAGTGTTAATCTTCTTTTTAAGTTCCAATATTTTTTAACAAATTAGTAAACTGAAAATTAATTTATCTTTTTCGAGCAAAGAACGACAAATGCAATCGTACAACATCTCTTAAAATTTGTCTATTAAATTATTTATTCTATTCTCCTTGTCTTTTAAAGCCTTTTCTATAGATTTTATGAATAGATTTATGTAGAATTCTAAACTCCATTAGTAAGTAGGTTCAATTAATGCAAGGTCCAAAATTACAAAGTAAAGATTGCTGACTCTAACAGCAACGGGATTGTAATTCTTTCGTATACCATCAAACATCACCTAAAAATGCTCCTATTTCTTCAAAGCTTCCTCTATCTCATTTCCTTCGATTTTAGAAGTTTACAATGTTTAAATTAGTTTTTCATCATCCAATAAATTTCCAGAAGCTTCATTTAATAGTTGCAAGATAAGTTCTTCGGTTTTCCTCTATTTCTCTTTATTGTTAAAGAATTCTTCTATATTGGTTTATCTTTATCGATCTTTAATTGGTTCCTCAATTTATACAACGATATTAGTCATTTAGTCTTCAAGTCCCAACGAAGTAACCTAGAAATTTAGAAGTGTGACTTTGACACATATTTCTGGAGGATAATGAGGTCGGGGTAATTTTGTTGTCATGTAGAAACTGAAATCAAGGGAATAATCTAAGAATTTACCCTCAGCAAATTTAAGTTTATATGAACTTCCTTATTTTATAAGTTTTTTTTGTAATATTGGTTCGAATAATTGATCAATTTCTTCTGTCACATTTTCCAAAAGAACAGGAAATCCATACTAAATGCTTGATTCCAACTAAAGGGTAAGTTCATTAATTGATTAAGTTGGTCGTAAAACTTTTATTTTTCTAGAAGCTTCAAGCTTCTTTACCCAAATATTTGCTTAAGTCTGGGGATCTATCATAAGAGGCCATCTAGAACTATTTTTGAGAATTATAGCATTATCAATACTGAATGAATCATTTGGAAGTTTAAAGGAATTTGTCCACTATCCAATAGTAATTTGATCAGATAATATATTTTGTAAACTAAAATCTTATGAATACTTGATCTTTAAAAGTTGTAATTTTTCCTTCCATTTTTATATTGTAAATTCTCTGTACTATATGGGAAACGCTCCAAGATAAGCTATAATTCCACTTGAAAGTACTAAAAAATATGTGAAAATATATAATTACACGAATCCCCTATTAGGCAGGTTGAGTCGGATTTTAATTTTACGATCTTATTGGACCATGAATTTTTTTCACCACTTAACCCAGAGATCAATTTACCTGCTCTCTCGAGTTATACCTTGCATTTATTTACTTTGAACTCCAATTCTTCTTTTTACTTTTTCGCTTTTTCGTAATCATTTTGAAGTGCTGTTAGTAAATCTATAACTTTTTGCAATTCCCTTTTTTTTTCTCCTAGAGTATCTTCAGCTTCCTTCAGCTTTGCTTCAGCAATTTGCAACTATGCCTTTTTAGGATCTACGACTAATAAAGCTCCATAAGTATCACACACTGCACGTACCCACAATGAAAGATTTCCTGCTGCTTTACTGGCATTGAATACTTTTTCTTTCTCAAATAGAGGATTTTTCACAAAATTTTGAAGTTTTTCAACATTTTTTTAGGGTATAGATCTAATTTCATTTTCTTTAAAAGCTTTAACTCTATTAATCAACTTATCATTTAATAATTTTTTCTTTGAGTAATCCCAAAAATCTTGTATCTTTTCTCCTGGTTTTCCTTCGGGTTTTGGAATCCATTTCACATTTTTATCTTCATCAAATGCATAAGTTAATCCTTCTAGAACTATTGCAGCAGAGACTGGAGGGTTGACAAATGATTTAAGTGTATTCATGTCATCTTTAGTAATTTAATTCAAAGCTTCGGCGGCTCTTTATAATAATGGAACCACTTTATCCAATTCAGATTAGCAATCTTATCTTAAAATATTTGCCTCATCCTTTATAATTGAACAAGCTTTTTCATCAGCCTCACAAATTACTCTTTTCTCATCAGCTTCTTTTTATTTAATTTGTAGATTAACGAGCATTTCTGCGTTTTCCTTACTCATTACAACTAGCACAGGTTGTAATTCTTCAAGTTCAATCTTCATCTTTTCTACTACAACCTCAGTATCTAGGATTTTTGTTACCCCTGTTTCATATCGTATAATTTATCTTTGAACTACAGATGTTCGATCAAATAATAGTTTATGGAATGTAGCCAAAAGTTCTAAATATGATGTAGGTGTAACATAATAATATCTCCGTAGTTCATCAATATATCTCTAAGAAAGTAATCTTACTTCTTATTGCATGTCAACACAGATATCTACAAGACTGTTTCTTATTTCTTCTTACTCAATGTTCATTGTGCTTATAAAGTGTGTGCTGGCAGTGCTTTTAAGGGCTTCTTAAGGCCAAGGTAAAAACCAATCAATTGTTGTGCAATTAACTAAGGTTGGAAATGTTCTTAATCTTCTTCTAAATTATTCTCCAACCGGAGAAAATGTCAATACCATATGTAAATTTTTTTTGCACAATGAAACAAAATATTGAAATTTTTCATTTGGAGTACCTGAAAAAGATATTTCTTCTAATAACTTTAATTTTTCTTCTAATGGAAATAAATTAGGCACTTCTCCTTTATTGAGAACCATACAAATATCTTCCAATTAACTCTCTTTGCTAATTTAAGTGTCACTTAGCATGAATACGGTTTCTTTTTCATCTAAACCTGTAGATTTCATAACCTTTTGTAAATCTTCTATCCAAATTTTTGGATCACATTAAAAAGTTTCATTTTAAAATGCTATAAATGAGGATAGAGTTGCAAGTGATTTTCGTCCACTTCCACCTACACCTACTAGTAGAGCGTGACCTAATGATGTAGTAATTATTCTGAAAATTTTTACAATATGAGATAAAGCACTCAGAAAAAGTACTAAATTCATTCGATTTGCTGAATAAAATTAATTATATTCATCTAGGTATTCATGTACTTTTTTTTTCAACAATACTCTATCTGTGATTTCACAATAAATATCATTTAAAGGCTTTTTGGTGGTATCTCCGTCTGGATATATGCATGGTACGAAAGAACCCCACATTAGAGGTTAAACGGTAACAAGATCATCCCAATTTTTCTTAAAATTTTATAAGACAATTTGTTTCAACATAACGGAAAAGATTTCCTAATCTTCATCATTTATAAGTCTATCTTTAAATACTCTCTCGCATTCATTGGCCCACAACTTAGTAAAATCGTTTTCATTGTTATATGATTTAATTGATGCCTTACTTATCCCTTAGAAAACTTTACTGATATCTCTTAAATTATATATATAATGAGATTTTGCAGGAGTTGGCAAAAGCTCTTTTGAATTCTATATTGAATTATATAGTTATATTGTGGACTTTACAATTGAGTCTTGAAGGGCTTTGATAGCATTTGAAGGTTAGCTCTATAAATTAGTAAAATACCATTCCATCACATTAGAAAATATTCTTATTAAACTTTCAGATTCAAATGGTTAAACATATAAAAGTTGGAAGTATCTAAGATATCTCATCGTTACCTTAGTACCACTAGGTAACATGGCGATTACAAATGTTATGTCTTGTAAATTTTTCCATTCCTTTGTATCCAAATCATACCATCCTCCTTGATCAATACATTGACGAAGTAACTCAATAGGAGGTTAAGCACCATATGTTTCTTTAGCTGGCATATTTACATCATCAACAAATATGACTATATATCTTTTTCCCTCCTCAGGACCATAATATCCTTTTCTTCTTCGAGTGGACATTTTAGCATCAAGTAATCTTTATACTTAATTTGATTTTGTTTATCCAGAGAAAGAAGTACATAAATTCGTGTACTCTGCATTAAAATAAAATTTATTTATTTCACTAATGACATTAGCCGTTTTTCCTGTTCCTGTAGGCCCACAAATGAGAAAATGAATTTTATTTTTTAAACAATTATGAAGAAAATGATTATTTCTGATTGAATCTATGGTAGGAACTATAAGTTAATTGAACTCTCCTCCCTTTGGGATTACATATTTTTCTACAGTTAAAGTCCATTTTATCCAAGTACCATTTTTTTAATTAAATTTAAATTCAAAAACATTTGAATTTTCTGGAATTTTATGAATTATTGCTAAAGGCTCAAATGGATATTAAATATAAAGTGTGGTATTATATAACTTGGGAATATCTGGATTAGCAGTAACTAAATGAATAATAAAATCGGAAAATCCTTTTCGAGAAGTCTCGTCTATTGCAGCACCTATACTCCAAATTGTGCAAAACATCAATATTTGGTTTAAAATTTCTTCAAAATCTTTTGGAACTTTTGCCCCTTCTACTTCGAAGTCAACTAGGAAAGATTAAACTAATTTTAGTAAAGTGCATACTAAATTCATTTCTGATTTATGTACTTAAAATTTGGCATGTTTTTCTGTCCAAGCAAGAGTGTTATCAATTAACCATTTAAGATATTTCTCCATATGATTTTAATATTGGTGTAGAATAGGTAAAAGATTTTAGCAATAAGATTGAACTAATACAAACCAACCTAAGGATTTGGTTTCTAAGAATACCATTCCACATCTGGAAACTGTTGCCGGAGAAGCAGACGCAAGATCCTCAACTTCAAACATCATAGTCATCTAACTTGATAGTTTTATTATTTCTCCACTAGTTAGACATAGTTTTTTATTGTCATCTAACACTGTATTCATATTTTCAATCCAAACTGCATCTACAGGTCCATCAAATACTATCCATTTTTTTTCAGGATTATCACAATCTTAAGCAGCAGTTCTCATTACTACTGCAGCAACTCCATCTGTCCAAGATTTAGTATCTGGATCCAATTTTCCGTATAATTGATCACTAGTAACACTCTTAGGATTAAGTTTAATAGTAACACACTGCGTGAAATTTTCTATTCCTTTAAGTCGGGAAAGTGCATATCTTAATGATTCAAGAACAGAAGATTTGCCAGAAAAAGCGGCACCTACCATCATAAGCCCATGTCTTACTTTAATAGTATCGTATAATTATATGCATTTTTATAAAAACACATCTTTAGTTTATAATTATTTTTCACTGCATGTTATTTTAAGAGATTATTCTAATTTACCATAATCTATCTCAGGTTTTTTTACTCGTGGAAAAAGATCACTTGTTATTGATAAGAATAAAGGAACATCATTTAATGTAAATTTTGGTAAATTTACATCCATAATGGCTCTGAGACATACTATATCTTCTACTTCCAAAAGCATTTCACGTTTTAGGTCACCTGCTGCCGTTAATATTGCCTTAAGAGCTCTCATACCAAAATCATAATGATCTTATGAAGATAATTATTCTGAGCTTAGTCTTAATGATGCAACAATCTTTCTTGCTAGATTTCGAGCATCTGAAAATCCTACTGAATAAAGAAAGATTTCTGCTATAAGAGCATAGTCAGGTACCATCCTTAAAGTTATTAAAATTTATAATTTACATTGCACATGGTCTAAATAAAGCTTTTAAGTTGTCAGGAAGCTCTGAACGCCCAGCATAACCTGGATTCATTGTAATATTAATTGCACAATAAAGATTCAATGCAATTTCTTCATCATCAAATATAAAATTCCTTTTTTTCTCTTTAATTGCCGAATATATTGAAAGTACTTGTTAAGCAATAACTGATAGCACTTCAAGATCTATTCTATTAAACTCATCGAAACAACACCATGCGCCACTAGAAGCTAACCCTTTAAAAAATTTCCTCATGGCTAGATAATTTAGACCATCCGAGCAATTGAAAACGTTGCAATACACTGCAAGCGCCTTGGCTAGATCTTTGACTGTCTCGGTTTTTCCTGTCCCAGCTGGACCTTCAGGAGCTCCTCCATACTACAAGTTGTTAGCACCCATAAGTGTACGATAGCATCTATCCGTTAAAGGGGTAATAACTAATCGAGTGGA
>Ga0194132_10012985_pt1 | contig 10224 bp, 2 predicted proteins | sample TA2KigOf80mmetaG_FD_148612 | JGI IMG/M metagenome (GOLD analysis project Ga0194132, IMG submission 148612) | Freshwater microbial communities from Lake Tanganyika, Tanzania - TA2015054 Kigoma Offshore 80m | ecosystem: Environmental > Aquatic > Freshwater > Lake | place: Tanzania: Lake Tanganyika... | reverse complement strand
GAAGGTAGGGGTCGACGCCGCCGATCAAGTCGGGCCGCTGTCCGTCCACGTAGGCATTCCCGATCTGGTCGGTGCCGGCCGTAACGTTGATGGGACGGCCCGACCGCCAGCCCGTGATTCCCTGAAGCGTCCAACCATTGAGCGCGGCCTTCGCCAGACGGCTTGAACCGGCGGACGGCAATTGATACGAGTAAACGGTGGTCCAAATGTGACGGATGTCGCTGTCCTTGGGGCCGTACGAGGCGGCGATGTTGTTTGGATCCTGCACGGCCGAGTTGGTGCGGGTGAGCGTCGAATCGACGCCATAGTAGCTGAGCGTCTTGCCGAACGTGTAATAGACGTCGAGCGTCGCGCCGCGGGTCAGCCGCTGATTGGCGGAAAGCTGCAGCGAGTGATAAGAGGAGTTACCCGCGTTCTCCCGGAAATAGATGTCGCCAAGCTGCAGACTGGGACGCCGCCCGGTGGCCGGATCCGGCAGATTCAGCCATCGCACGCCGGAGACCTTCAGCCCGCGGCTGCCCACGTAAGAAGCTTGCAACGCCAGGCTCTTGGTAGCGGCATGTTGGACACTCAGGTTCCATTGACCGGCGTATTCGTCGCGCATATTGAAGTCGGCGACGGAGCGGCTCAGGACCAGGTTCGCAGGCAGCAAGCGCGGGTTGTTGATCACGGCCGGAATGAACGACACATCGAAGGGGTAACGAGTCGCGAATCCGGCGGGCAGGTCGGCGATAGCAATGATGGGGTTGAACGGAATCCGAGGATCCAGAAACGCGAAATCGAAGTAGCGTGCGAACGTCGGCGGTGTGTTGCTGAGGCCGGCGCCGGCACGAATCACCAGGCGCTGGTTGCCCAGCGCGTCGTAGACCAGGCCCAGCCGCGGGCCGAAGTTGTTACGGTCAGCCCGCCACATGGGTTCGCCAGCGCCACCGAAGGGGCCGAACGGATCGGAGGAGGCGAGATTGAATCCGCCGGTCAGCGGCGGATAGTACTCGTAGCGCACGCCGGCGTTCAGTTGCAGCCTTGAGTTGAGACGGAAGTCATCCTGGACGAAGAAGCCGTAGTTGCGATTGCGCAGCGACTTGTCGCCGCCGAACACGACACGAACACGGTTGGCGCGGTCGGCGAGGAAGTCGTTGAGGTTGTTGTAGAACATGAGCGGTACGTTGTTTTGATACCGCTGGCTGCGCACTTCGCGGATCTCGAAGCCGGCCTTCACGGTGTGCCGGCCGCGGATCATCGTGAAGTTGTCGGCAACCGTGTAGGTGTTGTTCGTGAAGTGGATGTGAGCTTGCAGGTTGACACCCAGGTTGACGCCCGCCACGGTAAACCACGAGGGCACTCCACCCAGGCCAACGTAGTTGCGGTCCAGGTCAACGCGGTTGTAGCCCACGCGCAGCTCGTTGAAGATTGACGGCGTAAGCGTCCAACCGTCTTGGATCACGGCGTTGTGAAAGCGTGTCGGAAAAAGCTGCGGGCTGCCCTCCAGCAGGATCGGATCCGCGAAGTCCTGATGGTTATAGCTGTAGCGCGCGGTCAGCCGATGGGCTTTGAGATTCACGTCGCCGCGGGACAGAAACGTGTTCTCGTCTGTTTTGCTGCGGTCGTTGCGCCGATGCAATCCGATGTTCGGGTTATTCGTCGGTTCGAATGAGCTCGGCAGCCGGTTCAAGGTATCGCGGAACGAAGGGAGCACGGAGTTCTTGAGCAAGGGCGTCGCCACGTTGCCGGTAATCTGCTGGTTGCGGCGCGTCTTGGCGCCCTCGTAGTTGAAGAAGAAGAAAGCCCGGTTCCGGAGCACCGGTCCACCGAGATTCGCGCCGTACTGGTTCCAGCGCAGAGGCGGCTTCGGAAAGCCCGACCGGTTGGAATAGAAGCTGTTGGCATCGAGCGTGTCGTTGCGCAGGAACTCGAAGAAGGTGCCGCGGAACTGGTTGGTGCCGGACTTCGTGGTGACGTTCAGCACGCCGCCGGTGGCCCGGCCATATTCCGCGGAAAAGGCGCTCGCCGTCGATTTGAACTCCTGAATCGCCTCCACACTAACGGTATTGATCCGTGCGCCGCCGCCTCCGGCTGCAGCATCGCTGGCCGCACCACCGTACTCGCCGAACGACATGTCGACGCCGTCGAGCATGAGGTTGATCCCGAACCCAGATGAGCCATTAAACTCAATTCCGCCTCGCGCGCCGACGTCCGTCGAAGGCGACGCCTGTGCACCGGGCTGCAGTCCGACCAGTTGTTGCCAGTTGCGACCATTGAGTGGCAGTGAATCGAGCTTGGCGCGATCGATCACCGCTCCCAGGTCGGTCGTAGTGGTATTGACCAGCGGCGCATCGCCCGCCACCTCCACCGATTCGGCAACCGTACCTAATACCAGCGCCAGATCGAAACGGGGCCGGGTTCCGGCATTCAGGACGAAGGCAGCGGTCGAGACGCGTTGAAAGCCGTCCTTGCGGACTTCCAGACGATAGCGGCCCGCGGCCAGCAGGGGGAACTCGTAGTAACCCGCGTCGTTGGTGGCGGTGGTGCGAACCTCGCCGGTACCGGTGTTCCGTGCCTCGACGACGGCCCCCGCCACGACCGCGCCCGACGGGTCCGTAATGTTGCCGACAACGGAACCTCCTCCGATCTGCGCGGTGGCGGTCCCGGTCAGCATCACAATCACTGTCCACAGGCGTATCATGGCTCCCATTCCTTTCGTGCGCTAGAACCAGAGTGCCGAGGATGTCAAAACGTCAACTTGGCGCCGATCTGGCACGTCCGATTTCCTCCCGCCGAATTGATCCGGCCAACCGTAGCCGTATTCGAGATGTTCGCCGCCGGATTGCCAAACTGCGGGTGGTTAAAGGCGCTGAACGCCTCGAACTTCACCAGCACGTTTGCCCGATCGCCGATCGGATGATTCTTGCCGAGGCTGAAGTCCCAGTTCTGCTGACCGGGCCCCCACAGCAGGCTCACCCCCGCGTTCCCGAACGAGAATTCCGGCGGCCTCGCGAACGCGGCCGGATTGAAGTACGCCGCCGGCGTCCGCTGGTCCGGGTAGAGGCGGGCGCCCGGCACCACGTCGGGACGCCCTCCCACCGAGCCCTGCACGTTCGTGTTGAAGGTGGCATTGAATGGCGATCCAGACAGCGCCTGGGTCACACCGGCGATCTGCCACCCGCTGGCCAGGGCTGCGGCCAGTCCCTTGGCGCCGCTCAAGAACGCTCTGCCCTTTCCGATCGGCAGGTCGTAGGCGTAGCTCAGGGCCAGCACGTGTCTTCGAATGCCACCGAGGCTCCCGCGCGAATCATTCCAGTTGAACGGATTCTGGAATCCCTCGGTGCCGATCACCCGGGTCCACTGATATTCGGCGCTCAGCAGCAGCCCCCGGGCGTAGCGCTTCTGGATTCCCGCCTGCAGTTGATTCGAGGTGCTTTGAAACATGGGCGTGTTCACCGCGTTGATCCCGGCGTACGGCTGGAACGGCCGCCGCGGCTGCACCGGACCCGGCGCTGGCCGCACCGCGTTGATATCCGGTGACCCGTGCTGCCGTATGTTGCGCTGCCCGTAGTATCCGACGCGCAGCCCGACATACCGAAACACCTGCCGTTCCAGCGTCAGATTCCATTGTGCCGTGTACGGAGTCACTGTGCGTTCGAGCGTGGACGCAACTGGATTAGCTGGAATCGCTCCGCCGCCTGGGAATGGATTGCTCATCGTGAAGCCCGGCGCCACTCCCCCGGGCTGCTCGAACGTCTCCACCAGTCCGAACGGAATCTGGTCGGCCAACCCCACCGCTGTGCCGGTGGGAAGCGTGTTGTAGTAGACGCCGCCGCCTGTGCGCAGCACCGTGGCCGCGGTCAACTTCCAGGCGATCCCGAAACGGGGTGCGAAATTGTTCGTATCCTGGCCCAAATACTCGAACACATCAGCCGGGAGATTCACCTCTTGTGCCAGACGAATGCCGAATCCCTGAACCAGGCGCGGAATGGCGGAGGCGGGAAGAGACTTCTGGAAAACCGCCACGCGGCCCAAATCCCGCACGAACATCGCCACCTGCCCATAACGATGCGCCTGCAATTGGATCAACTCGTAGCGGAGCCCGAAATTCAGAGTGACGCTGCGATTGAGGCGCCAGGCGTCCTGGATGTAGCCGCTGTGTCGATGCTGACGGAAGCGTCGCACGGAAACTGACGGGTCGGGCCGCGTCGTCCCGGACGGGTAGCCCAAGACGAAGTCCGCAAAACCATTGCCGGAATACCGGCCGATGAAGTCGTACCGGCCGCGCTGTGGCTCGCGCGAGGCGATGTTGTAGGAATCGGGATGCTGATACGTGTAACCCAACTTGAGACTGTGCGCGCCGCGGGTGATCGAGAGGTTATCGGTCACTTCGAAATTCTGAGCCAGGTCGCCCGACCCGGCCTCGCTCATCCCGGTGAAGTTCTGGATGTTGATCTGCGGCGCCCCGGGAATGTACTGCGGCCCGAGCCCGGGGATGATCCCGGACACGTTGAGCTTGTCGTTCTGCGGAGTACGGTAAATGCGCAGGTGCATGTAGCCGGCGCGGAGCTCGTTGATAGCCGAGGACGAGACCGAGTGATTCCAGCCGAGCGAAGAGCTGACGTTTCGATCGCCGATCTCGCGGAATCCGCCGAACGTGCTGACAGGCCCATTGCTGGGATTCGGGCCGAGATTCGCCCACATCAGGGTGCCGTAAACCTGGTGCTTCGAGGAGACACTGTGGTCGACGCGGCTGGACCAGCGGTTGACGTCCTCGGGAATGGACAGGTTCTCGATAAGATTGTTGCCCGTTCCGGCCGCGCCGGTTCCCGGCTGATTGGGAAGCGGGTAGAGATCACCCAGGCGACGGGTCACGGGATTCAGACGATCGCCGGGGACCCGGTTTGCGGGAAACGGACTGTTGCCCGCCAGAGCGTCCCGGATCGCAGGCAGACCTGCAAAGTCGCCGGCGCGCATGGCGGCCGTGCCCACGTTCGCGGTTCGCGTCTGAGCCTGCCGGCGAATGAACGTCTCCTGGTTGAAGAAGAAAAACGAACGATTCTTCCCTCCATAAACGCGCGGCAGATGGATGGGACCGGAGAAGTTACCGCCGAACTCGTTGCGGTTGTACTGCGGATTCGGGAGATGGGTGGCAAAGAAGTTCTTCGCCGCGAGTATCCGGTTCCGGTTGAAGTAAAGCAGTGTGCCGTGCAGATCGTTGGTTCCGCTCTTGGAGACGACGATCACCTGGTTGGCCCGGCCGAATTCCGCCGACGCTCCCGAAGTAATGACGTTGAATTCCTCGATGCCATCGAGCGGCGGGAACTCGCCGTTGCCCCGCTCGATCAGCGGATTCGAATTCGATACGCCATCCAGGGTGAACGACACGCCCATGCGGCCCGACGCCCCGGAGACCGTCGGGTTGACGCCGAAAATCGGCACACCGTCTTGTGTCCCGGCGTTCTGGATGCCCGGGGCCAGCGCCAACAGGCCCGTGATGTTGAGCCTTCCATTCAGAGGCATGGTGGTGATGCTCTTGTGATCGATCACCTTTCCCACCGTCGCGTTCTCGGTGTTGATGGCCGGTAGCTCCGCCGTCACTTCCACCCTTTCGACGGCGTTGCCCACCTGGAGGACGAAGTCGACTCGCGCCCGCTGATTCACCTCCAGACGGATTCCACTCTGCTCGTATGTCTTGAATCCCGCGGCCTGCACCGACACGCGATAGGGACCGGGGCGCAGCAAGGGCACCTGGTAATCTCCAGTCGAACTGGTCACCGCGTCCCGGCTGATGCCGGTCTCGACGTTGGTCACCGTCACCGTGATCGCGGGAATCACCGCGCCGGATGCATCGGTCACGGAGCCGGTAATCGAAGCTGTGATCTCCTGGGCGGAGACCGTCCGTGCGACGAACACCACGAACAGAAAGGAAAATGCGGCAAGGGATGGTATCGGGTACCTCCGTGAGTGACTCATGGCTTCACCTCTTCGAGAACCAGGACCCAATCCTGACCCCGGCCCTGCGTGGGCGGAGCGTAGGTCTGGAATCCCCTCGCGTCGGTTTCGTGAAGGACGTTGACGGAGCCGTAACGCGGATCGAACCAACTCGCCCGGAAACGCCTCCCGCCGATGCGACGCGTGTCGATCGTGAACTGAGCGCCGTGCGGTGAGTAGACCAAGGCGAAGCTGCGGTCGGAGGCGACAGCGGCGCGCACTTTGGCACCGCCATGGCGCGGGCCGTCGGCAATCCAGTCTTGCGCGGGCTCGAGCAGATGCCATTGACGTGATTCGAGCAGCCGCCGAAAGAGCCCCATCTGGAAGGCCCCGGGATGATGGAGCGCTTCGCGCCAGGGGATGTCGGCCCAAAGTTGCGATGCCTGCCCCGGGGCCCACATCTGCCACACATTGTTGTTGCCGTAAGTGTGCCCGCATGCGCCGGCCAGAATGGCCCACCACGCGGCTTGTCGTACATCGGCGTCGTCGAAACGCACCAACCGGCTGTGGTCCTTCCAATAGAAGCCGACGTTGAGAGCCTCGTAGCGTGGTTCGCCATCGAGGGTCGGGCGAGCCGGCTTCAACTGGCGATCGTGCTCGATGTAGAGACCATTGTCGTGATCGCGGGCCGCGTGGGAAGTTTGAACCATGTGAAAGCTCAGCCAGGGGGCCGCGTTCACGAAATCCGACGAGAAGCCGGTTCCCCGGGGATGGAATGTCCGCAGGTGAACTCCGCCATCGCCCTTCATTAGCCCCGCGGCCAATTCGTTTATCGTGGCGGACTCTTCCGGCGTGGCCGGATTGGCATCGCCGCCGAGAATCCAGATCAGCGGCCGGTCGCGGTAGCGTTGCCCCAGAAACTGGCCATACTCGCGGGCGTTGGATGGATTCAGCAGCGCGGGCGCGCTACCGCGTTGCTTCCAATGACGTCCCCATGCAGGCAGGAAGCCGACCGTCAGCCCCAGCGCCCGCGCCTTGTCGAGGATGAAATCAACGTGCCGGAAAAAGGCCTCGTTCGGCGTTCCAGGATTGTTGTCTCGCAGGGGAGCCTCGCCGTATGCGTTGGGGTCGTTCAGACCACCGTGAATCGGCAAGACGACCGCCTGGATCACCGTAAAGCCCTTGGCGGCCCGGTCGCGGAGGTAGTGCTCGGCATCCTCGCGGTTCAACCGGTGGAACAGCTCCCAGCCGGTGTCGGCCAGGTAGAAAAAGGGATTGCCGTCGGCTTGCTGCAGGTGGCGGCCATTGGGAGAAACGCGCAAGGCCCCCGGGATCTGGCCGACAAGCGAGCAAGCGGCTAATAGAAGAAGGACCACAACTTTCCATTTGGCTCCTGGCATCGCGTCAGCAAGGCGCATCACGGCTCCGATTTCCTTTCGCACGCTCATCAGAAAATGTACTTGATCGCCAACTGGCCTTCTCGTCCGCTGCCGCCGGACCGAACGGCGCCAAAACCCGGGTTATCGATGTTGATGTTCGGTGAACCGAAGTTCGGTTGATTCACTCCGTTGAAGAACTCGGCGCGGAACTGGATCTGGTGGCCTTCGCGAACGCGAAAGACCTTCATGGCCGAGAAGTCGACAACGCGGGTGCCCGGCGTGTCGATGATGGTGCGTCCGGCGGTTCCGAACGTGAACGGCGCTGGGGCGGAGAACGCGGCCGTATTGAACCAGCGCTCGATGGTCCGCTGCGACGGTGGCAGATTGCCCGGTCCATTCAGGTTGGGACGCGTTGTACGCGTTCCAGCGTTCGGAATGTCGCCGCCGACGGTTGGGGTGGTGGCGAAGCCGGTCTGCAGACTCAGGATGCCGGAGATCTGCCACCCGGCGACCGCGAGATCCGCGATCCGGCTGCCGCTCTTGCCGGGAACCTCCCAGACCCAGGAGAGCGTGAACCTCTGGCGCAGGTCGAAGGCGGAGCGTCCGCGCTCCAACCGGAGATTACGCGGATCCTGAGGAAAGGGATTACTATCGCTGTTGGGATTCCAACTCGACGCGTCATCGATTGACTTCGCCCAGGTGTACCCCGCCAGGAACATCACTCCGCGGCTCAGCCGGCGCTCTCCGGACAACTGCAACGAGTGATAAGACGACGACGCCGAGGACTCCTGCTGAACGATCTGACGGAACTCAGGATATCTCCTCCGCGCATTGATATTACCCGGCCCGGGTGGCAGCGCCGGGTTACCCTCCATCCGGCGTTCCAGGTGAATCCCGCGGGATCCGACGTAGGAGATCTTGCCGGCCACCAGCGCGGGCAGCACGCGCTCCAGGCCGAAGTTCCATTGCTGCACGTAGCCGTTGGTCAACGTGCTCGGCTGGTGAGTGGAGAACGAAGGATTCCGTGGCACCAGTGCGCGTGTGTCGGGCGCCGGGAATACGCCAAAGCGCAGTTCCGGCGTGAGGTTGCTGCTGACCAGATCCGTGCGCAAGAAGAAGGGTGGCGGATTCTGCGACGAGTTGTTCAGGATGAAGAGCAAAGGCTGCGCCCAGGAAATACCGTAGCCGCTGCGGACGACGGTATTGTTGTTCCCGAAAGGCCGCCAGGCAAACCCGGCGCGTGGCGCGAAAGCGTGGTTGGTGGGCCGCTTCATCGAACGAATCGCTTCAAACCGGTGAGAGTAAGGAAGCTGGAACGGAAACTTCAGATTGTCGGGATAGACCAGCTCAGCCTTGGCATAGTCAAAGTAAGCCCATTGACCGTTGGCGTTGATCCAGTTGCCGTCGCGTTCCCAACGCAGACCGAGATTCAGGGTCAAACGCGACGTCAGGTTGATGTCGTCCTGCACGTAGAGGTTCAGCCGTTTGTTGCGCAGGCGATTCGCGTCGTAGAAAGTAGGATCAAGGATGAGTTGTTGATTGGGGAAGCCGAGCAGAAAATCCGGGAATCCGTTGATGTACTGTGCACCGCGTTGCCCGGTGAAGGGACCGTTGAAGATGTACTGCCCCATGGAAGTTTGCGGCTGGAAATTGTTCATCTGGTAGATGCGGAACTCGCCGCCGATCTTGATGGTCTGGTTGCCGCGGACCCAGGTGAACGCCTCGATCAGTTGGTAGTTGATCTCCTTGCGGAACAGCGGCTGCGTGGCCGCGCCGCCTAGATTCTGCAGGTTGCGCAGGTTGATGCTCGGAAACCGCAGCACCGACGGGGAGAGGGCAAATCGGGGCAAGCCGAGCTCGGACGGAAAATCCCGCCCCAGTCCTTCCGGCAGGTTCTCGAAGTTGAACAGATAGGCTGAGAACCGTGCCTCGTTGATCATGGAGGGTGAAAGTGCCCTGGTCCAAGACGCGACACCGGCCTTCGGTTTGAGATTGTTCCATTCGCTGTTGAACCCGATCGTCTTGTTCAAGTCCTCCGAAACGGTCTGCGAAAGCCGCACCATCACCTGATCCTTCGCCGTCACGTGCACGTCTCCTCGAAGATGGAACTGGTATTGATTCACCGGGTCGTTGAAGTTCTCGAGATAGTTGCGGGCGCGGTCGCCGGGATTGTTCGGCGTGGGCCAATAGGGAATGACTTTCTGCGAGATGCCGCTGACGCGACTGGCCGGAATGCGATTCGCCGGAAACGCGCGGCGCATCCCGGCGGCGTCGGCATCCAGCGGGTCGAAGACGATGGGCTGTCCGGCGAAGTCCCCGCTTCGCCATGCCGATTCCGGCACCAGGAAGCCGCGGTTGTTTGTGCGGCGTTCGCGCACCCACTCTCCGTTGCCGAAGAGGAAGACGCGGTTGCGAATCACCGGACCGCCGAGCGAGAAGCCGAACTGGTTGCGCCGCAGCGGCGTTTTGCCGGGATCGAAGTAGTCGCGCGCGTCCAGCTTGTCGTTGCGCAGAAACTCATAGGCCGTGCCATGGAACTCATTGGTTCCCGACTTGATCGCGATGTTGACGATGGCTCCGCCGGCTCGGCCGAACTCGGCCGAGTAGTTCGAGGTTTGGACCTTGAACTCCTGTACGGCATCGACCGACGGGATCACCACGGCAACGCCCTCGATGGCCGAGTTGTTCTCGGCGCCGTCCAGGAGAAAACTATTGTGCTCCGCGCGAGCGCCATTGGCGGTGAGCAGTTCGCCCTGCTGGCGTGTGCGGCGCGTTCCGTCGCCTGGCGAGCCGCGCGTGGTACCCGGAACCAGCGAGCCGAGGCGGACGAAGTTGCGGCCATTCAGCGGCAACTGGACAACGGTCTGATTGTCCACCACCTGGCTGATGCCCGACTGGTCAGTCTGAATGAGCGGCGCACCCTCCTTTA
>Ga0194132_10012983_pt1 | contig 10224 bp, 4 predicted proteins | sample TA2KigOf80mmetaG_FD_148612 | JGI IMG/M metagenome (GOLD analysis project Ga0194132, IMG submission 148612) | Freshwater microbial communities from Lake Tanganyika, Tanzania - TA2015054 Kigoma Offshore 80m | ecosystem: Environmental > Aquatic > Freshwater > Lake | place: Tanzania: Lake Tanganyika... | reverse complement strand
GATCGCCGACCGCCTCATCGAGCTGAAGTGCGACCCGGACCTCCTCCGGAGTCTGTGGGACGGGTCCGACCTACCCTTCCCATATGCGAGGAGGAGATAGACAGGATTCCCTACCTGCGGATCAGTAAATCCCCACCGCCGGGTATCTTGCCATTCGTGAACCCCAACATGTGGCACAACCGCTTCTGACGCACCCAGCCAAACTGGGTGATCGCGACAAGGCACCGGATCGGAATCCGAATGAGTCGGCGGGAAAAGTGCGCGCCGCGAGTCCGAACGAAAAGCGGGAGCGTATCGGAATCGAACCGACTGGGAGCGTTGTTCACACCCCCCACGGGTTTTGAAGACCCGGGCCCGCACCAGCGGTGCAAACGCTCCCAAGGACGATCATTCTACGAGTTTGCGCCCGCGGGGGCGTTGGCGTCCGACAGGAACTCGATGTCGCCGGTCGCCACGTCGTAGAGCGCGCCCACGATCAGGATGCGCCCGGCGCGCTCGAGGTCCGCGAGCATCCGGCTCTCGGTGCGGATGTTCTCGACCTCGCGGCGCACGTTGCGCTTCGCCACGTCGTCCACGAACGCCTGCTTCTCCGCCGGTTGCAGGTGCGGCACGGCCCGGCACTCCGGCACCGCGAGCAGCTTCTGCACGTCGCCGACGATGTGGTCGATGTGCTGGCACCCGGTGGCCTCGGCCGCGGTGCGCCCGGCGCACGCGAGGTCCACCGCGGCCCCGACCGCGCCGCACCGCGTGTGGCCCATCACCACGACCAGCTTCGCCCCGGCGACCGCGCACCCGTACTCGATGCTCCCCAGAATCTTCCGGCTCGTCACGTTGCCGGCCACGCGGGTGCTGAAGATGTCGCCCACGCCCAAGTCGAAGATCAGTTCGGCCGGGGAGCGCGAGTCGATGCAACCGAGCACGACGGCCAGCGGGTGCTGGCCCCCGGCGGTCGCGAGCACCTGCCGGCCGAGGTCGCGCGAGAGCCGCCGCCCGGTGCGGAACCGCTCGTGCCCGTCCTTCAGAATCTGGAGCACCTGCGCCGGCGCGATGGCCTCTTGCAGCTCGCGCGTCGAGTAGTCGACGTACTGCGTGCGGTCGTCCAGCCGGTACCGCTCGCGGAACCCGACGAGGCTGACCGCGACCCCGCGCGCCGGGCCGGTCTGCTCCGCGAAGTCGCGGATCAGGTCGAGCACGTCCGGGTCGAAGTAGTCGGTCCCGGTCGCGTCGATCAGGACGTGCCCGCCCGCGGGGACGGCGTCGAGCGCGTTCGCGATGGCGACCCGGTTCAGGAAGCTCACTTGGTTCGCCAGTTCGATGTGAACCACCTCGCCGCCGAGGTGCTTCTCGACGATGATGCGCAGCGGCCGGCGGGCGTTGCTCCACAGGATGAACATGATGCTCACGCCCAGCCCGATCAGCACGCCGACCAAGAGGTCGGTCAGCACGATGGCGAGTACGGTGGTCACGAACGGGAGGAACTGCGACCGGCCCTCGGACCACATGCGCCAGAACAGCTTCGGGCTGGCGAGCTTGAACCCGGTTACGAGGAGGATCGCGGCCAAGCACGAGAGCGGGATCTGGTTCAGCCACGCGGCCAGCAGCGCCACGCTGCCGAGCAGCAGCAGCCCGTGGAAGACGGCCGAGAGCTTCGTGCTCGCGCCGGCGTTAATGTTCACGGAACTGCGGACGATGACCGAGGTCACGGGCAGCCCGCCGACCAGCCCGCACACGATGTTGCCCGCGCCCTGCGCGACCAGCTCGCGGCTGGGCGGCGAGGTCCGCTGGCGCGGGTCGAGCCGGTCCACGGCTTCCAAGTTCAGCAGCGTTTCGAGCGACGCGACCGCGGCGAGCGTGAGCGCGGCCATGTAGATGGCGGGCTTCGCCCACTGCGTGAAGTCCGGGGACCGCAACAGCCCGAAGAACTCGGACGCGCTGTTCGCGACCGGCACCTGAACGAGGTGACTCGGCTCGATCAGCCACACGCCGCCGAACTCGCGGAACAGCAGGCTCAGGGCCACGCCCAACAGCACGATCACCAGCGGGGCCGGCACCGGCGACTTCTTCAACCGCTTCGAGCGGTCCCAGAACACGAGCAGGGCCACCGACAGCACGCCGATGACGGCCGCGCCCAGTTGCACGTCGCCCACCGTTTGGATCAGCTCGGTGAAGGTGTTCTGCTGGTCCGGCTGTTGGAACGCCATGTCCCCTTCGGGGTCGGGGTCGTGGCCGACGACGTGCGGGATCTGCTTCAGGATCAGGATGACGCCGATGGCGGCGAGCAGCCCCTTGATGACGCTGGACGGGAAGAACGCGGCGAGGAACCCACAGCGCGCGAGGCCCAGCACGATCTGGATGACGCCGGCCAGCGTCACCGCAAGGAGGAACGCCTCGAACGAACCGAGCTTGGCGATTTGGGCCGCGACCACGGCGGTCAACCCGGCGGCCGGGCCGCTAACGCTGGTGTGCGACCCGCTCAGCAGGCCGACGAGGACGCCACCGACGATCCCGGCGATCAGCCCCGCGAACAGCGGGGCGTTGGACGCGAGCGCGATGCCGAGGCACAGCGGGAGCGCGACGAGGAACACGACCAGTCCGGCCGTGAGGTCGCGCGCGGGGCCACCCGGGGGCGGCGGCGGGGTCGGGGTGTTCTCGGCCACGCGGTCGGTCTCCTGTAGTGCAGATTCGCGTTGCTTGCCTTCGGATTTCTGTAGCCGGCCTCTGTGAGGCCGGAGCTACACGCGCGGTTCCGCTTCCGGGACCACAGACCCCTAGCTACAGAACGGGCATGGTGGGACGGCGCAAAGCCTTGTCCCACCCTACAAGAGCGGCCCACCGTCTTCTGTAGCCGGCCTCAGTGAGGCCGGGGCCACCCGCGCCGTCCCGCGCCGGCCTCACTGAGGCCGGCTACAACAGGACACGCGCGCGGCGCGCCTTACTTCTCTCCGGCCGGGCGCTTCTCGCCGGGGATCGGTTCGCCCTTGTCGCCGTCGAACGCCCCGCCCTCAATGATGAGCGCGCGCGGCAGCAACCGCAAGTTGATCGCCAACTTCACCGACAGTTCCTTGCCGCCGGTCACCCGCAGCGACATGGCGGACAGGAGCTTGTCCTCTTTGCCCAGCGCGCGCTCGATGTCGGTCGCCTGCCCGCCGGTCTTCTCGACGAACTTGGCCACGCGCTTGGGGTTCAGCACCACGTCCAGCACCGGCGAGTCCGCCGGCTTGACCGCGAGTGCGTCTTTCATCAACGCGACCGGGTCCGGGCCGATGGTCACGAAGATGCCGTTGGGCGCGAACGCGAACGCGAGGCTCGCCTTCTCCCCGCCGAACGGCTTGCTGATGTCGAAGAACCCGCCGGTGGTGAGCTTGTACGTGTGGATGTTGGTGTTGCCCACCTTCGCCGCGTCCCACTTCATCCGGTCCTGCTCGTTCTGCGGCGCGTCGCCCTTGAAGAACTTCTTGAACTCCTTTTCGAGCGCCGCGCCGTCCTCGAACGCGACCGCGGCGACGAACGCGAACTCGCCGTCCTTATCCGGCCCGCGGACGCCGGCCACGATGTCGGCCTCGCCGGTCTTCACGGTACGGATTAGCCCCTTGAACAGCTCCTCCATCGCGGCCTTGCCCACTTCCGGCGTGTTCTGAACGGCCTGCTTCTGGCCCTCTTCGAGCGCCTTGACCCCGGCCTCTTTCAGTTCCGCGTTGAAGAACGGCAGCCGCGTCTTGAACCCGGCCACGGTATCCGGGCTGGCGATCAGCGCGCCGAAGCGGTTCCCGGTCGCCTTGCGGTCGCCGATCACCTTCGCGAGCAGCGTGTCCGGCTTCGGGGTCAGCGTGGCCTCGACGACGAGGTCGCTGGTGGGCACGTCCACGCCGACGCGCAGGGTCGCGGTGTCCGCCCCGCCCATGAGGAGGAAGTACCGGGCGAACATCTTCTCCAGTTCCGGGAACGCGGACTTCACGATGGCCCCGGCCGGCCCGCCGCCGATATCCTCGAGCTGCTTCTTCAGTTCCGCGACCCAGCCGAGCGCGGCCTTCTTCACATCGGGCGTGATGCGGTCGAAGTGCAGCTTCCCGGCGAGAACCGCGCGCTCCGCCGGGTCGTACAGTTTGTCCGGCGCGACCAGCTCCTTTTCCCCCAGCGCCGCCTCCGGCTTCTTCCCGGCGGCGATGTAGGCGTACCCGTTCGAGAACCGCATCCGCGACACCGACTCCGGGAACAGCTCCGGCACTTCCCACAACCCCTTGCCCAAGTCCTTCGGCTTGGTGCCGCCGTTCCAGCGCTCGCAGAAGCTGAGGAACGCTTTTTCCCCGCTGACCGGGAACGCCACCACCGCGACCGTGTCTTCGAGCTTCGGCGCGAGGATCACGTAGCCCACGATGGGCTTGTTCACGTCCAGCCCCTCGAAGCCCTTGTCGCCGAGTTTCTCGCGGATGCCGGCGTTCAGCGACTTGACGGCCTTCTCGCCGCCGATGAGGTCGGCCGCGGCGCGCAAGTCGCCGAGGAGCCGGTCGAGCGGGTGCGTCTGGAACGTAATCGGCGGGTCCGCGGCACGAACGGCGGGCGCGGCGAACACCGCGGCGGCCAGAACCAGAGCGAGGCGCATGGCTGTACTCCGTCGGGAGACGTGACCGGCACATGATACGCACGCCGCGGCCCGCGGTCGAGCGCCGACCGCGCCGGGCACGGACGAGAGGTGGGTACGGTCACGCCGCGGCGCGGCGGGTGAGGAACCGGGCGAGCGCGGCCGGCGCTTCGGGGCGGGCCAGCGCGCGGTCGAACAGTTCCGCCTCGCGGGTCCACAGCGCGCCGGGGTCGCGGGCCAGTTCGAGGACGCCGGCGACCGCCGCCGGCGACCACCGCGCGAGGTGCCCGGCCAGCGCGGTCGCCGTCTCTTCGAGGTCCGCCACCGGCACGACCGCGCGCACCAGCCCCAGCTCGTGGGCCTCGGCCGCCGAGAACGCGCGCCCCGTCAGGCAGGCGTCGAGCGCGCGGCTCGCCCCGCACGCGCGCACGAGGTTCGGCACCCCGCCCCACGCGGGCATCAGGCCGAGGGTGATTTCCGGCAGCCCGAACGTGGCCCGGTGCGAGGCCACCCGCAGCGGGCACGCCAGCGCCAACTCGAACCCGCCTCCGAGGGCCGGGCCGTCCACGGCAGCCACGACCGGCTTGTCGAGTGCGGCGAGGGCCGCGACCGCGCGGTTCCCGGCGCGCAGAAACGCGCGGGCCTCGTCGGTGCCGCGCGCGAACACGCCGAGATCGGCCCCGGCGCTGAACGTGCCCCCGGCCCCGCCCAGTACGACGGCGCGCACGTCCGGGGTTCCCGCGATGCGATCCACGAGTCGCGCCAGCGCCGCGACCATGTCGGGCGTGATGGCGTTTCGCTTCGCCGGGCGGTTCAGGGTGACGTGCAGCACCCCGTCCGCGGTCAGGGCCGCGCGTACTTCATCGGTCCCGGTCATGGGGCGCACCTTTTCTGTGGTACGAGTTTTGGCCCACCCATAGCGTGAGCGCGGCCCGCGGGAAAGGCGAGTTGGCGCGACGGGCGACGCAGCTTCCCGATTTTGCCCCAATTCCATACGCTGTAAGGCGTACCGCTCCGCCCCACACGACGCGCACCACCTGAGATGACGCACCCGTCCGCTGCCGGCGGCCCGCCCCCACTCGGGCACTGGCTCCCGAACGGCACGCCCCCCGCCGACGCACCGGACGCACTCCGCGCCGCCGTCGGCGACCTGCGCGCGCCGGTTGTTATCGTCGAGCACAACAGCGCGCCGGCGGTCGCGCGCGGCGGGTTCGTCGCGCTCGGCACGGCCGCCACCAAAGAGAGTAAGCCGGTTCTGGCGTACCTGCCGCCGCTCCCCGCGGCGCGCCTCGGCGACCCGACGTTCCTACAGGAACACGGCGTCCGCTTCCCGTACATGACCGGCGCGATGGCGAACGGCATCGCGTCCGTCGAGATCGTCGAGGCCATGAGCAAGGCCGGGATGCTCGGCAGCTTCGGGGCCGCGGGGCAGTCGCTGGAGCGCATCGGCGCGGCCGTGGACCGGCTCCAACGGGCGCTCGGCGATTCGCCCTACTGCGTGAACCTGATCCACAGCCCCGGCGAGCAAGCCCACGAGATGGCGACCGCCGACCTGCTGCTGAAAAGGGGCGTGTCGCTGGTCGAAGCGAGTGCGTACCTCGACCTCACGCCGGCAATCGTGCGGTACCGCGTGACCGGGTTCCGTGGCGGCGTGGCCGGGTTGGTCGTGCCGCTCAACCGCGTCATCGCGAAGGTGTCGCGCGTCGAGATCGCGACCAAGTTCCTCAGCCCGCCGCCGGAGCGCGTCGTCAAGGAACTGGTCGCGGCCGGGCACGTCACCGCGCAACAGGCGGCGATGGCGGCGCGGTTCCCGGTCGCCGACGACATCACCGTCGAGGCCGACAGCGGCGGGCACACCGACAACCGCCCGGCGATCACCCTGCTGCCGACGATCCTCGCGCTGCGCGACCGGCTGCACGCGCAGTACAAGTACGGCGCGCCGCCGCGCGTGGGGCTGGCCGGCGGCATCGCCACCCCCGCGGGCGCGGCCGGCGCGTTCGCGATGGGCGCGGCCTACGTCGTGACCGGCAGCGTGAACCAAGCGTGCGTCGAGTCCGGCAGTTCGGACGCCGTGCGCAAGATGCTCGCCGAGGCCGGGCAGCCCGACGTGACGATGGCCCCGGCCGCGGACATGTTCGAGATGGGCGTGAAGGTGCAGGTGCTCAAGCGCGGCACCATGTTCGCCATGCGCGCCCAGAAGCTCTACGACCTTTACAAAGCGTACCCCAGTTGGGACGCGATCCCGGCGGCCGAGCGCGTCCAAGTTGAGAAGACGCAGTTCCGCATGACGTTCGACGAGGTGTGGAACCTGACGCGCGACTTCTGGACGAAGCGGGAACCGGCGCAGGTGGCGCGGGCCGAGGGCGACGGGCGGCACAAGATGGCGCTCGCGTTCCGCTGGTACTTGGGCCTGTCCAGCCGGTGGGCCAACAGCGGCGAGGCCGGGCGGCAACTCGACTATCAGGTGTGGTGCGGCCCGGCAATGGGCGCGTTCAACGAGTGGGCCAAAGGCTCGCACCTCGAACAACCCCAGAACCGCACCGTGGTGGGCGTGGCGCTGAACCTGCTGTACGGGGCGTGCGTCGTCACCCGCCGCGCGGCCCTGCGGCAGCAGGGCGTGGACCTGCCCGACGAGTGCTTCCCCCTCGCCCCGCAGACAACGGACGAAGTCGCGCAGCGACTGGCGTGACTTCTGTAGCCGGCCTCAGTGGGGCCGGTGCTGTACGGCGCGCGTAGCTCCGGCCTCACTGAGGCCGGCTACAGAAGCGTTGCTGAACCGCCCGCGATACACGAAAACGGTGCGATGCAGACTCCCGAAACCAACGTCCCGCTGGCGATCATCGGCATCGGGTGCCTGTTCCCGAAGGCGGCCGGGCCGGGGTTCTTCTGGGCCAACGTCAAGCACGGCACCGACTGCATCGGCGACGTGCCGCCCACGCACTGGAACCCGGCCGACTACTTCGACCCGGACCCCAAAGCCCCGGACATGACCTACGCCCGCCGCGGCGGGTTCCTCTCCGCGGTCGAGTTCAACCCCCTCGAGTTCGGCATCGCCCCGCGCGACATCGAGGCCACCGACACCACGCAACTGCTGGGGCTGGTCGCCGCGAAGCAGGCGCTCGTTGATGCAAAGGTGGTCTTGGCGAGCGGGGGGCGTCAGCCCCCTGATACCGACGCGAGCCAATCGCGCGACAAGAAGAATCAGGGGGCTGACGCCCCCCGCTCGCCCAAGACTGTCGACCGCGACCGCGTCTCCGTCATCCTCGGTGTGACGGGCACGCTGGAGCTGGTGATCCCCCTCGGCGCGCGGCTGGGGCACCCCAAGTGGAAGCGCGCGATGCGCGACGCCGGCGTGCCGGCGGAACTGGCCGACGACGCCGCGGCGCGCATCGCCGAGAGCTACGTCCCGTGGCAGGAGAACAGCTTCCCCGGCCTGCTGGGGAACGTGGTCGCGGGGCGCATCGCCAACAAGCTCGACCTCGGCGGCACCAACTGCGTCGTCGACGCCGCGTGCGCTTCGTCGCTGAGCGCGGTTCACCTCGCGGCGCTGGAACTGCAAACCGGGCGCTGCGACGTGGCCGTCACCGGCGGGTGCGACACGTTCAACGACATCTTCATGTTCATGTGCTTCAGCAAGACCCCGGCGCTGTCGCCCACGGGGGACGCGAAGCCGTTCGACGCCGACGGCGACGGCACCATCCTCGGCGAAGGGCTGGGGACGGTCGTGCTCAAGCGCCTCGCGGACGCCGAGCGCGACGGCGACACCGTCTACGCCGTGCTGAAGGGCGTCGGCTCGTCGAGCGACGGCAAGGGCAAAGCGATCTACGAGCCGAGCGCGGCCGGGCAGAAGAAGGCGCTGCTCGCGGCCTACCGCGCCGCCGGCGTCACGCCCGACACCATCGAACTGGTGGAGGCGCACGGCACCGGTACGAAGGTCGGCGACACGGTCGAGGTCACGGCTCTCAACGAGGTGTACAGCGGCCAGTCGCCCAAAGCGCGCCCGTGGGCGGCCATCGGCTCGGTGAAGTCGCAGATCGGTCACACGAAGGCCGCGGCGGGCGCGGCGTCGCTCATCAAGGCGGCGCTGGCCCTTTACAACAAGGTGCTGCCGCCGACGCTGAAGGTCACACGCCCGGTCGAGCCGCTGCGCGCCGCGGACTCGCCGTTCTACGTGAGCACCGAGATGCGCCCGTGGCTGCCGCGCCGCGAGCACCCGCGCCGGGCCGCGCTCTCCGCGTTCGGGTTCGGCGGCAGCAACTTCCACGCGGTCCTCGAAGAGCACGCGCCCGAGAAGGCCGAACCGGATTGGGACGGCTCCGTCGAAGTCGTCGCGCTCGGCGCGGACACGCCCCAATCGCTGGCCGCGGAACTGGCGAAACTGCCGACGGAGTGGGACGCCTTCGCGCGCGCGGCCGAAGCGTCGCGCGGCGCGTTCGACGCGCGCGCCGCGTGCCGGCTGTGCTTCGCCGCGCACCGCACCCGCACCGACCTGCCGAAGCTGATCGCGGGCGCGGCGGCGCAACTGAGCGCGAACCCGGACGGCGCGTGGAGCACCCCGGAGGGCGCGCACTACGGGCGCGGCCCGGCCCCGGGCGGCGTGGCCGTGCTGTTCCCCGGGCAGGGGTCGCAGTACGTCGGCATGTTGCGCGAACTGGTGTGCCTGTTCCCGGAGGCGCTCGGCGCGCTCGCGCTGGCGAACGAGTCCGTCGCGGATATGGCCCAAGACGACACCGACGCGCGGCGGCTCAGCGACCACATCTTCCCGCCCGGCACCTTCGACGACGAGCGGAAGAAGCAGCACGAGCGCGACCTGCGCGACACCCGCACCGCGCAGCCGGCGCTCGGGGCCGTGAGCTACGGGGCGTGGCGCGTACTGGGCGAGCGGTTCGGGCTGACGGCCGACGCCTTCGCCGGGCACAGCTACGGCGAACTGGTCGCGCTCGCCGCGGCCGGGCGGATGACGGCGCGCGACCTGTTCACCCTGTCGCGCGTGCGCGGGCAACTGATGGCGAGCCAGCGCGAGGGCGACCCCGGCGCGATGCTGGCCGCGTTCGCCGCGCCCGCCGAGATCGAACCGCACCTCGCGCGCGAGAAACTGCGCGTCGTCGTCGCGAACAAGAACGCGCCGAAGCAAACGGTCCTTTCCGGCCCGACGGGGCACATCGAGCGGGCCGCGCGCCTGCTCTCCGACGCCGGCGTGCGTGCCACCCGCCTGCCGGTCGCGGCGGCGTTCCACTCCGCGCTGGTGGCCGATGCCGCGGTCCCGTTCCGCGCCGCCCTCGAACCCGTCTCGCTGAACGGCGCGAGCGCGCAGGTATACGCGAACACCACGGCCGCGGCGTACCCGACCGAGGCGCGGGTCGCGAAAGACCTGCTGGCGAACCAGCTCGCCAAGCCGGTCGCGTTCGTCGAGCAGGTGCGGGCGATGGCCGCGGCCGGGGCGCGCACGTTCGTCGAGGTTGGGCCGGGGAGCGTGCTGACGCGGTTGGTCGAAGCGATTCTGACGGACGCGCCGGTCGCGGGGGCCGCGGCCTTTGCGCTGGATGCGGGCGGTGGGAAGCGGTCCGGTGTGCTAGATTTAGGGGGCGCGCTGGCGCGGCTCGCGGCCCGCGGGCACGCGGTCGCGCTGGCGGAATGGGAGCGCG